>Ga0208375_1000434_pt1 | contig 61569 bp, 62 predicted proteins | sample RifOxyD1_FD_184038 | JGI IMG/M metagenome (GOLD analysis project Ga0208375, IMG submission 184038) | Soil microbial communities from Rifle, Colorado - Rifle Oxygen_injection D1 (SPAdes) | ecosystem: Environmental > Terrestrial > Deep subsurface > Rock core/Sediment | place: Rifle, Colorado... | reverse complement strand
GCTGGTCGGCCGCGGCTCCACATTGTTTTTATCCGGCGTGAATTCGGCGCGACGTTGAGCCACGGCCACACTGGGCGTCGGACGGGCACACGAGGGAGGACTCACGATGCAACAAGAGCAAGAACGACCGCGCGTGTCGATCGCCATGGCCACCTACAACGGCGAACGATTTCTGCCCGAACAGCTGGAGAGTTTTCTCACCCAGACCCGGCTGCCGGACGAGCTGGTGGTCTGCGACGACAACTCCACCGATGCCACTCTGGACGTCCTGCGCGAGTTCGCAGCCCGCGCGCCCTTTCCGGTACGCATCCACCCCAATCCGGCACGGCTCGGCTGGAGGGAGAATTTCTTCAAGGCCGCCAGCCTCTGCGAAGGCGACTGGATCGCCTTCAGCGACCAGGACGACGTCTGGCTGCCGGAAAAGCTCGAACGCTGCGCGGAGGCGCTTCAAAACAGTAATGCCCTGCTGGCGGTGCACCAGGTACGCGTCGTGGACCAAAATCTGAACCCCACGGGCGCCACGCAACCCGATGTGCCGCGAGTCCCTACCCCGGACCCGACCGCCTGGGTGCCCTGGCGTGTCGTCCAGGGCCTGTGCATGGTGGCGTCCCACCGTCTCTTCCACGACTTCGATCCCCGTCGTCGGCCGCCGGATTTCCGCAGGGCGAGTGAGCGCTACGCCCACGACCAGTGGGCCTTGCTGGTCGCCCAAGCCCTGGGGCGAGTGGTCTTGATGTCCGACGAACTCGCCCTCTACCGGCAGCACGGCGGCAACGTCTGCGGCTCTCCTGATGTCGGCTGGACACGTATCATTCGCCACGCCCCGGGCGTGGGTTTCTCAGCCTACCGTGGCCTCTGCCGCGCATCCCTGCGGATCAGCCGCTGTTTAGAGACCTTGGGAAATTCTGCGTCGGCCGTCGACGCCCTGGCGCTCGCTGCCACAGCGGCCCGCTACCGCCGCCGCGCCCGATTGAATCTTTGCAGGGCACAGCTCTACCACCCCCTCCACGGTACCCTTTGGCGAGTGCGAGTACTCACCGGCCTGATGTTGCGCGCAGATTACCGCGCCGCCCGATCCGGCGGTCTGGGCGGGCGTTCCTTCGTCAAGGATCTGATGTTCGGTCTGCTGCCGCGGCGCGCGAGGCCGGACGCAATGGAGGCCGGACAATGAGCAGCCCGAGCGCGAAACCGCGAGTGTTCGTGTTCCTGCACGAGAGCTTCGGGCTCCGAAGATGGAAGGAACGGCGCACGCATGGCGAGATGCTGTCGGCCACGCCCTACGGATACCATTTCGCGGCGGACGCCTGTGACCTCGACTATTCCGTGGATCACGGCGAGGGTCGGCTGGCTTCGCTGCTGCGGCGGGCGATGCTCAAAACCCTGGGCTTCAACTTGTTGCACGCCTGGCGCAACCGCCGCGCCCTCTTCGCCGCAGACGTGGTGTGGACCCACACCGAGCACGAACACCTCGCGGCCGCCCTGCTGCTGCGCCTCTCCCGGCGTCGCGAACGCCCCCTGTTGTTAGCCCAGAGCATCTGGCTTGCCGACGGCTGGCCGAAATTCCCAGGGTGGAAACGTCGCCTCTACCGCTGGCTCATGATTCGCGCGGACGCGCTCACCGTCCACTCCGAGCTGAACCGCCAGGTGTTGCAGTCCTTGCTTCCCGAGCAACCGGTCGAGCAGGTGTACTTCGGCATCGAGGCGGAGGTATTGCCGCCCGCGCCGACTCGCCCGGCCACGGCGATCATCGGCCGGGCGTTGCGCGTGCTGGCGATTGGCAACGACCGGCACCGCGACTGGACGACGCTCAGGCAGGCACTGGCCGACCTCGACGGCGTCGAGGTGTGGCTCATCAACCGTTCCCTGCCGCCAGATTTCACTGCCGGCATCGGCAACATCGAGCTGCGGCCGCCGCGCGCGCCGTGCGACATCTCCGACGCCTACGCCTGGGCCGACCTGCTGGTGGTGCCGCTCAAGCCAAACCTGCACGCCTCCGGCATCACCGTGATCCTGGAAGGCGTAGGTCAGGGCCTGCCCGTGCTGTGCTCCGACACCGGCGGCCTGCGCGCTTATTTTTCCGGGGACCAGATCGGCTACGTGCCGGCGGGGGATGCGCAAGCCTTGCGCGCCGCAGTTGTCGGGTGCGCCCGGGATTACCCCGCCTGCCTCGAGCGTGCGTGCCGCGCCACACGGCGCCTGCTCGAGGCGGGATTCACCGCCCAAGGCTTTGCGCAGCAGCACGTGGCGATTACCGAAAGGATGCTTGACGCCCAAACGCGCCGGGGAGCCACAGCGGGTGCGCCGCAGGTCGTGGCGGCACACGCCATCAAGTCTGACGCCCCACCTGGCACGGTCGATCCCCGCCCCCTGGCCGGGGATCGCGTGGCTGCCGGCGGGTTCGATCAACTCGGCAATGGCTCTGATCCGGCGGCGTGGATTCCGAAATTTCCCTTCCCGAAGCCATGACCGCTCCCAACTTCTTCCTGATCGGCGCGCCCAAGTGCGGCACCACGGCGCTCTCCGAGTACCTGCGGCAGCACCCCGGCGTATTCTTCTGCACGCCCAAGGAGCCCAACTACTTTAACCGCGACTACGCAGACCGCGACACCCCCACGCTGGCGCGCTACCTGGACTACTTCGCCGCCGCCGGTCCGGGTCACGCGGCGGTGGGCGAGGGCAGCACCGCATATTTGCATTCCGCGGTCGCCGTCGCGGATATCCTCGCCTTCAACCCGGCGGCGCGCTTCCTGGTCATGCTCCGCAACCCGGTGGAGACGGCCCCGGCCTGCCACGCCCAGGCTCTGCTGAACGGCGCGGAGGACGTCGCCGACTTCCGCTGCGCCTGGGAGCTTCAGGCGCAGCGCAGCGCCGGGCAGCGGTTGCCGCGCGGCTGTCGCGAACCCAAGCACCTGCTATACGCCGACTACTGCCGCTTCGCGCCGCAGATCGGGCGGCTCTACGCGACGGTGCCGGCCGCGCAGCGCAAGGTCATCGTCTTCGACGACTTCGCCGCCGACCCTGGCCGGACGTACGACGAGGTGCTGGAGTTTCTCGGACTGGCTCCGCACCGGCCGGCGGAATTTGCGCGCGTCAACGAGCGCCGCGCCATCCGCCACCTGCAAGCCTACCGTGCGCTTCGCTATCTTGGCCGCTGGAAGCGGCGACTGTTTGGCGCTGCGCTGCCGTGGGGGCTGAACCGTTACGCCGACCGACTGTTGACGCGGCCGGCGACCGGAAGTCACGCCGACCCGGCGACGGACTTTCTGCGCGAGTACTTCCGCGACGATGTGGCGCAACTCTCCGCACTGCTTGATCGCGACCTGCGCCACTGGACTGCCGCGCCGCAGGCGAAGCCGGAACCAATGAACACCGAATCCGCCGGGGTGCCAGCGTGAGCGGAGAACACGGCGTACTGCTGGTGGGCGGCTACGCCGGTCTGAAGAGCCACAGCATGGTGCTGTTCGCCGACTCTCTTGCCGGGGCCCTGCGCGCGCGGGGCATCGCGGTGCGCCAGCTCGACCCGCCGGTGGTGCTGGGGCGCGTCGGCGGGCGCCGTTTGCGCAAGTGGCTGGCGCACGTCGACCGGCTGGTGATTTTCCCGCTGCTGCTCGCGGCCGTCGCCCGGCGTTACCCTTTGATCCACCTCTGCGACCACTCCTTCGCGTTCTATTCGGCCCTGCTGCCGGGCAAGCGGGTGGTAATCACCTGCCATGACCTGATCGGCCTGCGTCGCGCCGACGGCGGCTACGCGGAGGAATCGGCCAGCGTGACCGGCCGGTTGCTGCAGGCGGTGGTGCGCGCCCGGCTGCGCGCGGCGCCGCATCTGGTCTGCGTCTCGGAGGCGACGCGTGCCGATCTGCTAGCTTCTCTGGACATCCCAGACGCCCGCGTGCGTGTCGTCCACAACGGTCTGAACCGCCCGTACGCGCCGATGAGTGCCGCAGAAAGCGATCACGCGCTGGAACACGCCGCGCCGCAACACGGCACCGCTGCACAAACCCCTGGCGGATTGCGCGCCCTCACCCAGGCACCCTACCTGCTGCACGTCGGCAGCGGTGCCTGGCGCAAGAACCGCGCGGGGGTGGTGGACATCTTTGCCGAACTGCGCGCGCGCGCGCCGGAGCGAGCGGAGTCCCTGCTGATGGTCGGCGACCCCCCCGACGCCGATTTGCGCGCGCGCATCGACTGCCTGGGCCTCGCGCCCCGCGTGTACTTCATCACTGGCGTGGGGCACACCGCCCTGCGTGCCCTGTACTGCCGTGCGCGGTGGCTGCTGTTCCCGTCCTTTTACGAGGGCTTCGGCTGGCCGGTGATCGAGGCTCAGGCCTGCGGTTGCCCGGTGCTCACGTCCAAATGCCCGCCGCTGCCGGAAGTGGCTGGGGAGGCGGCAGTGTTCGTGGACCCCGACGACGTCGCAGACGCCGCCGCCAGCCTGCTGGCCATCTGGCCGCAGCGCGACCGCCTGATCGCCGCCGGTTTCGAAAACGCGAAACGCTTCAGCATGGCGAAGATGGCCGAGGGCTACGCTGCGGCCTACGCCCAAGCCATGGTCGGCGCAGATGCGTCTGCCCCAGCAGCCACGCTGCCTCCCCACCCCGACGCCACGCCCTGAAAGGACCCGCCATGATTTCCACATCCCCCATCAACGACCTCTCAACCATCCAGCCGCTGCTGGTGTGCCCCGGCGTGCAAAAAGCTGCCTCGACCTGGATCCACCGTCAGCTCGAGGCGCATCCCGAAGTCTCGTGCACCACCCGCAAGGAGATTGATTTCTGGAGCGCACGTTATGCCAATGGACACGCATGGTACGCGGCGCAGTTTCCCGAACCCGGCAAGCGCAAGCTCTACGCCGACATCACCCCGGCCTATTTTCTCGATCAAAATCTACCCGAACGCCTCGCGCGAGATTGCCCTGACGCCCGCGTGCTGGTGTTGCTGCGCGATCCTTACGAGCGCACCTTTTCTTCCTATCAGCACGCGCTACGTTCGGGCGATGTGCGCACCGACTTCGCCACGGCGCTGCAACAAGTCCCCGAGCTGTTGGATTACAGCCGCTATGCCAGCGGGCTTGCCCCCTACTTCCGGCACTTCCCCAGCGAGCACGTAAAAATCATGTTTACCGAGGCGCTCGAGGCCGAGCCGCGTGCGGCGCTGCGCGAACTGTATGCCTTCGCCGGGGTGGACCCGGACTTTGTACCGCCGGACATGGACAAGCGCGTGAACGTCGGTCAGGCTTATTCGCGCGGCCGCCACGCGCTGGAAACCGTCGAGCGCTTCTGCAAGGATCGCGGCCTGGAGCGCAAGCACCTGAAACGCCTGGGCGTGGACAGCCTGCTCGACGACGTGCACGGCTGGTTCGCGCGCCGTCACCGGCGGCCGGAGTTGCCTGCCGAAGCGCGCGAACTGCTGGCTGTGGTGCTTGAACCCGAGATCGATGCGCTCGAACAGCTACTCGAGATGGACTTCTCTGCGTGGCGCTGGTCGGACGGCGCTCGCGTCAGCCCGATGGGCGGGGCACGCGCGGCGCAGCCGTCTGCCTCCGGGTCGGCGCTGGGTGCCCACGCGGGTTAGCCGCCCCCCCAAGGGCATCGGTAGCGAAGCTGAATGGCATTTTCCCGGCGAGCTCGCAGCGCCGCTTTATTCCGGGTTGCTGTATTTCGTTCCGCAAGCCGGGCGCGCTCCGTTTTCCGTCAGCGACGGTGCGGTGCGGCTGAAAACGCTCGCGGCGAAAACTTCAATTATGGTTCCGGATGAATGCGGTCTGGCGATTGAAACCGGAGGGCTGTTCACGCAAATGGCCAGCCCGCCACAATCGATTATTCGGCGAGCGGGAAAACCAGCGCTGAAGCGCGTGCCGAAATCGCTGTATTTTCCAGGCTGATGGCGCAGTCAGGCGAAACCTGAATTCCAGGAAAGCGCAACGATGCTGCGCTGCGCACGGGTGAAGCGCCGGACCCCACGGGCGAGTTCTGGATTTATTGCAGACGCAGAATCAGCACGCGGACGTCGCCGCGCAAGGCCTCGATCGAGGCGGTGAGGCGCTGATACGCTGCGCTTCGGCTTCGTCCTGTTGCAGCGCTTCCGAGTCGTGCGTCCACACCCGGTGCAGGTCGCGGGTCCACGCCTGTACCGTCGCGGGCATCACAATGCGGAGGTCGCGCAGGTACAACACCTTGCCGGATGGCCAGCGTCCAGATTGCCATCGTAGCGCACGAAATCAACCACGCTCTGCAACTCCTCCGCCGTGCTCAGTATGGAAAAAGCGGCTTCGCGCAGGCTGCGGTTGTCTTCAAGTCACCTCGTGCCGTCAGGCGAAATGGCCGGGTGCTGAAAGCGCCACCAGCAGGCTGACATGCACGACCAAGTTTGCGCGGAGTTGATGACGGAGCGTGTCCATTGCACTGTCCACTGCAGGGTCCGCGCGGCGCGGCCGCAAGCAGTCAGCCGCTATCGCGCTTGCTTCCCTCGCGCTTGTTTGGCACTGTGGCGGCCATGCTCCAGTCGTCCGCCCTTTCCCCCAACCGCTACCAAATTGCCGCCTGGCTGCTGATGGCCGCCGCCCTGCTGCTGATCCTGAAGCTCCATCTGCTGCCCAGTTTGCTGGCCGGGCTGCTGGTGGTGCAACTGGTGCATCTGCTGGCACCGCGGTTTGTGATCGGCCGTCTGAACCACACCTGGGCCAAGGTGCTGGTGGTGTCGTTGATCACGCTGATCGTGCTGGGCGTACTGGGCGGATTCACCGCCGGCGTCATCCTCTATCTGCGCGGCGAGGGCGGCGTGGCTGGATTGCTGGGGCGGATGGCCGAAATCATCGAGAACTCGCGCGCGCTGCTGCCGCCCTGGGCGGCGGCGTGGCTGCCGCAAGGCGACGATTCGGTCATCCGCGCCGGACTGGTCGAATGGCTGCGCACCCATGCGCTGGACATCCGCCAGTACAGCGGCAATGCCGGGCGTGCCGTGCTGCATTTCATCATCGGCCTCATTATTGGCAGCTTCATCGCACTGCGCGAGGCCACACCGCACCAGTCGCTGGCGCCGCTGGCGTACGCCTTGTGCGAACGGGTGCATCGCCTGAGCGATGCCTTCCGCCGGGTGGTGTTCGCGCAGGTGCGAATTTCGGCATTGAACGCGCTGTTGACCGGGATTTACCTGTTCGTGGTGCTGCCCGCGTTCGGCGTGCATCTGCCGTTCACCAAAACCATGATCGTGGTGACCTTTCTCGTCGGCTTGTTGCCGGTCATCGGCAACCTCATTTCCAACTCCGTTATCGTCATCATTTCGCTGTCGAATTCGCTGCAGGTGGCCGCCGGCTCGCTGGCGTTTCTGGTCGTCATCCACAAGCTCGAATATTTCGTGAATGCCCGTATCATCGGCGAGCAGATCAAGGCGCGCGCCTGGGAACTGCTGATCGCCATGCTGGTGATGGAAGCGGCTTTTGGCTTGCAAGGCGTCATCGCCGCACCGATCATTTACGCCTACATCAAAAAAGAACTATCCGACCGGGAGCTCATTTAAATGTCGAACGACACCGAATCACTCGTCATCACCGCCAGCGGCGAAGACAAAATTGGCCTGGTGGAAGGCTTCACCCGCCGCATCAGCGAATCCGGCTGCAATATCGAAGAATCGCGCATGGCCGTGCTCGGCGGCCGCTTCGCGCTGCTGATGCGGATCACCGGCAGCTGGGACGCACTGGCCAAACTCGAAGCGCGGCTTGCCGCCACGGGCGAAGAACTCGGCTTGTCCCTCATCCAGCAGCGCACCCGCCTCACCCGCGCCGACAAACCGCTGATTCCCTATACCGTCGAAGTCGCCGCGCTCGACCAGCCGGGCATTGTGAACAGCCTCGCCAATTTCTTCGCCAAATTGCACATCAACATCGAAGCGCTGGAAACCGAAACCTATCCCGCACCGCACACCGGCGCGCCGATGTTTGCCGTCCACATGACGCTCGGCATTCCCGCCGATGCCCACATCGCCACCCTGCGCGGCGACTTTCTGGACTATTGCGACGACCAGAACCTGGATGCGACCTTCGAACCCATCCGCATGTAAGGGGTCGGAACTTTAGCAGGTCGGCACGACTCGTTATCCGCCCATTCAACCCGAGAAACCACCATGTCAAGTCTGCTTATCATTGCCCACGGCAGCCGTCGCAATGCATCCAACGACGAAGTACGCCAGCTGGCCGACCAGGTTCGGGCACAGCCACAACACGCGTACGACCACATCGGCGCAGCGTTTCTGGAGCTGGCTGAACCCAGCATTCAGGAGGGGCTGGCGGCACTGGTGGCGCAGGGTGCAACCGATATCGTCGCGTTTCCCTATTTCCTGGCCGCCGGTACGCATGTGGCGCAGGACATCCCCGAAGCCATCGCCGCGTTTTCCGTCCTGCATCCACAGGTGAACGTACGCGTGACGTCGCACCTTGGCGCCTCGGCTGCCCTGCCGGCGGCCATACTCGGCATGGCCGCCTGACCCCAGGCTTCAAATATCCTGGCTCTCGGTGCTGCCGAGCTCAATGTAAGACATCGACATCACCTCATCCTGATTGTTCGGCCGCGGCTGGCTGCGCACCAATGCCGCTTCCACCCGCGCCGCCTGCAATGCCGGCTGATCGAGGATGACCGGATACAGGCGGAAATGCTTTTCGATGGATTCCGCCTGCTGACAGGCAGCGGCTTCCAGCGCCACCCGCGTTCCGTTGTCCAGATGCGACAGCAGCAGCATCCACGGTGCCTGCCAGGCAAAATAGTCATGCACCAGCCGGGTGTGGGACGGATCCATGCCCGCAGTTGCGATGAACAGCGGCGCAAAAGCCTCCGCCTCCAGCACGCGCCCACGCAGGGCATCGCCGCCTTTCAGGGTGTGCAGGCCCAGTCCGGCGCCATCGTCCGAACGATGAAACCATTGCGCGACGCCACTGGCGAGACCATTCACATAACGCGTGAGATATTCTCCGGCGGACCCGGCCAGACCGGGGATTGCCGCAGTGCGGAAATGTTCGTGCGCCGCCATGCCGGCGCGCCAGTCGAGCGGCGGTTTGGTGTCGGTCTCGCTATCGGTACGCACGCTGTGCAGCAGCGCCAGCGGCTGGCTGTCACGATCCAGCAGCCATAGTTCGAACGGGTCGCGAAACTTGAACGGCACGTCGCGATGCACCTTGAGCAGATGTTCGTAGGCCACCGCGCCCATATTTTCCAGCCGCTTGAAATCGTCGGAGGGATACAGCGGTCCGCGCTTGAGGCCTTTTTCCGCCGACCAGTGACCATAGCGGATGTCGGAGACCTGCGCGCGCCGGCCGGCACGCCCGAGGTCTTCGAGCAGCGCGTCATTGGAAACATAAATGTCCCATTCGATGCCGTCAGTCGTCACCGCCTCGGCGGACTGGTAGCGAATCACATGCACCACCCCCCGAAACGGGTTGAGCAGGCGCTGGGCATAACATTCGATCTGCATGGTTGCGCACTTTAACCGCAGCCGCAGCGCCTGTCAGCCGGGTGTCAGGCGCGAACAATTTTGTGGCGAATCGGCTTCAGTCCGGCAAAAAATGGCCGCTATCCACCACGTTGCCCAGTGTTGATTTTTTGAAGGAGCACCCCGTGCTAGGTCGTCTTGTAGGAATGTTGTCCGGCAGTAAACCCTCCGAACCCTCGCCGCCCCCGCTGGCCAAAGCAGCGGTCGGCGCAGCCCCGAAGGCCGCACCGGCTGCCAAGGCGGGCTCGGTCATGCGTCGCGAAGCCATGCTCGGTCGCGACCAGAAAGTGGCGGCCTACACCTTCATGCTGCGGCGTGCGCCAGACGAACTGGAGGATGCCAGCCTGCCCGACGTGCAGCGCCTGTACGACGAAACCCTGCTCAACAACCTGAACAACATGGAGGTCTCGCGCCTGCTGGCGCAGCGTCAAGCCTTCATCCCGATTTCCCCGGCTTCGCTGGATCACCCGCTGATCGCGGCCTGGCCGCCAGCCGGCACGGTGTGGCTGCTGAAAGTGAACGCCAACACCGGGATCGACGACGCCCTGCTGGCCCACATGACGGAAATGAAGGCAGCGGGTCACAGCTTTGCGCTGGATGCCAATGCCCTGATCTCCCCTGCGCGGCACCCCCTCTTGCCCATGATCGATTATGTGATGCTGGACGTCAGCAGCGAGGACATTCCCGTCATCACCGCCCAGATGACGGCCATTTCCAAGCTGGCTGCGGGCAAGCAGTTTGTGGCGACCGATGTGCAAACGCTGGAAGCGTTCCACATGTGCCACAAATTGCAGTTCGCGCGCTTCATGGGGCCCTTCATCACCCGCAATGAAAAGCTCGATTCGCCCGTTCTCGGACCCTCGCGCGCCAAGGTGCTGGATCTGATGAACCGGGTGCGCACCGGCGCCGAACAGTCCGAGCTGGTCGAGCAGTTCCGCCACGATCCGGCGCTGTCGGTACGTCTGTTGCGCTATGTGAATTCCCCCGGCATCGGCCTGCTGCACAAGGTCGGCGGCATCGAGCAGGCGCTCATGATCATGGGGCAGGACAAACTCTATCGCTGGCTGACCCTGATCCTGTTCACCGGTGGCCAGGCACAGGAACTCGACTCGGCGGTACTGGAAAATGCCCTGGTGCGCGCCCGCGTGGCCGAGCAACTGGCGAGCAAGGCGCTGTTTGCCAAGGCGCGCGACGAAGTCTTCGTCACCGGCCTGTTTTCTTTGCTCGACGTGGTGATGCGCATGCCGATGGAGCAGGTGCTGAAACAGGTCAGCCTGCCGATCGAAATCACCGAAGCCATCGTCTCGCAGCGCGGTCCCTATGCGCCCTATCTGGCGCTGGCCATTGCCTGCGAACAGGACGATCTCGCCAGCATCGAAACCCTGTCTGCCCAGATCGGACGCGACGTCGCAGAGATCAACGCCGTGCACATGGATGCCTTGCTGTGGACCCAAGAGATCGCGGTTGACGTCTGAGTCCGGCCCGACCCCGGTTGCCGTAACGACTGGCGCAGTCTGGTGGGTGTACCTGCTGCGCTGCGCCGACGGCTCGCTCTACACCGGCATCACCACCGACCTCGAGCGCCGGCTCGCCGAGCATAACGGCGACGGCCCGGCCGGTGCGCGCTATACCCGTAGCCGCCGCCCGGTGCAGCTGGCCTGGTGCGAAGCGACCGCCACCCGTTCCGAGGCATCGCAGCGCGAAGCGGCGATCAAACGGCTGGATCGTGCGCGCAAATTGGCGCTGTGCGCCACCCAGCCTTAGCGCACCCCAGTCTCACCCAGCGTTCACGCCATCCAGCCGCATCTGCAGCGATGGCAGGGCGAATGCGACCGCACGCTTGCCGGCATCGATCGCCATGGCCGCGCGATGAAACTCCATCAATCCCAGCTCCGCGAGCTGCGGCGCGATCATCAGGTCGGCCGGCTCACCGGCCAGCCGGCTGCGCGTGATCAGCACCTGCATGATGTTGATACTGGAGGCCAGCACGTCGAGCATGGCGGGCGGACCGAGTTCGTCGCGCGAGTTGATGCCGAGCTGCGACATGCCTGACTGGATGCGCGCCATCACTCCATCGGTCAGCGAATCGGGCTCGGCTGCGGTCTGCTTGCGTGCCTTCCCGGCAGCATGCGGCCACGGCTTGAGATGGCGACCCAGCAGGTCGGCATTCAGGTCGACGGCGATCACGATGTCGGCGTCCATCGCACGGCAGAGCGACACCGGTACCGGATTGACCAGTCCGCCATCGACCAGCCATCTGCCGTCACGCTGCACCGGCGTAAACAACCCGGGCAAGGCGATCGAGGCGCGCACGGCATCGGTTACCCGGCCGTCGCGCAACCAGACTTCACGGCCGCGCCGCAGATCGGTGGCAACGGCGCCAAACGGTCGCGCCAGGTCGCCGATCTCGCGGTCGACAAAATGGCTGCGAAAAAAGTCGATCAGCTTGTCGCCCTTGATCAGCCCGCCGTTGAGCGAAAAATCCAGAAAACTCACCACCGTCTGCGGGCGCAGGCTGCGCACCCAGTCTTCCAGCCGGTCGAGTTCGCCGCCCACATAGGCCGCGCCCACCAGCGCGCCGATCGAGGTGCCGCAGACGATGTCTGGCTCGATCCCGGCGTCCTTCAATGCGCGGATCACGCCGATGTGCGCCCAGCCGCGTGCGGAACCGCCGCCCAGCGCGAGGCCGATGCGGGGAGTATTGGATATGCTCATGGAATCAGTCTGCCTCGCGTTCAATCCCGCAACACTGTACCCGCTCGGCCGCAGACTCGCTGAGGATCGCGCCGGTGACCGGATTGGGGCGGAACACGGTACAGCCCTTGAGTCCCAGCGCGTGCGCCTGCCGGTAGAGGTCGGCGAAGCGCTCGAACGGCAGGTCGGCGGCGACATTGATGGTCTTGGAAATGGCATTGTCGACATAGGGCTGCAACGCGGCCTGCATCGACAGATGCGCGAGCGGCTCGAGTTGCCGCGCCTCGACGAAGGCAGGCGGCGCGCCGCTGCCGCCGCGCTGCTGCCACAGCTGCATGGCGTAGTCGGTCACGCTGTGGGTGCGGTAGCAGCCGTCGGCCTGCAGCACACGGCGTTCGGCCGCGGCGGCGAAAATCGGCTCGATGCCGCTCGAACAGTTGTTGGCCAAGAGGCTGATGGTGCCGGCCGGGGCGATCGCCAACACATGACTATTGCGCAGTCCCTGTTCGGCGATGGCCTCGCGAATGGCTGGCGGCAACCGGCGTGCGAAGCCACTCGCCAGAAACGCATCGCGCGTGAACGCCGGAAAGGCACCCTTTTCGCGCGCGAGTTCGATCGAAGCGCGGTAGGCGGCGTCGCGCACGGCCTGCATCGCCTGTTCAGCCAGCTGTCGCCCTGCTGTGCTGTCGTAGCGCAACCCCAGCAGCACCAGCGCATCGGCCAGCCCGGTGATGCCCAGACCGATCCGCCGCTTGAGATGTGCCTGTTCCGCCTGCGCCGGCAACGGGTAGCGCGAGACATCGATGACGTCGTCGAGAAAGCGCACCGCGAGCTGCGCCGCCGCCGCCAATGCATCAAGGTCGAGACGGGCATCGGCGGTGAATGGCGCGATCACGAAGGCGGTGAGATTGAGCGAGCCGAGGTCGCAGGCGCCGTAGGGCGGCAGCGGAATTTCGCCGCAGGGGTTGGTGGCGGCCAGGGTCTCGCTGTCGGCCAGGGTGTTCTCGCGGTTGATCGTGTCGACGAACAGCACGCCGGGCTCGGCAGTATCGTAGGCCGCGCGCAGGATACGCTGCCACAGGTCGCGCGCTTTCAGCGTTCGCGTCACCGCAAGTCCCGGAAACACCAGCGGCCAGTCGCCGTCGTTTGCCACTGCTGCCATCAGGGCATCGCTCACCAGCACCGACAGGTTGAAATGCCGCAGCGCCGCCGGGTCGCGCTTGGCGTCGACAAAGACTTCGATGTCCGGATGGTCGCAGCGCAGCGTCGCCATCATCGCGCCGCGCCGCGCGCCGGTCGACAGCATCGTCGCGCACATGGCATCCCAGATCGGCATGAACGACACCGGGCCCGAGGCGATGCTGCCGGTCGCCTGGGCCACCGTACCGGCCGGACGCAGGGGGGAGAAATCGTAGCCGACGCCGCCGCCCTGCTGCAGGGTCAGCGCGCCTTCCTTCAGCGCCTCGAAGATGTGTTCGAGGTCGTCTTCGATGGTGCCCATGACGAAGCAGTTGAACAGCGTCACCCGGTGGCCGCTGCCGGCGCCGGCGAGAATGCGGCCGCCCGGCAAAAAGCGGAAATCGTCCAGCAGTGCGGTAAAGCGTGCGGTCCATTGATCGCGTTCACCGCTTTCAGCCTGCGCGATGGCCTGCGCCACCCGCCGCCAGCTGGCACGGATGTCGGCCTCGCCATCCGCGCGGTAGCGGGTCGCCCAGATGTGGCGGGAAAGTTCCATGCGAAAAGGGTCGGACGTTTTCATGCGGGGGCGATGGAAGCGGCGAGTTGAGGCATTATCTGTTCCCTTGTGTTTTCAGGTGCCTGTACCCTTTAAGGTTATAGCCGCTTTGCCCCTGCCCATGATGGATGCGTCCCACCCCTATTCCGCACTGACGCCCGACCGCGCCCTCGACGCGCTCGACAGCACGGGCCTCAAGGCCGACGGCCGCCTGCTGGCGTTGAACAGCTACGAAAACCGCGTCTACCAGATGGGGGTGGAGGATGACGCACCTGTCGTCGTCAAGTTCTACCGTCCCGAACGCTGGCCGGATGCCGCCATCCTGGAAGAACACGCCTACACGACCGAACTCAGCACGCGCGAAATTCCGGTGGTCGCGCCCTTGCAACTGAACGGCGCAACCCTTCACACCCATGCCGGTTTCCGCTTCGCGGTCTACCCCAAACAGGGCGGGCGCATGCCCGAGTTCGACCGCACCGACACCCTGCAATGGATGGGACGTTTTCTTGGCCGCATTCATGCGGTCGGCACGCTGACCGATTTTGCCCACCGTCCCGCGCTGAACATCGAGACTTTTGGCTATGCCTCGCGTGATTTTCTGCGCGCGGGCAACTGGCTGCCACCGGACCTGGCGCCGGCATGGAACAGCGTCGTCGATCACGCGCTCGCCAGCGTGGCGCATTGCTACCAGCGTGCCGGCAGCGTCGCCGCCATCCGCCTGCACGGCGATTGCCACGCCGGCAACGTCTTGTGGACCGACGATGGCCCGCACTTCGTCGATTTCGACGACAGCCGCATGGGCCCGGCGGTGCAGGACCTGTGGATGCTGCTGTCAGGCGAACGCGACGAGCAGCAAGGGCAGATCAACGAGATCCTGACCGGCTACGAAGACTTCGCCGAATTCGACCCGCGTGAACTGCATCTGGTTGAAGCACTCAGAACCCTGCGCCTGATCCACTACGCCGCCTGGCTGGCCCGCCGCTGGGACGACCCGGCTTTTCCGGCCGCGTTTCCGTGGTTCAATACGCAGCAATACTGGCAGGCGCGAATCCTCGAATTGCGTGAGCAGATTGCCTTGATGGACGAGCCGCCGCTGGTGGCGTAACCACGAAACACCCGCTATCGTGTTGATGGCATCCCGCGCCGGTCCACGCTTGCCGCATCTTTCATCACCGATTGACCGAATCAACCCTGAAGCCACTACGCATGACGTCTCTCCCTTTAAAACCCTGCCCCTTCTGCCACCTCGACCCCAAGCGCATCCTTGCGGAGGATGAACTCACCGTGGTCTACAAGGACGGCTTTCCGGTCTCGCCGGGGCACACCGTCATCATCCCGCGCCGTCACTTCGCCACGCTGTTCGAAGCCAGCGAAGCCGAACAGGCCGCCCTGCTCAAGGCACTGGCGCAGGCTAAAAGCCTGCTCGACAAACATCATCAGCCTGACGGCTATAACATAGGGATCAACCACGGCCAGGCCGGCGGGCAAACCGTGCCGCACCTGCACATACACCTGATCCCGCGCTATCGCGGCGACAAGGAAGACCCGCGCGGCGGGGTGCGCTGGGTGCTGCCGGACAAGGCGAAATACTGGGCGTGAGCGGCCGTCTGAAATCCAACCCGTAAAGGCAAAACCATGTGCGGCATAGCCGGTGAATTCCGATTTGACGGGCACACGCCCGACCCCGAAATCCTGACGCGCATGCTCGCCAGACTGGCGCGGCGCGGCCCGGATGCGGAGGGCCGGCACGCCGACGGCGCGGTGCAACTGGGGCATCGGCGGCTGGCGATCATCGACCTGTCGCCGCGCTCGGCGCAGCCGATGATCGATGCCGCCAGCGGCACCGCGCTGGTGTTCAACGGCACGATCTACAACTACCCGGAGCTGCGCGCCGAGCTGATTGCGCGCGGTCACGTGTTCCATTCCGACGGCGACACCGAGGTGATTTTGCGGGCGTACCTGCAATGGGGCGAGGCCTGCGTCGAACGCCTGCATGGCATGTTCGCGTTTGCGATCTGGAACCGCAAAACCCTGTTTCTGGCGCGCGACCGGCTCGGCATCAAGCCCCTGTATTACAGCGAATCCGGCGCGGCGGTGCGCTTTGCCTCGACGCCGCAGGCGCTGCTGGCGGCGGGCGGCGTGGATACCGGCATCGATGCGGTGGCGCTGCACCATCTGTTCACCCTGCACGCGGTGGTGCCCGCGCCGCGCACGATCTACAACGGCATCCGCAAACTCGCGCCCGGCACCACGTTGACGATCTATCCGCAGGGCAAGTTGCGGCACCGCACCTACTGGTCGCTGAAGGCCGAGCGTCCGGCACAGCCCAAAACCGAGGCGGAATGGACCGAAGCGATCCACGAAAGCCTGCGCCAGGCAGTCAAAAAACGCATCGAGATTGCCGACGTCAAGGTCGGCGTGCTGCTGTCCGGCGGGCTCGATTCGAGCCTGCTGGTGGCGCTGCTGGCCGAGCAGGGCGTATCGGATTTGCTGACGTTTACCGTCGGCTTCGAAGACCAGCCGGAAGAACGCGGCAACGAATTCGAATACTCCGACCCGGTGGCGGCGATGTACGGCACGCGCCATCACAAGTTTTTGATCCCCAATGCCGACGTATTGCGCCGCCTGCCCGAAGCGGTGGACCAGATGTCCGAGCCGATGTTTGCGCAGGATGCGGTGGCGTTTTATCTGCTGTCGGAACAGGTCAGCAAGACGGTGAAAGTGGTGCAGAGCGGGCAGGGTGCGGACGAAGTGTTCGGCGGCTATTTCTGGTATCCGCGCATGGCGGCGGAAACGTCCGGCTCAGCGCTCGACCGCTTCCGCAAGCACTACTTCGACCGCGACCACGATGAATTTCTCGAGATGGCCATGCCCGCGTATCACGGGCCGGACTACACCAGCGAAACCATCGCGGCGCATCTGGCCGCACCGTTCGCCGACGACTTCATCGACCAGGTGCTGCGCATGGATACCACGATGCTGATCACCGACGACCCGGTGAAGCGCGTCGACAACATGACGATGGCGTGGGGACTGGAAGCGCGCGTGCCCTTCCTCGATCACCAGCTTGTCGAACTGGCGGCGTCGATGCCAGCGGAAATGAAGCTCGCCTCCGAAGGCAAGCATGTGCTGAAACAAATCGCGCGCGGCCTGGTGCCCGACGCGGTGATCGATCGCAAGAAAGGCTATTTCCCGATGCCTGCGCTGAAATTCGTGCGCGGCGAATTCCTTGATTTCATGCGCGACATACTCGACTCGCAGGCGTGCCGCGAGCGCGGCCTGTATCAGCGAGGCTACGTCAACAAACTGCTGGATGCCCCCGAGCAGCATCACACACGCATTCAGGGCAGCAAGCTGTGGCATCTGGCATTACTTGAATACTGGTTACAGAAAAATGCGTAAGTTCTTTTTCCTGATCGCGTTGTGGGTGAGCGCACCCGCCTTCGCCCAGAGCGATTTCGACAGCTGGCTGGCGGCTTTCCGCCAGGACGCGGCGGCGCAGGGCATTTCGGCCGACACCCTCGACTCTGCACTGACCGGCCTCGTCCCGGCCGAACGCGTGATCCAACTGGACAGCCAGCAGCCCGAATTTCTCAGCACCTTTGCCGACTATCTGGGCAAACGGGTCACCGCGAGCCAGGTTGCACGCGGCCAGGCCAAGCTGGCCGAGCACGCCGCCCTGCTGGACGCGGTCGAGCAAAAGTATGGCGTGCCGAAAAACGTACTGGTCGCGTTCTGGGGACTGGAAACCAACTTCGGCGCCACCATGGGGTCGCTCAACATTCCCGCCAGCCTCGCCACGCTGGCCTGGGAAGGCCGCCGCAGCACTTTTTTCCGCAACCAGTTGCTCGACGCACTGCGCATCATCGACGCCGGCCATGTCGCCGCCATCGACATGAACGGCTCGTGGGCGGGGGCGATGGGGCACATGCAGTTCATGCCCTCGACCTTCCGCGCCTATGCGGTGGACGGCGATGGCGATGCCCGCATCGACCTGTGGCAATCGCTGCCCGATGCGATGCATTCGGCGGCGAACTACCTCGCGCGCGCAGGCTGGCGCGCGGGCGAGCCGGTGGCGATCGAGGTGCAATTGCCCGCGGGCTTCGACTGGCGGCAGGCGCGCATCGCGCATCGGCTGTCGGTGGCGGAGTGGGCGGCACGCGGCGTACAGGCGATGGACGGCAGCGCACTGCCCCGGGTGGCGGGGCGCGCCGCCATTCTGGTGCCGCAGGGCTGGCAAGGACCGGCCTTCATGGTGTTCGACAATTTCGACGTGGTGATGGACTGGAACCGCTCGGTCAGTTACGCCCTCTCGGTGGCGCAACTGGCGCATCAGGTGGCGGGCGGCAGCGCGCTGGCCACGCTGCCCACCGATCCAGAGTCGCTCACGACCGAGCAGATGAAGGCGCTGCAGAAAGCGCTCAACGAGCTGGGCTTCGACGCCGGCAAGCCGGATGGCCTGCCCGGTCCGCGCACGCAAACTGCGCTGCGCCGCTATCAGGTCAAGCACCGGCTGCCCGCAGACGGCTACCCTGCGCCGAGCGTGCTGGCGGATGTCGAGCGCCGCCATGCCGAGGCGGCGGCGGCAGGCGATCTCGTCGGTCCATCCGCTCCCACCTTCGCCGACACCCCCTGAACGCTCAGGCGCGGCGTCGAACGCATCGTCGAATTGATCATGAACCCGTTGGTTCTTGCTCCCGGTCGATCCGCCAGCCCCTGCAGGAGGTCGCCGTGTTATTTTTTCCGTATCGCGTTTTCTGGAGAGCCCCTTGAGCAATTCACGCAATGTGCTGGGCGGTGAGCTGCAGCCGTGCAGCCTGGCACCGCTGGCCGGCTTCACGCGCGACGGGCTGTGCCAAACCGGCCCGCAGGACCTCGGCAGCCACACCGTATGCGCCCGGATGACCGAGGCGTTTCTAGCGTATTCAATGCAACGCGGCAACGACCTCGTCACCCCGGTGCCGGAATACGATTTCCCCGGCCTCAAGCCGGGCGACTGCTGGTGCGTGTGCGCCGCGCGCTGGCTGGAAGCCGCCGAAGCGGGCGTCGCCCCGCCGGTCATCCTGAATGCGACCCATGAACGCGCGCTGCGTGCGGTCGAACTGGCCGATCTGGAATACCACGCCCTGGTGACGCCATGAGCCTGCAATGCTGGAAATGCGGCACAGCCCTCACAGTGTTGCTGCCACTGTCGCGCACCGAAACCTGCCCGAGTTGCCGCGCGGCTTTGCACGCCTGCCGCATGTGCCGCCACTTCGACGCCGGGCGCGCCAGGCAGTGCCGCGAACTTGCTGCCGAACGAGTACTCGACAAGGTCCGCGCCAATGTCTGCGGCTGGTTCGTGCCGCGTCCCGATGCCTATCGCGGCGGCGGCGCAGCGGTAATACAGACTAACCGCACAGCGTCGGACGCCTTGCTCAAGTCTTCAGACCAATCGCGCACGCACGAATAAACCGTCGCGGTTCAAGCGGGATCGGTGCCACCAGCCATCAAGTAGCCCAGCGAAATGCCGTTACGTGTAACTGGTCTATTTGCGCCAATCAAGGAGCTTACATTGCTAAGACGACACTTTCTGGCTAGCTTGGCACTGCTACCCGCACTACCGTTTTCTGCTCATGCCGCGAAGTCCGAATTTAGCATTGGGATTTATCCGGGTACTGGCAAGGCCGATGTGCCTGCCTGGGATTTTCGTACCTGGGCCATGCCATTTGCACAGGCACTTGGGGCGACGCTGGATGCGAAATGCACACCCACGTTGTTCCGCAGCATCAAACACATTACGCGCTCCATGGAAGACGGCCGCATGGACTTATATTTTGTCCCGCCGTCGGTTGCGGTTGCGGCGCTGGACAATAAGTACTCGCCCGTAGCACGCGTGCGTGACCAGGCGACGGGCATGCTGGTACGTCGCAAGGGTGCGACAGTGACGACAGTTGCGCTAACTGAAAAGGAATCCTGGCTCGACGTGATGGCGCGTTACACGCTCAAACGTAACAAGCAGGCAGTGGCAAACTTCATAAATTTGAAAACCCAGGAAGATGTGATGCTGGCCATGCAGCGTGATTATGCCCAGGCAGGTAGCCTACGCAGCAAGCTGGCCGATGAGCTGGTTGGTAAGGGCGAGTACGAAATCTGGTATCCCTTGCCGACCACCCCGGATTTCACCCTGATGGCAAGCGATCACTTCAATGCGGCCGAACAGGACAAACTGGGAGCAGCGGCCGTTGCACTCAGCCCGGAAGTCATTCAGTCCCTGCAAAAAACCATCCACAGCAAAGTCACGGGATTTGCCATCGACAAGCAGGCGGATTACAAGATGATCAAACAGGCGATCAAGGAAGCCGGGTACTAGAAAACCCTGAACAAGTCCGCAGCTTTGTCATTGCGAGCGCCCTTCAGTGCGCTCGCAATAATGAACCGCTCAAAACCCAATCAGTCATAAAGACCTTGCCACTTGGCGGCGAAGGCCTTGCCCAACGACATCTGCGGTTGCGAGGGCGTCAGGCCTTCGGCTTTTTCACGTGCGGCGATGCGTGTGCTGGCCAGCTTGAACGCCTCGGTGAATGACCGGGTCTGCTTCAGCGCCTCGGTAAAGTAGGCACGGCCAAAATCGGTCATGCTGTTCTTCGCATCGCAGCCGAATGAATTGCGGTCGGCACGCGAGGCGGTGATCACCAGCGTGTTGTCGTCCTGCAGCGCGGGGATGAAGCTGCCGGAATAGCAGGCCGAGACCACGATCACTTTCCACTTGATCGGCGTCGCCGCCAGCGCGGCCTTGAGGCGGGCGGGGGTCAGCTGGGTCAGCTGCAGGTCGTTGTTGTCGACCGACAGATAAGCCGGCTCGCCCGAGCCGTGGCTGGTGACGAACAGGAACAGCACGTCCTCTTCCGGGTCGAGCAGCCCGCCCACGTGCGCCAGCGCAGTCCGCAGCGCAGTGGTAGTGGCGATCGGCGCGCTGGCTTCGGTTTGCGTGTTGTTGATCAGCGCCAGCGAACGGCCGCGCGTGTCGAAGCGGCTGTCGAACAAGGCGCGCACGGTGTGCATTTCCTTCATGAACACGTCCTGCCAGCCGTAACCGGCAAAGCCGACGAAATACAGGTCGCTGATGTCGGGACGCTGCGCCCGCAGGGTCTGCAGCGTGCGATCGAGCAGGCGCGGCTGTTGATACAGCAGCGCTTCGTGGCCGCCGATGTCGAGCACGCTGTCATCGGCGCCTGTCTCGTCGGGATACCAGGCGTCCTGCTGCGGCAACCCGAGTTGGATGAGCAGCACGCCCATCAGCAAGAGTTCGACTGCGGCCTGGCGAAAGAACCCAAGCGGCACCCACAACTTGACCGCGCGCACCAGCAGCGCGGCAACCAGCGCCAGCCAGAGCAGCGTCCACACCCAGTCTTCCAGTTCCGGATCGAGCCGTTCCCATAGCGCGTAGCCGCCATAGGTGTAGGCCAGCAGCATCGGTGCCATCGCGGTGGCGGCGACGGCATAGCCCAGCAACAGCGCAGGGGTGCGCAGCCAGGCCGCCAGCAGCGCGGCCACCGCCAGCGTCAGCGTCACCGAGGCCAGCGCCTGCACCACCACATCAGGATTGAAGCGGCCGGCGCCTTCCAGCATGGCATAGCTGATGCCGAGTCCAAGCGCGAATTCGATCAGCAGCAGCCACGCCAGCTGACGGATTGACACCCGGAAGTCGGTCGAATGCACCCGGAAAAATAACGCCAGACGAAAACCGGCGAGCAGGTTGTGGAACAGATTTCGCATGGCTTAATCGAAGGAAGTGGGTAGCCGTTCTTGATCGGTCCTGGTCGCCGACCTTAATCCGAGCAGCGCCTGCCATTCGTACAGCAGCAGCCCCGCGCCGATCAGCGCAATGCCGACCCAGCCGCGCGCCGGAATGAATTCGGCGTTGAGCGCCTGCCCCAGCAGCAGCGCGGACACCGGGGTGATCAGCGTAATCAGCGCCACCCGTCCGGCGTCCATGTGCTTGATCACGTAGTAATACAGGGTAAAGCCCACCACTGAACCGAACACCCCGAGGTACACCATGGCCGCCCCCGCGCGCGGCGTGATGTCGGCGGGCAGCTGCGCCGCGTCGGCGACGACCCAGGCCAGCACGAACAACGGCGTCGCCACCCCGAGCGAGCCGGTGGTGATTGCCAGCGCCGAGACGCGCACGTTGAGCCGCTTGATCCACACCAGCCCCAGCGCCTGCGCCGTCATTCCCGCCAGCACTGCGGCGATGCCAAGGGTGGCGCGGCTATCGCCCGGCCACGGCTGGCCGAAAACAAACCACAGCCCCCCCAAGGCCAGCGCAAGGCCCAGCAGGCGCAACGGAGTAAGCGTTCGCTCACTCAGCCACAGCGCCGCGAACACCCCGGTCAGCAGCGGCGACAGCCCGAAAATCACCGAAATCAGTCCCGACGGAATGTGCAGCGCACCCCAGTAGGTCAGCAGCATCGCCACGAAAATCGACAGCCCGCTGACCAGATACAGTTGCCGCGCCGTCGGGGTAAACGGAAATTCGGTACGCGTCGCGCGCAACAAAACCAGACAGATTGCCAGCCCGATCAGCATCCGCGCCATCACCGCGAAACTGAACGTCGCCCCCTGCGCGCTCCATTGAATGCCGAGCGGCGTGGTCGACCAGATGAGAATGACGCCCAGATAAGCGGCGGGGACGGACATGGGTGCGCGTAAACCTACGCCTGGGCCAATTGCTCGCGCAGGCTGCTCAGCGTCTCCTGGTCGCTGCGAACGCGGAAAAATGCGCCGTCATCGTCGGCGCGCTCCTCCAGCACCTCGCAGCGCGCGAAAATTTCCCCTCGCAGTTGCTGCGCCGTCCAGGGCAGGAAAAGTTCGGCCTCGATCAGATCCCGCTGAAAGAATGCAACGATCGCCCGGTGCAGTTTCGCGACGTCGTCCGGACGGCGCGCGCTCATCACAATGCAATCGGGGTAGCTGGCGCGCAGCGCGGCTTCACATTCGGCTTGCGCCGCGGCGTCGCCGACGTGGTCGATCTTGTTGAAAATGCGCAGGCGCGGCACATCCTGCGCCTCGATCTCGCGCAGCACGGTTTCGGTGGTTTCGATCTGCCGTTCAAAGCCGGGATCGCTGGCGTCGATGACATGCAGCAGCAACGAGGCATCCAGCGCTTCCTCGAGCGTGGACTTGAACGACGCGACCAGCCCGTGCGGCAGGTTTTTGATGAAGCCGACCGTATCGCTGACCAGCACACGCGGGATGCTCTCGGGATAAAGCGTGCGCACCGTGGTGTCGAGCGTCGCGAACAGCTTGTTGGCGACCAGCACCTCGCTCCCGGTCAGGGCGCGCATCAGGGTGGATTTGCCGGCGTTGGTGTAGCCGACCAGCGCCACACTGGCGAGCCCCTGATGCGCCTGCCGCCGTGCGCGCTGCGTCTTGCGATCGGCGTCCATCGCCGCGATTTCCTTCTGCAGTTCGGCGATGCGGTCGCGGATCTTGCGCTTGTCCAGTTCGGTGTGCGACTCGCCGGCGCCGCGCCCGCCGACGCCGCTGCGCTGGCGTCCCTGCGGGCCGGCAAGCTTGGCCGCCTCGCGCAGGCGCGGCGCCAGGTAGCCGAGGCGGGCGATCTCCACCTGCGCGCGCGCAGCGGGGGAGCGCGCGTTGCGGTGGAAGATCTCGAGGATGACCATGGTGCGATCCATCACCTGGCAGCCGACCTCGTTTTCGAGGTGACGCGCCTGCGATGGGGAGATTTCGTGGTCGACGAAGATGGCGTCGATCGGGTCGGGCGAGACCGGAGCCGCCTCATCCAGGCCCTCGACGAAATTGGACAGCCGATGCAAGGGGTTCTGCGGTTCAGCGTCGGGCTCGGTTTCGTCGCCCGGTTCGCCCACAAAGCGGCGAATCTCCTGCCGCTTGCCGACGCCCAGATAGGCCGTCGCGTCGAAACCGGAGCGCTTCTGCGTGAACGTGCGGGTGACCGTAAACCCCAGTGTCTTGGCGAGTTCGCGCAGTTCGGTCAGCGACGCCTCGAATTCCAGGTCGCTCACCCCCGGCAGTTGTACCGACGCCACGATGGCGTACTGAGGCTTTTCTTTGACTTCTTTTTGCATGCGGCGTGCTTTTGTTGGATGGGCTAAGCCGGGCATTATCCGCCAATGCAATCGGCGCGGGTATTGAGCCTGCCGAGGCCGCGTGACGCCTGGTTATCGGGTGCGGTCAATCAGCGGTTCTGCGCCAACCGCGCACCAGGCCTCAGTCATCTTCTTCATTCAGGCGATGCAACTCCTGCTTCATGGCCTGCGCCTCCTTGATCGCCTTCTCCAGCCGCTCTTCTGCCTCGTGCCGGATTTTTTTCATCATCCCGGCGTCGGGGTCTTCCCAGTCACCGCCCGACTGGCTGGCCATGTAGGCCACCGCGCGGGAAAACTCGACCAGCCGGAGTTCCGGCTTGCCGCCCTTGGCGGGCATAGCGCGAACACCCACCCAGGCATGCGCCGTCAGGATGCCCTGGCCTTCCTCAATGAGCGGCGCCCAGTCGGCCTTGTTCCTGAACCTCGGCGCATGCGCCACACCGGTGTCGTGACAGGCCATGCAAACCTCGTTGTAAACCTGCTTGCCACTTTTAAGCGTATCGGGCGGGGCAGCCTCGGCGGCGTGTGAGGCCTGAGCCAGCAGGCCGGTCAATACGATGGAGAGGCAGGCTAATAACGACGTGTTCATGGTTGTGGCTTTCGCAAAAAAATAATGGTTTTATGAATCCAGCGGAGGTTCCTGATGACCTGTATCCAGATCAAATCACCTCAAAGCATCCCGCGCTCGATGGACTGCAAATAGATGAATCAGGTGCGTCGAACACGGCTTTCCAGGCCGGGTAGGCGGCGACTTCGTGGATGATTAAAACGTGCGGCATATGCAGTAACCCTGTCAGAACGAAATGTCAGCTTCCATGAACGTGACCGCATTTCCCGATAGCGCCACGCGGTTGGCTTTGACTTCGCAGGTGAGATAACCGCCCCGTTTGGAAACCTGCCGTGCAGTCAGAATGTTCTTGCCGAGCTTTTCAGCCCAATACGGTGCAAGCGCGCAATGCGCCGAGCCGGTAACCGGGTCTTCCGGGATGCCGTATTTTGGCCCGAAAAAGCGGCTGACAAAATCGACGGTGGTGCCGGGCGCGGTGACGATGACGCCACGCAAATCGAGCTGGGCGAGCAGTGCCTGATTGGGCTTGATCGCACGAATGGTCGCTTCGCTGTCGAATGCGGCGATGTAATCGTCAGCCGCCAACACTTCCAGCGGACACTGGCCGAGTCCTTGCGCCAGGGCTTCGGGGAGGGTGCAGGGAGCGGGTAAGGAAGCCGGAAAATCCATTTCCAGTAGCGAGCCAATCTGCTTCACCAATAGATCACCGCTGCGCGTTTCAAAAGTAATGACAGGCTTGGCATACCCCAAAAGACTAAAGAGGACATGTGCCGAGGCCAATGTGGCATGGCCACACAGATCGATCTCCGCCACCGGGGTGAACCAGCGCAGATGAAAGCCCTTTTCCGTTGGCACAAAAAAAGCCGTTTCAGACAAATTGTTTTCTTCAGCGATGGCTTGCAAAAGTCGGTCATCCAGCCAACTTTCCAGCGGGCACACGGCAGCCGGATTTCCTTCAAAGACCCGGGTAGCGAAGGCATCCACTTGATATTGTTTGATTTTCATATCCGCTCCGTATTAATTAAAGCGCTAATCTGAAATCGCCTGCAAACTCTCCACCGCGATCGCCGCACATCGTCACCCTCATCAGATGTGACGCTGGCATATGGCGAATACCGCCTTCTGCTCATCCGCCCTACGCTTGCTGTCTATTTACGCACCAGGTTTTTTTGAAGTACGTTCAGCAGGCGCTCCAGACCTGGTGTTTCCTGGTATTGAACGCCGTCAGAGCTAATTGACTCCCAACTTGCTTTTGATCCCACGTACAAATGCGCTCCCACTTCCAAACCCACATGGTCTTCAAACAAGCCAACGGGTATCCAGTATTCATTTCTCCCCTGAAGCGGGTTGGGGACGGGGCTTCCGCATTTTGAACAAAAATCTGAACGGTAGCCGGATTCTTTTACATATGAAGTGATCTTTTCCTGCCCCCGTTCCCATTTAAAATTTTTATCGGGAACAATCATCGCTGCATTTGCTGTGGAACCTGTCACCCTGCGGCACAAGGAACAGTGGCACTGGTATATGTCAGGTAGCAGGCCAGACACTGAAAACTCAACTTCACCGCAAAGACACGCGCCTCGCATAAGTATGCTCCGTGTGTTCAACTCGAAATGCCCTGCAAACTCTCCGCCGCGATCTCGCGTACATCGGCATCCTCATCAGCTAGCCGTGCTTCCAGCCAGGCTCGCGCAGTCGCATCACTAGTTAATCCCAGATAGTGGCAAGCATCCGCGCGCACCCGCGCATCGGCGTGTTGCGACAGCTCGCCCAGGCGCGGCAGCAGTACGCGCAACGGGTCGCTGCCGGCGAATTCTTCCAGCAGCACGCCCGCGCCCAGACGCACGTTGAGGCTGGCGTCGACGTTGCCAACGATCGGCAACACCGCTGCCAGCAGCTCAGGGTCGGCTTCGATCATCGCCTGCGCTTTGGGCAGCTGGCCTTCCTTCAGCAGCAGGTGAAACCAGTCGGCGATGCCGGCTTCGCTGTCGGCCTTGGCGGCCCACTCGGCGAGTTCGGTTTTGCTGTGCACGCCGGCGAGTTCGATACGGCCAATACGCAGCCATGGCACAGAGCGCACCCCGAGCGATTGTCCAATGTCGGGCCGCTGTTCGAGGTTGACCGCTTCGAGGCGGCCAATGACGCCCTGCTTCAGCAGATCGGTCAGCGCCGTCAGCATCGCCGGGCAGTGCGGGCAGTGGGTGGAAACGAGCAGCAGAGCGTCGGGTGCGGACATGTCGGGATGCGGGATAATGGCGTGCATGGAATTTACCATTCTCCCCGTCACCCCGTATCAACAAAACTGCTCGCTGGTGTGGGACGCGGCGGGCCGCGCGGCGCTGATCGATCCCGGCGGCGAAGCAGAACGCCTGCTGGCCGAAGTGCAATCGCGCGGCCTCACGCTGGAAAAAATCCTGCTCACTCACGGCCACCTCGATCATGTCGGCGCGGCGGTGGAATTGCGCGACGCGTTGGGGATTCCCATCATCGGCCCGCAGCGCGAGGAGCAATTCTGGCTTGATCTGTTGCCGCAACAGTCCGAGCTGTTCGGCTTTCCGCCGGCCGTCGCGTTTTCACCCGACCAGTGGCTGGAAGACGGCGATTGCGTCGCAGTGGGTTCGCTGGTTTTCGAGGTGCTGCACTGCCCCGGTCACACGCCCGGCCACGTGGTGTTTTTCGAGCGCGGCGACAAGCTCGCCTTCGTCGGCGATGTGCTGTTCAAGGGCTCGATCGGCCGCACCGATTTTCCGCGCGGCAAACACGCGGACCTGATCCGGGCGATCCGCGAAAAGCTTTTTCCGCTGGGTGACGACGTGCGCTTTGTGCCGGGGCATGGCGCGATGTCGACCTTTGGCCATGAGCGGCGAGAAAACCCTTTTCTGGCGGAGTGAGCGAGGATGTTTGCCCCGGGTAATGCTGTATTCGTGCCGATCCAGCCGCGTACGTGTTCATTGATATCCGGACTACAAGCCCGACGCCGCACCCAGCACACACGCTTGCTCTCCGACTGAATCAACCGGCCCAATCCGCCACGCTTGGCAAGACAACCCATGCGCAACGGGTGCATTGTGTCGGTGGGCTTGCAAGGCAAGCCAGAACACCTGGAACGCAGTCCCGTGCAGATACCGCCAAGGCCCTGCGCTTGATTTTACCGCTCAACAAGATGCTGGAAAGTCGCCACTCGGCGCCGTGTGCTTTGCTAGGCCGGCCACACCCGGGAGGAATTGAAAGCGCTACCCGTACCGATGCGCCCGGGTATCGCGGCCGGTTCGGTTTTGCCTTGGTCAACCTGCGGCGCAGGCTGTTTGGCTGTGGCGGCAGGAACGGTCTGTTGTGCTTTAACCTTGCGGATTCCGCCCGTCAGTTTGTTGGCAACTATATTCATAAATCCAAACTCTCCCTGATGACTGTACTCAGTCCCGCACCGCGCCGGTGACACGACTGGCTGGACCTAAACGCTGCAACCTTCACGTGCTGCGCTGCGAAACGTCGCGCATGCGCAAACCATTTGCCAATCCCGGCAGCTTCAAACCGCCTGGTGCCGCATGGATCAAACTGGCCACGTGCTGCCTTGCAGGTTTAGTGATTGCCGTAGCGTTCCTCGAGCACCCGAACCGCCAGTTCCTTCGTTTTAAAAATATGATCAGCCGGGATCGCGCCGGATCGATCGCCCTTCTCCAGCACCAGCATGACCTGCCGCTTCAGGCTGCTGAAGAACAGCTCCACGCCCCTTGCCTTAAGCTGCTGTACCAGAGAACGCAGCTTCTCCTCGCCAGACACATCCACATCGTTGATGCCGTTGCCAATGACCAGGATGGCTTGCGCAGCCGGAAAGCGTTCCAGCGCTTCGAGAACCACCTCCTCGAAGTAAGCCACGTTGACGAAATTGAGCGAGCCGTCGAAACGCATCACCACGTAATGCTCGCTGATCGCCGCCAGGCCGTGTGTATCGATGCCTCCCAGCGCGCCGTCCGGATGGCGGCCAAGAATCTCCGCACGCGGGCGCATGTTGCGCAGCATGTAAAGAACGATCGTGAACACCACGCCGACCACAATGCCATTGGCCAGTGCGGGGGCCATGGCCAGCGTGGCAATAAACGTAGCGATGCCTATCATCGCGTCCAGCCGGTTGACTGACCATGCGTGGATCAGCGCCTTGACCCGGATCAAACCGAATACGGCGAACATGATGACCACCGCCAGCACCGCCTGCGGCAGGTGATACAGCATCGGCGTGAAGAACAGGATGGCCAGCATCACGCCGAGCGCGCTGATGATGGCGAACAGACCTGTCTTTGCTCCTTCACGCGCGGCGACCGCAGAGCGCGAAAAGGATCCGCTCACAACGTAGGCATGAAAAAAGCTGCCCACAATATTGGCCAAACCCTGGCCCACCAGTTCCCGGTTGGTGTCGGGGCGTTGACCAGTCTTGGCGCTGATCGCCTTTGAAATGGAGGTAGCTTCCATGAAACCCAGCAGCGCCATGATCAGCGCGGCTGGCAGCAGCGGCAATACCAGCTTCCAGTCAATATGCGGCACCTGAAACCCCGGCAGCCCGGCGGGAATCGCCCCCACCACCTCACCCCCGCCGGTAAGCTTGATCTGGTCACCCTCCAGCTTGGCAAATCGCCAATGCCCGATGCCCAATGGCTCGCCCTCAGGCCGGAGCCCTGCGGCGACAAACATGGCACTGCCATCTGCAGCCGATTCCCGGGCCAGATCAATATGGTTCAGGTAAACATGCAGCTTGAATTCCTGCTCCTCGAGCACTTTATTCAATGCCTTTTTGTGTTCAATCTGCGTTGCGACCTCCATCCGTCTCAACTCGCTGCCTTGCTCCTGCTGCTCCAGCGTCGAGCGTTCAGCCTGTAGCGTGCGAAGCACTGCGTCATTTTGCTTGAGCTGACTCTTGATCTGGCTGAGTTGGACAAGCTGCCGCTTCACACTGGGGTCCTGGATGGCGTCCATCGGCACCGTCGAGCTGCGCTCAAAGCCGACGAAATAACTGACCAGCGTGGTGAGAACAATGGCGATCAGAATGCCGGGGAAACGCGGCAGGAATTTCTGCAGACCGAAAATGAGGGCGAAGGCGGTCAGGCCGAACATCAGCGTGGGCCAATGGGCGCTCCCCAGCTGCTGCAGCACCACCCACAAGTCCGACAGAAAGAATTCCGTCCTTGGCATGGGCACGTTGATCAGCTTGTTGAGCTGCGACAGGCCGATGATCAGCGCCGCCGCATTGGTGAAGCCGATGATGACCGGATGCGACAGGAAATTGACCACCAAGCCTAGACGGAACAGCCCCAGCGTCAGCCGCAGAATGCCCACCATCAGGGCCAGCATCACTGACAGCGCAATGAACTCTTCGGTGCCGGTGCTGGCGTAGGGAATCAGGGCGGCGGCCGACATCAGGGACAACATCGCGGTGGGCCCGGTATGGAGCTGGCGCAACGAACCCCACAGCGATGCCACGATGACCGGCAGGAATGCGGCGTACAAGCCGTACACCACCGGCAACCCGGCCAACTGCGCATAGGCCATGGCCTGCGGCACCAGTATCAGCGTAACCGTAATGCCTGCGAAAAAATCAGCACGCAACGTGTCCCGGGTCATGGGAAACCATGACAGGAATGGAAACAAGCGATACAGGAACGTTATGGGCACGGTTGCTGGCTTAACCCGCGAGCCAGGCAGAGGGGTTTCCGTCGACATGGCAGGGTTTTTCATTCATGTATGGATGCGTTAGTGGAAAATTGGGCCAACTCCCGCCCAGCCAACCGATGCGTGGCCGGATAACAAACGGTTCAGCGCCCGGGCTTGTTGCAGCAGCCCAGGCATGCTGCTGATGTCGGATTACGCCGTGGCTTAATCTGGCCAAACAGCCGTGGGCTGGTCGTCCGGTTTGCGCGTCACGGGCACAGCCTGGCTGGCCGGCATGCGGGGCCGAGACTCGGGGGACCGCTTGTCGGTGGGTTTCGGCTCAGCCACGTCGGCGTCGATTGGTTTTTTGGACGCAGACTCTGCTGCCTGCCTGGCGATCACCTTGCTCACGCCGGCGGCCAATTTGCTGGACACTTTGCTCATAAACTCAATACCTCTTCGATAATGGCTTCCACGTCTTGCGCCGCACGCGCGCCACGCTTGCCCAGACCATAAACACTGTTCCCCTCAATGGCGGCATTTCGAAATGCCGCCCGGCGAACCAATCCATTTGTCAGCGCCGGCACCTCGAATACTCCCAGCGCTTCGTGCATCGATCGCGACAATGCGTTGCGCTCGTCCAGCTGGTTGAGCACCATGTACGCCCGCAGCTGCGGATTGCCGGCACGCGCTTCCAGCACGGCGGCCGTCATGTCGACGCTCGCCCACAGATCCAGCGGCGAGGGCTGGACCGGGATCAACAACAGATCCACCGCCCCCATCACCTGGCCCAGCACATCCGACTCCAGATGCGGCGGGCAATCGATCAGCACGTAACGGTTTGCGCCTGCAGCCTGTTTGATGCGGGTGCGCACTGCCGCCGCGTCAACCCGCTCTATCGGCGGCAGGCCACTGTCCGCACCGCCCACCCACGCCCAATGTCCGGCCGACCCCTGGGGATCGGCATCAAGCACAAGCGTCTTGCCGCGTAGCAGAAAACCTGCTGCCAGGTTGACCGTTAGCGTGGTCTTTCCCGTGCCGCCCTTCTGGTTCGCAACGGCTATCCGCAGGGCGGTCATGGCGCGGCCTAATTGGCCTCGGGGACCAGCGCATCGATCTGCTGCGCCAATGCCACGGCTTCAGGTCCGAGCTTCTTGCCGTCGGCATCGATGGTGACGCTGGCGTAGGTCTTGCCGAAGTTCAGGTTGGGGTAATAGCTGGCGGCTTCCGACACCTTGGCGACGCCGTCAAGAAATGAGCGGGTTTCGCCATACGAGGCAAACTCGAATCGCCGGCTCAGCATCGGCGGCAGATCTTGCCGTTGCCACTTTGGAATCGGGTTGATGTCATCAGGCACAACGTTTCTCCTTGGTCAGTAGTGAAGCTGATAACTTGTCCAGTTCGTCCAGGTGCTGCAGCTCATCGCGCAATATCTTTGAGAACAAAGCGTGGTGTCTGTCGTCGCGCACCCGCCAGCAATAGGCCGCTGCTTCTTCATACAGACGCACCGCCTCGACTTCCAGTACGCGGTCGATGGCGAACATTTCTTCCATCGATCGCCCCAGGCGCACCGCCGGCAGCTGCGTGGCATTCGGCGTCACGCCGAGCTTGATCAATGCTTCCATCAGGCTTTCCACATGCCCCAGCTCCTCGATGACGTCCTGCCGGAAATGGCTGCAGTATTCCGCCATGCCCCACAGGTCGCACAGCTTGGATTGCGCCATGTACTGCTGGACTGCGGCCATTTCGTGGCAGAGCGCCCGCGTGAGATACCCATGAAGTCGTGGATCCATTGCCATGCATTTGCTCCTTGAGTACGCCCTGTTCTCGCCTAGAGAGCGATGCAGACCACTTCGCCGTCGAGCCCACCCCCGCCCGCTTCAGCTTCGGTCGGCAGGACGTTTTCCACTTCGGCATGCACGCGGGCGATGATGTGAGCGGCGACCAGGCCATCGCCCACCCGTTCGCACGCATCTGCACCCGCGCGGACTGCCGCGTTCACGGCCCCGGTTTCCCCGCGAACGAGGACGGTGACGTAACCGCCGCCGACGAACTGGCGACCGATCAGCCGCACTTCCGCTGCCTTGGTCATCGCGTCCGCCGCCTCGATGGCAGGAACCAGGCCGCGCGTTTCGATCATGCCGAGTGCGACACCGGAGGTCGGGCCCATCATGCCGCCGCCGCAGGCAGAATGTTTTCGACTTCGCTGTGCACGCGGGCGATGATGTGGGCGGCAACCAGGCCGTCACCCACACGCTCGCATGCATCGGCACCGGCACGAACCGCTGCGTTGACCGCACCGGTTTCACCGCGCACCAGCACCGTCACATAGCCGCCGCCGACGAACTGGCGACCGATCAAGCGCACTTCCGCTGCCTTGGTCATCGCGTCCGCTGCTTCGATGGCGGGAACCAGTCCACGCGTTTCGATCATGCCCAAAGCAATACCTGTAATTCCTGTAGCCATTTTGATAACTCCTAAAAATCAATCGGGATCAATTTCCAAACCTTCAAGCTGCTTCAGCGGTGGGGAGAATGTTCTCCACTTCGCTGTGCACGCGGGCGATGATGTGGGCGGCAACCAGGCCGTCACCCACACGCTCGCACGCATCGGCTCCAGCACGAACCGCTGCGTTGACCGCACCGGTTTCACCGCGCACCAGCACCGTCACATAACCGCCGCCGACAAACTGGCGACCGATCAAGCGCACTTCCGCTGCCTTGGTCATCGCGTCCGCCGCCTCGATCGCGGGAACCAGGCCACGCGTCTCGATCATGCCCAGTGCAATACCCGTCAGTCCTGTAGCCATTTTGTTTCTCCTAAATTAAGTCGTGTCTGTTTCAAAGGTCTTTAAGCGGCTTCAGCGGTTGGGAGAATGTTCTCCACTTCGCTATGCACGCGGGCGATGATGTGAGCCGCAACCAGGCCGTCACCCACGCGCTCGCACGCATCGGCTCCAGCACGAACCGCTGCGTTGACCGCACCGGTTTCACCGCGCACCAGCACCGTCACATATCCACCGCCGACGAACTGGCGACCGATCAAACGGACTTCTGCTGCTTTAGTCATCGCGTCCGCCGCTTCGATAGCGGGGACCAGACCACGTGTTTCAATCATGCCCAAAGCAATACCTGTCATTACACTCGCCATGATGCTTCTCCATAAAAAACAAACAGTTAATAAACTTTTATTGCCGACTTCACGGAGCGTTTACTCCGCTTTCCACTGATCGATGATCCCGCAGATCGTCAGATCGGTTAGAACCTTGTAATCACCGGCGGCATATCGGGCCGCCGAGCCGCCGACAGTGAAAACCCATTTCCCTGGCGGCACGCCGACGGGGTCAACTGCCACCGACAACTTTCCTTTTTCGTCTGCCAGCACACGCAGGGATGCGCAGTTCAGGCCGTTAATTCGGCGTGTCGCCACCAGATCGGACACCACACGCATGATTTCCATGTCAGGACTCCTGCCAGTGATCGATGATCCCGATGATGGTGAGGTCGCTTGGAAAATCCTTGCTGCCTGCAGCCTCGCGGGCGGCGGAGCTGCCGACGCAGATCACCCAGTCGCCGGGGATGCAGCCGACTGCATCCACCGCGACACTGGGGATGCCGCCGCTCTTCTCCTTGACCACCAGCAAGGGGCGGTGCCCCATTTCCCGTACGCGGTTGGTCGAAACCAGCGTCTTTTCCACTTGCATGATCTTCATCGCTTCACCTCAATGCCCGTGTCTGTCCATGTCGTTGTCGTTGTCTGCCACTGTTTCCAGCTCGCTGCCTGGCTTCTTGGCCTGCACGGTCATGCCGCAAACCAGCCAGCCCGCCCGCATCAAATCCGGATAACGCGCCTCGATCGCGGCCTTGACGCGGCGGCAGCGTGTCACCGTGCGCTCCCTCGATCCCGGCACCTGGCCGTCGTAGCGGTAGTGGATCGCTACGGGTACCGGCAAACCGCGTGCCACGTTCAAACGGGTAAAAATCTTGATTCCTACATCCAGGTCCGCTGCGCCTTCTTCCACCGTATGCATGTGCCCGATGTAAGCCAGATTGCGCAGATGCACCTTGTCGAATCCGTCACCGATGCTGATGAAGCGTTCGGCATGACCAATGTCGGCATAACGGCCCTGGTGATGCGTGCAGACATAGTCGATCTGCGACAGGTTGTGCGTGAGCAAGCGCTCGATCAGACGACGCATGCCCGTCTCCGGCGTGCCGCGCCCATGCCGCTGGGCGGCCTCTTCAACGGTGGCACCCAGGCGCCACTGCGCCTCGGACTGGGCACACTCAGCTGTCGCCTGATACAGCGCCATGTTGTCGACATAGCAGTCCAGACTCATGTCCCCCAACGCATCGGGGACATGCACCCGGATCGCATCGTTGTCGGTATCCACCCCGATCAGCAGCGTGGCAACCGACGCGCCACAACAAAAACCGTTTTCAATTGCGGTGCTGAACGCGTCCAGCCGATCAAGTGCAGCCCGGGCCGCTTCGCGGTCATCACTGCCGTGGGCGGCACACCCCTCATGGAGCGGGTCCGAACTGCTGAAGTGATACACCGCGATCTTGAGATAACGCGTGCCGGAATCCGGCAATGTGGGCAGTCCTTCGCGAAAGCGGTGCAACTCGGTCTCGGCCCACTGCTTCACGTTCAATTCCACGTCGAACAGGGTTCCCGCGTAAGACTTGTGCCGGGGCACCGCCTGCTGCGGCAGACGCAGGATGTACTGCAGCAGGCCCTTGAGGCGGCCATCTGCACAGGCGCTCACGTCCACTTCATGGAAGCCGCATTCGATGAAGAAACGCGTCATCGCCTCCACCTCGGCATCGCTGTCGTAGGTCTGCGTGCACGCTTCCTGCGCCAGCTCAAGGAAAGTACGCAGCACGCTGGTGCCATACAGCCGGCGCATGTCGAGCGTGGTGACCCAGGCATCCGCCAGCACTGCAGCGGGCAGCTCAAACCCCAGACGCTCGCGAGCAATCTGCTGCGCTTGTGTCTCGAAATCGGTTTCATGTTGCAACGCCGAAATCCGCTTGAGCGTCGGCACGATGTCATCGAAACGCTCCTGCACCATGCGCTCGTAATTCGCCAGTCTCTCGTTGCCGGCCTGGTCGACCAGCGGATGGGCATGTGCTGCGCACAGAGCGCTCACGCACCCACCGCGACCGTCTTCAACCATGCCGGGCACGCAGAAACTCACGCGCTGCGGCCAGCTTGGCATCGCCATCCCCACCGGCGCGACGGGGCTGACTTTGCGCATGCGCTTCTGGCGATCACGGGTATCCATTGCCGTATTCCCTTGCTGAGTGCGGGTTAGCCGCGTGCGCCACCGGACAGCGTCACCGCCGAACCAGTCGTGCTGTTGCCGCTGCTGCCGGTCACCCGGCCGGGGGCCAGCGCCGGATGCTCCATTTCACGATTGACCCTGGCATTCATGACGCTACCGCGCGACTCACCGCGCTGAGTCGGGTTACGACTCGCTGCGGAACGCCCTTCGGTACCCGTCACGCGACCGCTACGGTCCCATGCATCACCTGTGACGCTGCGCTCGCGGCCTTCACCTGTAATGCGATCCGGCGCCGGCTCGGCAGCAGCCACAACGACAGGTGCAGCGGGTTCGGCACCATCCCGATAACGGAATTCGGGCGTACCGGACACCAGGCCGGCAGCCCGGGCCAGCGAACCGGTGATGCGGCCGGTGCCACCAAAGGCACTGCCGGTGATGCGCCGGGTTTCACTGTCCTGCGCCGAGCGCGCCGGTGACACCACCGAGAAATCACCCGGCTGACGGTTGCCTGGCGCATCCATCGCATTGCCGGAGACGCCGGAGCTTTGCGTCATGCCCTCCGGACCACGGGCGCGGTAGTGCGTTGCCATCGGCAGGCGACCGCAGGCAGTCGCCTGCTGAACGTCACCCATGTAAGGCGATCCGCTCACGGTCTGACACTCGCCCCGCGCGTTGCCGGTCAGCTTGGCATCCGGCCCCGGCTGGATGCCGGTCAACTCGGCGTTGCGGCCAAGACGCGTACGGTTGGCTGCTTCAGCGACCACCCGGGTCGCGCAGAAATCAGCGTACTGATCGGCACCGATATAAGCCGTACCCGTCACCGGCTTGCAGGCGCCATATTCGTCACCCGTCACGCTGGCCGAACGGCCAACCAGCGTACCGGACACATCCTGGCCCTTCAGCGTGCGCGACACCCCGACTTTGGCCGGCGACTGGTAGGGCTCTGCACGGCAGAAAGAAGAAAACTCCTCGGCGCTCAGGTAGTCAGAACCAGTCACACGCTTGCAGGCACCCTGCTTAGCGCCGGAGATTTTCGATGAACGACCCAGTTGGGTGCCGCTCACCGCTCCGCCAGCGCTCGTGTGACTGGTCTCCACCTTTTTTGGCGCATCTCCCGACCTGCTGCGCGAGGGGGAGGGATCAATATAAGCACTGCCACTAATGGCACGGTTTGCACCGTGCTCGCCGCCAGTCACACCATTCTCGCGAGCGAGATCGCTGCCGCTGATCGCGTTTTTCATGGCTGTCATGCCGAAGCCGGCCTTTTCCGGTCGTGGCTCGGGCGACATGCCGCAGAAGGTGCCTGCCTGTTCGGCGGCTATATATTCGGTACCGGTCACGCGCTTGCAGGTGCCGGTTTCGTCGCCGGTTACTTTTTCGCTACGCCCCACTTCGGTACCGGTCACGCGTCCGCCGCGGCTGGTGGTGCTGGCCCCCACCTTGGATGGCGACGCTGCGGGTTTCGAATTGCAGAACTGGCTGAATTGCTCAGTGCCGATGTATTCGGTTCCGGTGATCGCACGGCAACTTCCGGATTCATTGCCCGTCACGCTGGCAGTGCGCTCGACCTGGTTGCCGCTCACCGGCGTACCAGCGAGCGTCGTGCCAAACGCGACCTTGGGCGGCTCCGGCTTCACCCGGCCACAGGGACGGCAAGGCGGTGCGTCGCCACGCCCACGCAAAGACTGGTCGATGCGGCGTTGCTGGGCAGCCGAGATCGGCTCCATGACCAGCTTCGGGCTTGCATATTCAACCGTGGTGCCGGAAGACGCACCCGGCTGGCACCCGCACGCGGGCTTCACGGCACTGGCCGCAGCCACGGGCGGCGTCGCAGCCGGCACAGAAACCGGACTTGCCGAAGTAGTGCCTTTTTGCGCCGCAAGACGTGCTTGTGTCGCGCTGGTGCTTGCCGCGGCTTTGCCGCCGGCCAAACCCGCTTTCCCATAGAGGGAAAGCGCCCGACGACGAGCCATCGCCGCCTCGCTGCTGGTCATACGTTCTGTCTGGGTATCTGGCGTCGCTTGGCTCATGAATGCTTTCCTTATGCGTCAACGGTTCGTTGTTGGATCGAGGTCCCGGGCGTCCACACCTCCTGCCCTTGGGATGAAATATACGGCTGTTGCTACATGAATAAAAACGAATAGTTTTCAATGTCACCATTTACCCAAGTAAATGATTTGACGCGCCTCGCTCGTCAAATTTCTCGCGCCGCATCACCTGCGTGTCGGACACGAAGACGACCAGGCGATGGCCGCGCTTCATCAGCTTGTCCACTTCGGCCAGCACTGCGCCGAGCCTGGACTCGGGAAAGGCCCGCATGAACAAGATGTTGCTTTCGCCCTCCCGCACGCGCCCGGCCTATAAGCAAGCAGCGGCACTTACCAAGTCAAGATTCGGACTATCAAATCTCGTCGTCGCGCTGGCTTTCGCGGCACCACAACCACGCTCGCAGCAGAATCGCGGTGAGCATCAACAGCCCTATCGCCCATTCCATGCCAGCCATGAATGGCCGCTCAGCTCTTGAATTTCACCAGCCGGCTGACCTGGATGTCGGAGATGAACACTACGCCCGTGTGGCTGTTGAAGAAGGGTGAAAAGCCCTCGAGGATCGGCTCGACCAGTTCGCCGGGGACGGCCACGATGATCATGATCAACACCGCATCCTCGTTGAACATGAGGTGGCCTTCATGGAAGCCATGCCGGCCCTTGCCCGAGAGATTGTCAACGATGGTATAGCCGGTCACGCCGGCGCGGTCGAGCAGGTCAGTGGCGAACTCCTGGTGCGCACCCTCGAGGATGATCTCGATCTTTTTCACGGGGCTGAGGTTGAGGTGATTCATAACACGAGTTCCTTTTCTTCGACGGCGCCGCCGGCAGGGAGCAGCGGACGCTGCTGCCAGGCCCCGTCCTCGAATACATGAGCGGCATGGGTTTCGGGATCCACGACGGCCATCCGCAGCCAGCCGTTGTGCACGAGATTCCTGACCTTCACCACGCCGTCAAGCGCCGAGCGCACGTGCGCGAACGGCGCCTCGATCACCGTGAGCAGGCGGAGCGGTTCGTGGTAGGGCACGCCGTCCTTGAGCACGGTCTGCGCCGGCAGCCCGGTGCGCAGGTCGGAGAGATTGCCGGTCATGACGCCGAAGCGGCCGGCGATGTTGTGATAGACCTTGCTGCCGCTGCCGTAATGGGCGTTGTCCACCGCTGAAAAGTAGTGCTCCATATTGATCCACTGTCCCACCACGAGCGGGCCGGCGAGGATGTTCTCCAGCAACCGCCCCCTGGGATCGCAACGGTAGTCGTAGGAGTGCAGGAACACGCGCCCCTCGAGATCGAGCTGGCCGGTGACGTGGCGGCGGCCGATGACGAAGGCCGCGTTGCGCGCCAGGCCCCATTCCGGGCGCACCTGCGACCAGTCGATGGCGTTGCGCCGCGCCAGTCGATAGGCGCGGGCCGGGTCGCCGCCCCGGCCCGCAGCGGCCTCGCTCTCGAGCGTGACCATGCGTTCGGCCGCGCACAGGCGCGAGGCCGCCTGCAACCCGTTGATCAGGCGTTCGGTGTAGACGAGGTGGCCCGGCGGCAACAGGTCAAGGTCGTGCAAGCAAAGCTCGTCGGTGGTGGTGTTGTGGAAGGCCGGGACGAACCAGGTGTCGTCGGGGATCGCAACACCCTGCTCGCGCAGGCGCGCGCGCACCGCAGTCTTGTTGGCGATCTGCGCCAGTACGCGGGCGTTGGTGATGCCGTGGTTGCCGCCGCAGGCGCCGCAGTCGAGCGCGGATTCGTATGGGTTGTTTTCGGACGTGCTGCCGTGGCCGGTCAACAGCACGAAGCGCGAGAAGCCTTCGACGAGGCCGATCGAGCGCAGCGCCTGGCCGAGGAAATGCACCTGCTCATCGAGCGTGAAACCGATACGCCCCAGGCGTTCGAGCTGAATCTGCGCGTAGCCTCGATTGATGCGGTAGACCTTCTGCAGGCGCCTGATGAAACGCCCCTCTGCCTCGGCGTCAAGCCTGAACACACGCGCGAAGTCAGTGGCCCCGGCGTGGTTACCGAGCGCCGTCTCGCGCAGTTCGCGGATCATCTCGTCGGTGATTGCTTCGCGCTGGATGCCGAGCTCGCGCCCCACCGCCTTGACGATCAGGGCACGTTGCAGCGAGCGGATGATGGATTCGGCCTGCTCGCGCGACAGCTTGTCGAGCAGCAGACGGCTGTCCGGCTTGTCCGGGTGCAGCCGCTGGCGCCAGCGGGCATAGGCGAGCGGCGCGAGACTCTTGCCGAACATGTCGAGGCCGAACAGGAGGCCGATCGCCTCCACCGTGATGAAGGGCGACAGCACCGAGGCCTTCAGTTCGTGAAACACCTGCTCCAGCGTCGAGACGAAGGCCTCGTCGGCTGCGCTGCGCGCGATCGCGAGTTCCAGCACCACGTTCTTCGGGCTCGCCACCACCGGGCAGAGATGGGTCTCGCTGCCTTTCTCCAGGCCGATGAAGCTGACCGGCACGCCGAAGAAGCCGGCGATGCCGAAGGTCTGGTAGTCGCCAACCTTCTCCAGATGGCGCCGGATGCGTTCCGAGCGCACGTCGATGCAGAACATCACCTGCGCGAAAGGCCGCCTCTCGCTCGGCGCCGGCCAGGCCAGGTCGAGACCCCGCAGCAACCCGCTCATGTAGTGCGCCTCCAGCGCGCGCAGCCACATGCCCCCTTCCTCCCGCTCGAAGCGGGCGAGCATGGCGGTCAGATGGGCGACGTCGTCGGGCGCCAGACGGGGCAGGGCGTCGTCCATACCGGCGCAGGCCGCGAGTCCGTGCAGCTCGGCGGCGCGCCGCCGCGCCTCATACTCGCGCTTGCGCGCGAGGTACTGCGGCAGCAGGCGGGCGATTCGCGCCGGACGCCGTGCGGCGATGGAGTCCTCGACCGCATGCGCCATCTCCGGCAGGACGTGGCCGCCGTGGAACTCGCGCCGTAGATACGCTTCCGCCGGATGCGACTCGACGAAGCGCGCGAGATCCGCGAGGTTCGCCGGCGAGCCCTTGCGCTCGGCGTGCTCGCGCAGCAGCGCCAGGCCCAGCACGAGGCGGATCGCGAGATAGTCGACCAGGTCGGCGGGATAGTGGCGGGCCCAATGATAGTGTTTGGCCCCCGCGCGCCAGCGGATGAAGCCGGCCCAGCCGTGCAGCCGCGTCAGCTCGCAGGTGAAATGGCTCATCCAGTCGTCCTCGGGCACGCCCAGTTCGTCCATGACGTAGCTGATGATGCCCTCCGGGGTGTCGTCGACGGCGAGGATGCGCTTGATGTGCAGGCCGCGGATGAACAGGCGCAGGTTGCGCCGCGCCACTGCGCTCCAGGCCGCGAACAGGCCCTTTTCGCGGCCCGGCATCTGCCACACCGACTGCCCCTCATCGAAGAAATCGAGGCAGCTCTTGATCACCAGCTCGTCGAGCGTCGCGCCGATCTCGGTGCCGAACAACATGTCGACGATGGCATAGAGCGGCCGGCCTGGCGGCATGTCGGCGCCGACCTGCGCCAGCAGCGCCGCGGCTCCGATTTCGCGGGGCGGCAGTGCCTGCCCGGCCAGTACGGCGTGGATATCGCCCGCATGAGCGAGTGTGGGCAGCGCCCCGATCGGCGTCTCGATCCGGGTCAGAAGCGTCATCAGCAGCCGTTCCAGATCGAGCCCGGCAATGGCCGGCTGCCCGGCGAGGAAGTGCGCCACCTGGTCCGCCAGCACGGCGCGGTCCACCTTGCCCTCAGCCAGCTGGCGCTGCTGGAGTGCGCGCGGCAAATAGCCGCGCGCACGGAACAACCGCTCGCCCGCCGCCACCGCCTGGTCGAACGGCAGGTGTTCCAGTCCGTAGAGCGGGTTGTGGTGGATAAAGGTGCGCATCGGCCAGAAGAAGGGGATCGGCTCCCCTGCCACGTGGACGATGGCGCGGATCTTGAGACGCCGCCCGAGCGCCAGATTCATAGGCCGCCTCCTGTCAGATAGAGTCCGGCAATCACGAAAACGCCCAGCACGCCGGTGTAGGCCAGGCTCGAAATGCGCCCGATGTCGCCGGAGGCCACGGCGCGCTCGGCACCGAAGATGAAGCCCTGCAGCAGCTTCGTCGCGGCCCAGCCCCAGACCAGCCAGATTGCCAGCACGCCCACCGCGCCGCTCAAGTCGAGCTTCTGCAGCAAATTCAGGAGCGCGAAGAAGCCCGGGAAGGGAGGCGTGGCGACGGCCGCCAGCACGGTCAGCGTCAGCGCGCCGGATAGACGCGGCTGGCTGCCGATGAGGCCGCCCTGCAGGCCCGCGTAGGCGGCGCCAAAGCGGCGCGCCAGCGGATGCGCAAGCAGGGCCACCAGGGCCGCTGGCAGGCTGAACCAGAATGCGAACGCATGCAGTTCCGCGCGATCGGCACCGCCGGCGGCGAGTGCCCAGGTCAGCGCGAGCGCGGAGGTGGCGAGAACGCCGGCCCACTGCCCCATGTCGCGCACGGTGAGCAGGCGCAGGGCGTAGAACCCGGCCGTGAGCAACGCCCACGGCACGACGTAGGGCGGCACCGCGTGCGATGCAAGCGTCAGCAGCGCCACGCCGAGCTGCGGCCACACGAGGAGCAGCACGCACTGTGCGACCGGCTTGCGCAGCTGCGCAAGGGCGCCATTGAACACGATGCTCAGCGGGAACAGGGGCAGGAACAGCGCGGCGATCAGCAGCAGCGTCATGTCACACCCACCGCAGCCAGACGTTGAGACGGCGCGACAGCCCCAGCACGGCCTGCGTCAACCAGGTATAGACGTCGGCGACGTAGAACTCGCGCGAGAGCAACGAATAGAGGGCCAGCCGCAGCGGCGAGGCCTCGCCGCTGCGCAAGCCGCCATTGGCCGTGGCGTAGTAGGTGGCCGCCCAGCCGCCGACGACTGCGAGCGTGAGAATGGCCGCAAGCACCTCGAAGGTCCCGAGCGGAATGCTGGCCGCCGCGTAGAGGCGGTCGCTGAACGCGCGGTCTGGATAGAGGAAAAGGTCGAACGCGTGGCCGATCCAGGTATAGCCGGCGACGACGATGACGAGCGACAGGATGATCATCGCCATCAGCCGCCACGGGCTGCCGGCGCGCAGGCGGTAGGTGACGAACAGCAGCTGTGCGCCGGTGACCCAGCCGAAGAACAGCAGGATGATCGCGCCCTGGCGCCCGACGAAATCGTCGTCGACCAGCCAGTGCGACAGGCCGAGGATGATGAAAGGCACGACCACGGTAAGTGCCGCCGCGACAACCCAGGGCAGGCGGTAGGCAACCGGCTTGCGTTCGACCACGAAGGTGTAGACGTCATCGTGCGGCACGCCGTCGTGTTTGCGCGCGTTATTGATCACGCTGCCGGCGCCGAGGAACAGTGTGCCCTTGAACAGGCCGTGCGCGATCAGGTGGTAGATCGCCAACGAGAACGCACCGACGCCGGCCTCGACGAACATGAAGCCCATCTGGCCCATGGTCGAATAGCCGAGCGACTTCTTGATGTCGTTCTGCATCAGCATCAACACCGAACCGAGTATGGCCGTGACCAGCCCGACCACGAACACCAGGTGCAGCACTTCGCCGGCATGCACGAACACCGGGGCGAAGCGATTGAGGATGAATCCGCCGGCGTTGACGATGCCAGCATGCATCAGCGCCGACACCGGCGTCGGCCCTTCCATGGTGTAGGGCAGCCAGGTGTGCAGGGGGAACTGCGCCGAGCGCGCAAATGCGGCGAGCGCGACCAGGAATGCGGTCACCGTCGTCAGAGGCAGGCCGACGACGTGATGTGCGCCAGGATCGGCCCCGATCAGCTCGAATAATGCCGGCAGCGACGTCGTCCCGTAGGCCTGGTAGAGCAGGACCGCAGCGAGGATCAGCGGCAGGTCGCCGAGGCGATAGGTGAAGAACGTCCAGAAGGCATAGCGCTGTGCAGCGGGCCGCGCGGCGTCGTGGCCGAGCAGGAAGTAGAGCAGCACCCCGATCAGATGCCACGCGACCAGCAGGGTGACGAGATCGCCGGCGGCCACCATCAGGAGGATCGCCGCGGCCATCAGGTCGAGCAGGATGTAGAAGCGCGCATAGCCCGGCTCCTCGGCCATGTAACGCACGGCGTAGACGTGCACCACCAGGCTTATGCCGGCGACCATCGCTGCCATCAGGCTGGCCAGCGGATCGAGGTAGAGGCTGCCCCAGCCCCGGCCGAGCGACATCCAGTGCGGCTGCCCCTCGACCAGATAGAAGGCGAGCGAGGCCGCGGCGAGCAGGAAGGTGAGCACCGCGAAACCGACGCTCAGGCGCGCGACCCCGCGCCGCGACCGAACGCCAAGCAGCGCGATCAACAGGGCTGACAGCAAGGGCATGGCCGGAAGTAGTATCGTCAGCTTGTCCACCGCGTCAGTGCCTCCCTAGTCAAGAATCAGCTTCAAAATGGCGCACCCGATTGCGCCCGGTCGCACCGTCACGCGATCTTCGTAATAGACCGATGAATCCATTCGGATCGGCCCTATGCCGGGTTCACCAGCCCGAAAACCGCGAACGCTCAACAGCGAGCGCGATCTGCTGCCTTTCCTGCCAGCCTGTCTGTGTGGTTTGCAAAGCCGAACGCAGCATCCCCGGCAGCGCTTTGGGCGCGCATGCTGTCGAACCCGATGGTGTCGATGGCAGGACTGTAAATAAGTCGGAGATTGAACTAAAGTGAATTGTTTAGATTAAATCCATATACAGGAGTAAATGATTGAAGCTACGTAACGTCACCTTGAACCAGATGCGTATTTTTCACAGCCTCGGTCGAAACCTGAGCTTCACCCGCGCAGCAGAAGAGTTGTTTCTTTCCCAGTCGGCAGTGTCGATTCAGGTCAAACGCCTGGGGGAAAGCGTGGGCATGCCCCTGGTTGAACAAGTGGGCAAGCGCATTTTCCTGACAGAGGCCGGCAAGGAGCTGTTCGAGGCCTGCCGTGACGTGCTTGATCGTTTGCGCGTGCTGGATGAGGACATGACAGGGCTCGAAGAAGGAATAAGGGGACCGCTCAACCTCGCTGTTATCACCACAGCGAAATACTTTATGCCCCACCTGCTCGGTGTCTTTTTGCGCGAGCACCCGGCAGTGGAGCCACGCTTGACGGTCACCAATCAGACCCGGATTTTCGAAAGGCTGGAGGGCAACATGGATGACCTGGTCATCATGGGAACCCTGCCCGAAAATCTCGACCTCGAGGCTGCGTATTTTCTGGACAATCCCCTGGTTGTGGTGGCCCAACCCGACCACCCGCTGGTCGGCGTCAAGCAGATCCCGCTGGAGCGAATCGCACAGGAGCGCTTTCTGTCGCGCGAGCCGGGTTCCGGCACGCGCGCGGCGCGCACCCGCCTGTTTGCCGAGCACGGGCTGGCCATTCGGACTTACATGGAACTGGGAAGCAGCGAGGCGATCAAGCAGGCGGTCATGGCGGGGCTGGGCATCTCGGTGCTCTCCCTGCACAACCTGCGTCTCGAATTGAGAACCGGCCTCATCGCCGTGCTGGACGTGGAGCACTTTCCCTTGCATCGGCAGTGGTATGCCGTACACCTGAAGGGCAAGAAGCTGTCAGCGACGACGCGCATGTTCCTGGATTTTTTGCTTAAGGACGGTGCCCGACTCTGCGAAGAGATCCAGCCCTATTTGACGGCCTTGTCGCCACCCGCCAAAAAGCCGGGCCAAAGGAAAAGAGACATAAGGTGAGCCTTAAAGCCTCATCTGTGAATCGTCAAACCGGCTTGATTTAAGTTCCAGTGGCTTGATTTAACTGGATTTTCGCCTTCGCGGAACACACCGCGAGCTGGCGAGCGCGGTTGCGCATGTTTTCGGTCAGTTGCGCAAACTTGCGAGAATTATTCGTCTTCGCCGAGTTCGGGATCCCAGCCCTTGTCCCGTGCAGTGGCCACCGCCCTGGAATAGATCTCGGTGTGGCGTTGCTGGAGTTCGGGCGGCAGGCGGCTGGGCAGGTTGGAATACTTGTCCCATTCGACGCTTATTTTGTCCATCAGTAGTTGCATCCGGCCCAGGTCCCAGCCGGTGCAATCTTCGGTTTCGGGGATGAAGCCAAACACCCAGCCGTCCAGCACGATACGACCGAGCTGGGTGATGCCGTGATGGTCCTGGTGAAATCCAATATACGTATTCATGTGCGCATTTTACCGGGTGAGCCCTGCATACAGCAGCGGTAATTTTTGGTTACGGCCGCTGCTTCGCAGCTTAACGCCGACTGCGTCGGCATTAGCCTGCGCCGAAAGCGCCCGCTCATTATCTTGTTAAACCTGCATAAAGTAGCGGAAGCTTTTCCGGCAGGCGCTGTACATGGTCGACCACCATGAAATTGTTCTGGCCGAAGATGCGCGAGACATAGTTATCCGCACGCGGGTCCAGACTCATGCAATAAGTGACCACGCCGAGTTTGGCGACCTCTTCCACGGCCTTTTTGGTATCGGCGCGCAGATATTGCGGGTCGCGCACGTCCACGTCAGCGGGTTCGCCATCGGTGATGACGATGAGCAGGCGCTTCGCCGAGCGCTGCAGGTGAAGGTGATGGCCGGCATGGCGGATCGCCGCGCCCATGCGGGTGGAAAGCTGCCCCGTCATGCCCGCAAGTTTGGCTTTGGGCGCGTCATCCCACTGCTGGTCGAAATCCTTGAAGCGGTAATACTCGACATCGTGTCGGCCATCGGAACAGAAGCCGTGAATGGCAAACGGGTCACCGACCTTGTCGATCGCATCGGCCAACAGCACGCAGGCTTGCTGGGTGAGTTCGCGCACCGAGTATTCCTGCCCCTGCACGGTTTCGTTGGTTGACTCGGACAAATCCAGCAGCACCAGAATCGAGAAGTCGCGCGTCTTGCGCACACTGCGCATCATGATGCGCGGATCGGGTTGGTTGCCCAGACGGATGTCGATGAAGCTGGCGATCGCCGCGTTGATGTCGATCTCGTCGCCGTCTTCCAGCTTGCGAATGCGCTGCACGCCCTGCGGCTGCATCGCGTCGAGCAGGAATTTCATGCGATGGATTTCGCGTTTGTACTGCGTCGTGATGTCTTCGATGATCTGCAAGTCACCCGATTTCGCACGCTTTTCCTGCACCGTCGCCCAGGCCGGACGCTCCAGCTGGATCTGGTAATCCCATTCGGAATAGTGGAAAGGGTCGGACAACGGCTCCTTGCCTTCGAGCTCGTTCCAGCTCTTGCCCATGTCTTCGTAAGGGAAAAGCTCGGTCGGCAACACCCAGATTTCCTGCGCATCGTCGCCCGCGCCTTCGACCTCGACTTCATTGGCCATTTCCATCACGTTCACATATTTGCGCACTTGCTTGACGGAGTCATAGCCCGCACCGGCGGCCTTGTTGAAATCAAATTCTTCGAATTCCCAGAAGTAGCGGTTGTCGTCGCGGTAGATCGCGGTCAGCAGGTCAGTACGTGGACTGAACGGAATGCGCTTCTGCGCAAAGCTGTGCGCCAGTTGCACGCCGATTTCCCACGAGGTGTGATTGTCGTCAAGCTTTTCCTGTGCCTGGGCAAACAGCAGACGGCCTTCTGCAATCCAGGGGTCACTGTCCACGTAACTGTCATCCAGCAACGCGCGCGCCAGGCGATTGAGGTAATCACCCATGCTGGCATTCATCTCGGGCGTGGCGGTGTGCAGCTTGCACCACAACTGTTTCATTCCGGGGAAGCGGCGGATCGTCAGTGCCTCAACGCGGGCATCTTCGATGACGGAGATCACCGCCATCTGCATCGGATTGAGCGCTTCGGCGGAAATCGGCTGGCGGGTTTCGACCATGTGCGCTGCGCAGTGCGCCGCGGTCGCGCGGTAGAGCTCCAGACCGGAAACGGGCTCCTGGCCTTCAGGCGTGAAGTCGTCCAGCGCGTCCGGCAGATGCAGCAGATAGTCTTCGATATAGGGCTTGTAGCCCTCGCGTGACTCAAAGTCGCCGGCAGTCGGGCGCATGAAAAAGTCGCGCGCCCACAACGCCCGCAGATACATGTTGATGCGGCGCTGCACATCGACCAGCAGTGTGCCCTTGCGCTCCTTCTGCAACATCGCGATCGAGTCTTTCGACTCCAGGCTGAAGTAGCGTATCTGTTCTTCGTAATTGGTGCGGTGTGCGTGTGCACCCCACAGCGCCCAGCGCCGCAGGCCGCCCAGCGTCAATTGCTGAAACAGTATTTCGAGCTTGTCCAGCATCGGCCGCACGCCGCGCGGCGCCTGCGCGATCAAGTTGTTGATGAATTGCAGGTAGTTGATGAACAACGCGGCGTCGCCCAGCCGGTTGGCCGCAGTCGGTGCGGTGGCCAGCAGCAGTTCGATCACCGAACCCGAGGTTCTGGATGCGAGCGAAAGCGCGGCAGTGAGGAGATCGCCGATCACGTCCTCGCCGACTTCCTTGGCGACCTGCGGCGCATCCACAATCCAGGCCTCGATCAGCGTGTCGCCCTTGCCGAGTCCACGAATGGCGGCCGCGCCTTTGACATAGGTATCCAGCCCGCGCGGCGAAAACACCTTGGTGGCGTCGTGCCAGTTGGCCTTGAGCGCCTCCTGGCTGTGCGGCGACAGGTCTTCCAGTAATTCGGTGTAGTCAGCGAGATTGATCGACATGATGTTCCTTAGGATTCAGCGGTCAGGGGCCGGGATACAGGGGCAGGGAGCGGGTCGGTGTGGCCCTTGGCCGCATGGGTCCAGGGCGCGGACTATGCCCGCACGTTCCCTGAATCCTGCCCCCCGCCCTCTCCCCTCGCATTAGAAGAACGTACTTACCGCAGCATCCAGTGCATCGCGCATATCCGGGTCGTCGGTGATCGGGCGCACCAATGCCACCCGGCACGCCGCCAAGGGTTCTACGCCCTTGGCGATCAGCGAGCCTGCGTAAATCAGCATGCGGGTGGACAAGCCTTCATCCAGCCCGTGGCCTTTGAGGTTGCGGCTACGCTCGGCTATCGACACCAACTTGCCTGCGACTTCAATGGACACACCCGATTCATGGGCAACAATTTCAGATTCGATCGTGTGGTCAGGATAGGTGAAATCAAGGCCGCCAAAACGCTGTTTGGTGGATTGTTTCAAATCCTTCATCAGCGACTGATAGCCGGGATTGTAGGAAATCACAATCTGGAAATCGGGGTGGGCATGGAGCAGCTCACCTTTCTTTTCCAGCGGCAGCACGCGGCGGTTGTCGGTTAGCGGGTGGATCACCACGGTGGTGTCCTGCCGCGCTTCGACGATCTCGTCGAGATAAACGATCGCACCATGGCGCGCACCGATGGCGAGCGGACCGTCTTGCCATTCGGTGCCGGAAGCCGAGAGCAGGAAACGACCGACCAGATCGCTGGCGGTCATGTCTTCGTTACACGCAACGGTAATCAGCGGCTTGTTCAACTTGTGCGCGATGTATTCGACGAAGCGGGTTTTGCCGCAGCCGGTCGGACCTTTCAGCATCATCGGCATGCGCACCGAGTAGGCGGCCTCAAACAACTCGACCTCGTCGGCGACTGGACGGTAATAGGGTTCCTTGGTGATGCGGTACTGGTCAACGATATTGCTCATGAGAGGCTCCTTGTAAGAACACAATTTTTTCCCCGCTGGGGGATGCAGAATCCGCAAGCGCTAAAGTGCCAACGGCTTTGCTAGTCCACGAATAGCGCTCAACCCGCCCGCGCGCCATTCGTCGACAAACAAAAAGCCCCCGCGCCCAGCGGACGACGGGGGCTGATACGGTCACCCGTCGCGACTTAAACAGTCTTGCCGCGGAAAATCACCATGGCCGCACCTTGCGACTGGTTGAAGTTGTTGTAACCCACCAAACGGACGTGATTGTTGGGGTTGGCCTTGTGACAGGCTTCAGCTTCAGCGATCACCACATCCACATCGGTTTCGCCAAACATCGGCAGCTTCCACATGTACCAGTACGAATCCATCAGGTACTCGGGTTCGGTGTGCTCGATAGCGGGGTTCCAGCCTTTTTTAACCAGATACTCAACCTGCTTGCGGATACCGGCTGCATCCATCGGGGGCAGATAGGAGAAGGTCTCGAATTTGCGGCTGGCGGGATCAGACACGCGGCTTTTGTAATCCATTACTTCAGACATTTCATTTCCTTTCAGGTGTAGGTTGGGCTAGGCGCAGCCGTAGCCCAACATATCGCATCGTTTCGTTGGGCTTCGCTTTTGCTCAGCCCAACCTACAGTCAGCTATTACTTGTGCGCGACGTCCAGCTTGTCGACGGTGTCGAACTCGAACTTGATCTCTTTCCACGTTTCCATGGCGATCTTCAGTTCGGGGCTGTGTGCGGCGGCAGCGGTCAGGATTTCCTTGCCTTCTTTTTCGATGGCACGACCCTGGTTACGGGCTTCCACACAGGCTTCCAGCGCGACGCGGTTGGCGGCGGCGCCAGCTGCGTTGCCCCAGGGGTGGCCGAGCGTACCGCCACCGAACTGCAACACGGAGTCGTCACCGAAGATGGCGACCAGTGCGGGCATGTGCCACACGTGGATACCACCGGAAGCAACCGGGATCACGCCGGGCATCGAGCCCCAGTCCTGATCGAAGAACAGGCCGCGCGCACGGTCTTCCGGAATGAAGCTGTCACGCATGGTGTCGATCCAGCCCAGGGTCGCTTCGCGGTCGCCTTCCAGCTTGCCGACAACGGTACCGGAGTGCAGGTGGTCACCACCGGACAGACGCAGCACCTTGGTCAGCACGCGGAAGTGAATACCGTGGTGGGGGTTGCGGTCGAGCACGGCGTGCATGGCGCGGTGAATGTGCAGCAGCATGCCGTTGTCACGACACCAGTTGGCCAGACCCGTGTTAGCGGTAAGTCCGCCGGTCAGGTAGTCGTGCATGATGATCGGTGCGCCGATTTCCTTGGCGTACTCAGCACGCTTGTACATTTCTTCCGGGGTCGGAGCCGTCACGTTCAGGTAATGGCCTTTACGCTCACCGGTTTCACGTTCGGCCTTCATGGTCGCTTCGTGCACGAACTGGAAACGGTCACGCCAACGCATGAACGGCTGGCTGTTGACGTTTTCGTCGTCCTTGGTGAAGTCCAGACCGCCACGCAGACACTCGTACACCGCGCGGCCGTAGTTCTTGGCCGACAGACCCAGCTTCGGCTTGATGGTGCAGCCCAGCATCGGACGACCATATTTGTTCATGCGGTCACGTTCGACCTGGATACCAGCAGGCGGGCCGCCGCAGGTTTTGACGTAGGCGATCGGGAAGCGAATGTCTTCCAGACGCAGGGCGCGCAGCGCCTTGAAGCCGAACACGTTGCCGACCAGCGAGGTCAGCACGTTAACGACAGAACCTTCTTCAAACAGGTCGATCGGGTAAGCCACGAATGCGTAGAAGCAGGTATCGTCGCCGGGCACGTCTTCGATACGGTAGGCGCGGCCTTTATAGTAGTCGAGGTCAGTCAGCAAGTCGGTCCACACGGTGGTCCAGGTACCGGTCGACGATTCGGCGGCCACCGCAGCGGCAACTTCTTCACGCGGCACACCGGCTTGCGGGGTGATCTTGAAGCAGGCCAGCAGGTCGGTATCCAGCGGGGTGTAATCCGGGGTCCAGTAGGTATGGCGGTACTCTTTCACGCCAGCGTTATAGGTTTTAACAGCCATGATTCCTCCTAATAAAGGTCGGGTTTCCGTGTAATGCCACAGCGGCTCAACACGATGGAACGCATCTTGCAGCAGACGAACCATCAATAACAGTCGATATTTTCTATTTATGAGATAGACTTTTATCTATGTATATCTGATCCGGCACCCCGAAATGCACCGCCACACCACCTTTCGTCAACTTGAGATTTTCGAGTCGATCGCCCGCCTGGGCAGCTTCACCCGCGCCGCCGAAGAGCTGTATCTGACCCAGCCCACCGTCTCCATGCAGATGAAGAAGCTCGCGGATAACATCGGCGTACCCCTGATCGAGCAGATCGGAAAAAAGATCCATCTCACCCTGGACGGCCAGCAGCTGGCGCAGGCCACCCGTGAAATTCTCAACATCCTCAATCACTACACCATGTCGGTGGCCGAACGGCAGGGACTGAAGCAGGGGCAATTGCGCCTGATGGCGATCACCACCGCATCCTATTTCGCGCCGCGTCTACTGGGTGAATTCGCCAAGCTGTATCCCGGCATCGACGTCAGCCTGCGCGTCACCAACAAGGAGCAGGTGCTGGCCAGCATCGCCGACAATCTCGACGACCTGTATTTTCTCGGCCAGCCGCCGGAAGACATCGACGTCGTCGCCACCCCCATCATGGACAACCCCATCATCGTGCTGGCCGCGCCCGACCACCCGCTGGCGAACAAGAAAAAAATCCCGCTCGAACGCATCGCGCGGGAAACCTGGCTGATGCGCGAAAAAGGCTCCGGCACCCGCAACGCCATCGAGCGCATCTTCAGCGGACACGGCCTCAACATTCACCCGCGACTGGAACTGGGCAGCAACGAAGCGATCAAGCAGGCCATCCTTGCCGGACTCGGCATCTCCGCCCTCTCGCGCCACGCCCTCACGCTCAATGCGGCTGACCAGTTCGCCGTGCTGGATGTGGTGGGCTTTCCGATCCTGCGCCACTGGTACGCCGTGTATCCGGCCGGGCGGCAGCTGTCGGTGGTGGCGCGGGCGTTTCTGGATTATTTGCTGGGACGCGAAGATGCGGTGCCTGCGGTGACGGGCAAGAGGGAAAAATGAATTGGAGCGAATACAGCGCCTAATCGCTTCAAAAAATGGAGCGATTAGGCTGTGCAAAGCCCGTTTCCTTCTGGCCACGTGAAATCGTGGTCTGTCCCCTGTTGTTTCATGGTCTGTCCCCTGTTGTTTCAACATCCACCCGCGCCTGGAACTGGGCAGCAACGAAGCGATCAAGCAGGCCATCCTCGCCGGCCTCGGCATCTCCGCCCTGTCCCGCCACGCCCTCACGCTCAATCAGCCCGACCAGTTCGCCGTGCTGGATGTGGTGGGCTTTCCGATCCTGCGCCACTGGTACGCCGTCTATCCGGCCGGGCGGCAATTGTCGGTGGTGGCGCGCGTTTCTTGATTATTTGTGGGGCGGGGGGAGGCGGCGCCTACGGTGGCGGGCAAAAGGGGAAAATGAATTGGAGCGAATACAGCGCCTAATCGCTTCAAAAAATGGAGCGATTAGGCTGTGCAAAGCCCGTTTCCTTCTGGCCACGTGAAATCGTGGTCCGTCCCCGTTGTCATTCTTATTCACGAGAAACCATGGTCCGTCCCCCGGTTATTTCAGGTTTTGCCGACGCCAAGCTCTCACAATATGCAGCAGCAACCGTGTCTACTGTTTAAGCCATGTTTTCTTGATAGCGTCAAAATCGAGATCCTTCCATTCCTCTTTCCATAACTGGAAGTACGGTATGTCATGGGACGAAGGGGCAGGATCGCAGACGGCAACCTTGATCAGGGAAGGCATGACTACGGATTCACCGATAAGCAGTGCTTCCCCGGCACTTAGTGTGGGCAACTTGTCGCACAAGTTCCCGAGCGTGTCTGGCAACAGCCGTGCCACGTAGCTTTGATCGTTCGGATTCGTCAGCCTCATCGCTAGGAAGTTGCTGCACTGGGAGAATATCGTCTCCGATATTTCAGAGGGCCTCTGGCTCGAAAGGAGAAGCGTGACGCCGTATTTCCGGCCTTCCTTCGCGATGCGCTCAATCGAGAGCTTGGATGCCCTAAACCTAGCGAGGTCGCTATTGGGAACATATTTGTGCGCCTCCTCGTAGACCAGCAGGATCGGCGCGTCACTGTTGATGGGCTCGCCTGCTTTGCTTCTCAGCACCTTGTAGTGGTAACCGTGTTCGAACAGTATCCTGGAAATGAGCGAGACGGTGATGCTCAGCACCTCGAAAGGTACGCCGCTCAGGTCGATGACGGTGACGTTCGAATTCTTGTCGCCGTAGCCAATTAAGCCCTTGAGCGTACCTTCCAACGTGGCAGTATCGGCTGCCGCACCGAATAGAAACTCCAGCCTCTCCTGCGATACCTTCGCCTCGAAACGAGTGAAAAACTTCTCAAGTGTCTTATCGGCGTAGCTGCCATTCGTGATGCTATCCCGCTTGGTCTGATGGAACTCAAGTCGGTTCTCAAAATACTTATCGAGTCGCTGCTGCGCGGTCAATTGCAAGCCATGCGTCGTATCCGTCTTGCCGTCCGCCGGGAGGGAGTAGGAGTCATCCTTAACCATGTAGCGTGACTCACTCTTAGCGTTCACGGTCTCTTCTTTGATGTTGTACAGCGCATTCAATACTTGATGAATATCGAATTTCAGCGGGCTATCGTAGAAGATAGATTTCGCTCCGGGGTTGTGCTTCCTTTTGTTTTCTGTGACGAGGTGACGGAACACCGACGATTGATTGTAGTTGTCGCGCTCACCGGTATCCAAGAGGATCTCTTCGAGTTCCTCGCTGTTAAGGAGCCAGTAAGGAAGGTGCAGGTTGTCTGCGTCGAGGAAGTTCGCGTCTGGAAAAGCCGTCTTGTATTCGGAGTGGATATCGAAGATGACGACATGAGAGTTGTTCAGCTCGTAGCCGCCGTCCTTCTCGGCAACAGCCGTCTGAATGATCTTCGCGATTGTGTGTGACTTCCCGGCTCCAGTCGATCCGACCACAGCAATGTGCTTGTTGAAGAACCGATTGCCGTCCACGGGAACCATGATTTCGGCGTTCGCCGCCAGCGAACTGAACGTGAACTTCTTGGCCGATTCAACCGATTCCTCGAAGATCTTTTTGATATCTTCCTCAGTCGCCGGTGAAACACCTGTTGGAGGAATGGTCAGTGTATCGCCGCCCCGTATGAACTTTCCGTCGCTGATGATGCCGAGCGGCATCGCTTCGATGATGTGGCGGCGTTCCGCCCTCTCCGTGACCTCTATGCAGAAATTCTCGATGATCGCTATCAACGCGCAAGATTCGCTGTCCGTTATCCGCAGGTAGGAGCCGACCTTGATGCTCTTTCCGTCCGAGAAGGCTGCGATGTCATCGACAGAGATTTTCACCTTGTCTGGATACACCGCGATTACTTCGGCCTTCATCTTTTTTGAATCTGTCATGTTATAGGGCCTCGCTAATGAAATATGTGCTTTTAATCTTGATCGAATGATGGGGGACGGCCGCTGGCACGTGCACGGATTCCACAGGGGAGGCCTTGAAGAAATCGAAGAAATTAACGACTGAACCTGTAATTGCGGCGATCACAGGTGCGAGCTGCTCCACCGCGGGTATGAACTTGAGCTGGATCAGGTTCTCCTTAGTGGGAGCTGCGGCGAGGTGCGCAGGGGAGAAGGCGGAGCCGTTGAACGGGTAGCCGTCCGTGAACTTGACTCCTTGACCCAGCAGGCTTTTCTTCAGCGAAACCATGTCGGGCTGTTGGAGGCCGCGCAGGAGGACATACGGGCAGAAACGATCCTCCGGTGGCGTGCGCTTGTGCTCTACGTGCGAAAGCACGTTACCGATTTTGACGAGGAGCGCGACTGCTTTCGATAGATCGAATTCGTCGGTCATATCTATGACGAAGATCCTCGACGCTTTGGGCACCTTGGTGGAAGCGAACCTAAAGTATTTCCGCTTGATAAGCTTTGCGTAGTAATCATCGCCGAACTTCTGTTGCAGCCACAAGCTGAAGACGATCTCCTTACGATTCACTGCCGCGACGAATTTCGCTTTCGTAATCTTGCGGTCCTTCACGTTAGCCTGAATCGCTAAGGCCTGAATCTCGTTGATCGCGTTCGGGTAGTAGAACACTTTGGCATCCTCGGAATCGCAGCCTGCAATCTCCGAGACGAGCAGCCTCATTACATGCTTCTGCTGTTCGTCATACGATGGCGCTCCAATATCTATTTCCAGAAGGCTGCGGAAGCTGGCCAGCTGAGCGTCGCTGACTCCGAGTTCCGTATGGACCTCGTGGGTAACTTTCTCCTGTGTATAAGTCAGAAAATTCTTCTTAATGAAGTCCAGATCGAAAGCAGCCGGAAGCTTTTCCTGACCTTCCTTGTAATGCCCGTAGACTTGATACTTGAACCTCTGGTCGATCGGGCAGCCCGCCGCGTGAAAGTGCTTGAGCATCTGGATCACGGCATCTTTGATTAGTGAATGGTTGTATTTCGAGCCCTCGTAGTACTTGCACTGGAGAAAGGCGCTGTCGTCGCCATCGTCCAGGTCGATATCCTCGATGCCCTCGACAACGACGCTCGATTGCGGTGTGGCCGCGCTAAGGAGTCGCACTATCGTGTGGTCAAACTGATAGAAGTAGCCCTTGATGGTCGCGTTAGCGGAGCGGTTTATCACTTTCTAGTTTCCCCTTTTATCTTGTAAAACGGCTGCAAACATGGCCTATCCTTGACCGATGAGCTGAGCTTTTTTTTCACAAATATACAACGTTCACGTTACATGAACATAAACACAACTTGAACAGCCGCCTTTGTTCATCTATTCTTAAGTTCACGTAACGTGAAAATTACCGAAAGATGAACATGGTTCATGGCCTACACCCTGCCGGGGACGCAAATCAGCTGCTACAGCGCGCCATAGAGGCATTTCGTCTGGTGACGGGTATCGAGGGGAAAGTTGGTCTCGATCAAATTCGAGAGCCACTCGATGCGGGCGCCGATGCCGTGGTCGAATTTGAAAAAGGCACGGGGCGCACCCGATACGCCACCGAGGTCAGGCTGGCGGCCATCGATCGCTTCAAGATGCTGGAAGCCTGGCAAGACCAGCGCGCCGCTTACCGAATTCCCCGGATGCTGGTGGTTCCGTACATGACGGCCGAGATGGCGGAACGCTGCAAGCTGCTGAACATTCCGTTCCTCGACGCCGCTGGCAATGCCTATCTGGATGCCCCCGGCCTGTTCGTATATGTCGCCGGGCGGAAGAAGCCCGATCTCCCGGAATTGAAGACACACGTTGCGCCACACCAGGCGTTTAAACCAACCGGGATGCGGATCATCTTTGCGCTGTTGATGAATCCTGCCCTCGCTGCAAAAAACTACCGGGATATCGCCAAGGCCGCAGGGGTGGCGCTGGGAACGGTAGGCTGGGTATTGAGGGATCTGAATGCCAAGGGGTATCTGCATGAGGTGCTGCGGGGCGAAAAGCGCGTGTTCAACCCCGACCGCCTGATGCAGGAGTGGGTTGCTTTTTACCCGGTGAAGCTGCGCCCGAAACTGAATGCGCGCCGCTTTCGCGCGCCCGATCCTGACTGGTGGAAGACCATTGATCTCACTGCATACGAAGCGCGCTGGGGAGGCGAGGTTGCAGCGGACAAGCTGACTGGGTATTTGAAGCCAGCCACCTTCACCCTTTATCTGCATGGCAAGCCCGACCGGCTGATCCTGGAACAACGGCTCCGGCCCGATGCGAGCGGCGACATCGAAGTGCTGGAAGCATTCTGGGACGTGGCTGAAGAGGCCGCCTGGCAGGGCGAACAACCGAATGACACTGTGCCGCCCTTGCTTGCCTATGCCGACCTGATGGCAACCACTGACAGCAGGAATCTTGAAACTGCGCGGATGATCCATGAGCGTTATCTGGCCCACGCTGACAATCCGACCTGACAAGCCGCTTGAGGCCACGCAGCTGGAGACCATGCGGCACGTGGATGCGGTCGCTCGCAGCCTCGGCCTTCGCTATTTTGTGGCGGGCGCGCTGGCCCGGGTCATCCTGTTGGAACATGTACATGGCCAAAGGCCCGGCCCCGCCACACGGGATATCGATTTTGGGGTGACGGTAGAAGACTGGCCCACGTTTCAGTCCCTGAAAAATGGGCTGGTCGATACGGGGGCATTTGAAACGTCCCCCGGCGCTGAGCATAGGTTGATCTATGTACTCAGCCCACATCGTCTCTGGATCGATCTCGTGCCATTTGGCGGCATTGAGCAGGACGGCAGGATGATCGCCTGGCCACCTGATCGTGCCATGGTCATGAACGTTGCAGGATTCAGCGAAGCTGCGGATGCGGCTATCGCAGTCGAAATAGCGCCGGATCTCACCGTGGCGATTGCCTCGCTCCCTTCGCTGGCCGTGCTCAAGCTCATCACCTGGCTGGATCGCTGGCCGGACAATCGGGGGAAAGACGCCCAGGACTTTTTCCACATTCTTTCGCGGTATGCCGAGGCGGGAAACATGGATCGTCTATACGACACGGAGCAGGCACTGATGGTCCGCGCAGACTTCGATCCCGACCTGGCCGGCGCAGGGCTGCTCGGCAAAGAGGCGGCGCAACTTTGTCTGCCCGAAACGGCCTCGCTCATCTCCGGGCTGTTTTCACACAGTCAAACGTTTGAGCGATTCGCAAGCCACATTCTCAGCGGGACACGAGTGGATGGCGATCACGCCGGAGCAGAAAAGGTGCGCCGATATCTGGCCTTATTTATCGCCTCGTACAACGAGTGATTGATCACGGAAGGCCCTGAACCACTCGGCGACTTTCCGCACCCATCAACAGAACGATGCGCATCGGCCATACTGATGTGAAACGAATGGAGACCGCCATGCTGACCCGCTATCTGCCTTTTCTGTTTGCGCTGTTTTCGGCATTTTCCCTGCATGCCGCAGAACCCGCGCCGGCTGCAAAAACGGGCGCCTACTACGGCGCAAAATCGACCGAGTATCCCGCCTGGTTCAAGGACAGCTTTCTGCATCTGCGGGAAGACATCGACGAGGCCCGCAAGAATGGCAAGCGCGTGATCCTGATGTTCACCCAGGACGGATGTCCGTATTGCTCGGCGCTGGTCGAGCGCAATCTGTCGCAGCGCGAGATCGAGTCCACGATGCGGGAAAAATTCGACGTCGTCGTGATCAACATCTGGGGCGACAAGGAACTCGTCGGGCTGGACGGCAAGACGCTCACCGAGAAGGACTACAGCGCGGCGCAGAAAATCCAGTTCACGCCCAGCCTGGTGTTCTTCGACGAGTCCGGCAAAACCCTGCTGCGGCTCAACGGCTATGTGCCGCCGGCGCGCTTGCAAGCGGCGCTCGACTGGGTGGGCGGACGCCATGAAAACAAGGTGGCGTTCCGCGATTTTGTCGCCGCGCGAGAAGTGCCGAAGCAGGCCTCGGGCGAGATGATCAAGCAGGACTTCTTCCTGAAGAACGCCACCGACCTGCGCCGCCTGGGCAAACAACCGAAGCCGCTCGCCGTGTTCTTCGAGCAGAAGGACTGCCCGGACTGCGAGGTGCTGCACCGGCGCGTGCTGGCCGACCCGGAAACCCGCGCCATGATTGCAAAATTCGACAACGTACAACTCGACATGTGGTCGCGCGCCGTGATCACCACGCCAGAAGGAAAACGCATGCCGGTGCGCGACTGGGTCCGCCAGCTCGGCGTCAACTTTGCCCCCGGCATCGTGTTGTTCGACACTGGGGGCAAAGAGGTGATCCGTTGGGAATCGTCCTTCCGCGTGTTCCACACCCTGGGCATGTTCGACTACGTCGAATCGAAGGCCTATCGCGAGGAACCCAGCTTTCAGCGTTTTCTCGCCGCCAAGACCGAGCACATCCGCGAGGCCGGGCGGGACGTGAACATCTGGCGCTACGCCGATGAACCGGTCGCCGCGCCCACCCGGTAAAGCGGGATCAAGGGGCTTGGCTCAAATATTTTTGCTGCCCCCGTTTGAACCGGTTATTGATCGCGTGATTCGTACTCAATGCCGCCGAGGTATTTGTACATCCAGTTGTAGAGCGCACAACCCACCACGGTCATGATGTAACCCATCAGCAGATAGGCGATGGGGAGAAAAAGAAAAAACAAAGGTGAGGGCTGATCGACCGCATTGCCCGCGGCATCGACGCCCGGCGGAATAAAGGAAACCAGGATCGCCATCGGGATCACGAAAATCAATGAGCCAAGTGCGGTGAGTACCCCGAATACTTTGGCGTTCTGGTGCGGTGACAGGCGTGCAATTTGCGTCTTCATTCTTTCCCCATTGATGGATGGTTTTCGTCAGTATGTTCAGCCCGCCGGCCCCGTTGTTTCGTCATTCGATCCAGGACGGAAAGCGGGTAAATTATGCCCTGATTCGAGTCCTCAACTTTAGAAAGAAGCCGGGTGCGGACTTCACCCAGTGACCCCTTCCCAATACTGATCCAGAGACCCATCCACCATGTCTTCTCTCACACTCATCATCGGCAACAAGAACTACTCGTCCTGGTCGATGCGACCCTGGCTGCTGCTGCGTCAGGCGGGCATTCCTTTCGAAGCGGTGCGCATCCCTCTGTACGTGCCGGGCTCGGAAATCGATCTGGCGAAATGGTCGCCTTCGGGCAAGGTGCCGGCGCTGCACGATGGCGGGATCCGGGTGTGGGATTCGCTGGCGATTTGCGAATATCTCGCCGAGCGTTTTCCGGACAAGCAGTTGTGGCCGGCCGATGCGGCGGCGCGGGCGGTGGCGCGCTCGGTGAGTGCGGAGATGCATGCGGGCTTCGGCGCGCTGCGCGAGCACATGTCGATGAACATTCGCGCGCGCTATCCGGGCCAGGGGCGCACGCCGGACTGCCTGGCGGATATCGAACGCATTCTGGCGATCTGGACGGATTGCCGCGCGCGCTTTGGCGGCGGCGGCGGTTTTCTGTTCGGGTGCTTTGGCATTGCCGATGCAATGTTTGCGCCGGTGGTGCTGCGCTTCCAGACTTATGGCGTGGCGCTCGAAGGTGCGGCGCGCGACTATGCCGATGCGGTGCTGGCGCTGCCCGCGCTGCAGGCCTGGGTGGCGGATGCGGTGGCGGAAACCGAACGCATTGAAAAATTTGAACGCGGCGAGGCGTTCGAACGCGACGTGTAAGCCGCGTCTGGCTTTACGCGCTGACCTATAGGGTCAGACACGATTTATTGCCCATGACCACGCGTTTCCTCGGCTATACACAAACGATCTGGCCATTTCAAAACGCCACACGTCATGCCCCAGTACATGAAGCTCATCTTGGCATGCCTCCTGTGCCTTGCCGTAATCGCGGGGCTGGTCTTGCTTGTCCGCCACTTTTTCTAGGCTACGCTGAAGACTCCAGCGGTTGCCGGAAAGGGCCTACAAAATGAAGCAGAACATGGGTGTGGCGGACAAGACCATCCGCCTCGTCGTGGTCGCGGTCATCGCGGCCCTCTATTTCACCGACCAGCTCACCGGGATTGCAGCGATCATTCTGGGCGTCATCGCAGTGGCTTTCTTGCTGACCAGCCTTATCGGCTGGTGTCCGACCTACGTGCCGTTCGGCATTTCCACCAAGAACGCGGATAAACCGCTGCGCTAGAAACGCCGAGGGCTTGGCAAGGTGCTGCAGATGCCGCAGCGCATTCCCGTTTCAGCGGGGCATTTGCATCACCATGAGTGGATTCAACTATCCATTCGGCGGTTTCGATTTGCTCGCCAGGGACGCCTTTTTTCTCTGCTCTCACCATTGCCGCGAACGTCTTGAAAGCGCTTAGGAAAAAGTGACCAGACTCGATTATTTTTGGATTCAAATGGATCAGGCATCGAGCATTGAACAACTCGAGAAACGCTCATGAATGCCAACGCCCGCATGCCAACCTGGTTCATCCCCCACGGCGGCGGCCCCTGCTTCTTCATGGCGTGGGATCCGCCCGATGCCTGGGACCGCCTGGCCGATTTCCTCCGGGGGCGGGCGGCCTCATTGCCCTGCACGCCGCGCGCCATCGTGATGGTTTCGGCCCACTGGCTGGAGCCGGCCTTCAGCGTCACCAGCGGTGCGCACCCGGAACTGATCTACGACTACTTCGGCTTTCCGCCGCACACCTACGAGCTGAAGTATCCCGCGCCGGGGGCGCCGCACCTCGCCGCACGCATCGCCGGGTTGCTGGACCAGGCGCAGATAGCTGTTCAGCAGAATCCCGCCCGGGGCTTCGACCACGGCATGTTCATTCCGCTGCTGCTGATGTTTCCCGACGCGAGCCTCCCGGTGGTGCAGCTCTCGCTGCACAGCAGCCTCGACCCGCAGGTGCATCTGCAGGCCGGGCAGGCCATTGAAGCCTTGCGTGATGAAGGGGTGCTGATCATCGGCAGCGGCATGAGTTTTCACAACATGCG
>Ga0208375_1000430_pt1 | contig 62117 bp, 61 predicted proteins | sample RifOxyD1_FD_184038 | JGI IMG/M metagenome (GOLD analysis project Ga0208375, IMG submission 184038) | Soil microbial communities from Rifle, Colorado - Rifle Oxygen_injection D1 (SPAdes) | ecosystem: Environmental > Terrestrial > Deep subsurface > Rock core/Sediment | place: Rifle, Colorado... | reverse complement strand
TTATCTCATCATTCTCTATTTCTTTCCATCCGGCATCCCCGTTGATTGTCAGAACTAGCTGTCGATATAGCAAGTTATAGAATTCACCGAAGGCATAGCACGAAAGCTCCGGTTTGTATCCATTTGTTGGAATTATATTATATCTTGTCCTGTAATCTTCAACAAATGCAATAATCCTCGCAATTTCACTCACTCTTTCTTTCTGCTGGCTTATACACTCATCAACGATTCGAAGAATCTTGCTTAAATTAATTTCTTTCATTAAGGCTAGAGATTTGCATTTTATTTATTAATGTTTCGGAATGGCATTCCTGCAACAAGGGGAAGGATATTAACAGCAGGATAATCATTTTATGAATAGGTTATTACTTTTTAATCTTCAATATGATAAACGCCCGGCTAATATCTTTGGGTAGATAAAATATCTCATAATCGTAATTCAATCCCTCCAGAAGTTTTTCATATTTTTTCTTATTATAGAATTCCTGTTCAGTCCATGGCCAAAATTTCCGTAACATTTTCGGTCTCGTTATTTTATACCAAAGGTGCTGATAAGAATATTTTGCAGGGGTACTTATTAAAACAACACCTCCTGATTGGCATATGCGGTAATGTTCTGTAACAATCTTTAAGGGATTTTCAAAATGTTCTATTAACCCTTGGCTCCATACAACATCTACTGAATTTTCTTTGATGGGCATTTTAAAACAATCTCCTTTGATAAATCTAACATTCTCTACTCTCATTTTCTTTGCATTGGTTTCAGAGAGTTTCAAGGCTTCATCGGAAATATCTAGCCCATATGATTTCCTAAAATATCTAGCATTCTTCAATAATAACGAACTTGTTCCACACCCGACTTCCAAAAAGATTTTATTTTTTAAGAAATAAGGTCTAAACAAATTTGTAAATATTTGATTATATACATTTCGGCCTCTATCTACAAAATGAGACAATAGATTTTTTCTCGCCCACACCCCGTTCCATTCTCGCTCATATTTATTCATTTTAATCAATGATTCCTAAAAGGAATTTTAAACCTTCATAGTTCCTTCTTATGTCTTTAATTGAACGTATTCTAGAAATTCTTCTTAACACATATCCCGGTCTAAAATAAAATTTTCTGAATGCTAATCTTTGTATGTTTTTCAATTCTTGGGTATCCTTATATCCCTTGGGTAAATAAGAGACCTCGGTCATTTTTTGCCAACCGTCAAATATTTTGCCTTCGCGTTTAGCAATATCATAAAGTTTGGTTCCATATTCAGGATATGTCAACCTGAATGCCGCCGTATCAAGTCCTAACTCTATCGCAAAATTGATTGTTTTCATAGCTTTCTCAGGAGTTTCTTCAGGTAATCCCAGCATAAAAGACCCCCTTATCTCTATTCCTAAATTATGGCACCATTTGCATACCTTTTTCGCTTGTTCTAATGTCGTTCCTTTGTTTATCACCTTTAATAATTCCTCGTCTCCAGTTTCAAATCCAAAATAAACTCCCCAGCACCCGGATTCTTTAGCCCGTTCAAGCATTTTTTCTGTAGTATGATCCACTCTGCCGAACGCAGACCAGGAGATTTTGATATTTTTTTCCCTTATCAATTTAGAAAACATTTCTATCCATTTTTCATTTATGAAAAATTCATCATCCAAAAAATCTATCTCTTTTAGGTTATAATTTTTCTGCAGTAAGATTATATTTTCAACAACTCTCTCCGGGCTATGCCTTCTATAAATATTTGCATTGACTCCAGCTTCAAAACAGAAAGTGCACTTTTTCCATGTGCACCCCCTTGATGTTATCATAGAGATAGCAGGCAGTTCTTTATATTGGTCAGGTAAAGGACAATATAGATTAAAGTCCAAAAGATGCCATGCCGGATTAGGTAGATCATCTAATCTTATCAAAGTAGGTCTTGATTCAGTAATTTTTATTTTGTCTTTTTCTCTATAAGCTATGCCCTTAATTTTAGAAAGCAGGGTTTTATTCTTGAAGGCATCAGCAATCTCTATCATTGTTATCTCCCCTTCGCCAATGACAGCAATATCCACCGCAGGATTCTCTTTGAGTATCAAGCTAGGAAAGCAAGTGACATGCGGTCCGCCGACAACTATTAGGCCATTATAATTTGTTCTAATTCTATCAACAAGTTCTCTTACATTCTTGTAATGTGCATTTGTTATGGAAATTCCGACGATGTCCGGATTATATTTACATACTTCCTCGGCTGTTTGCCTTGCAGATAGATTCCTCGCTTGGGCATCTAATAATTCGACAAGATAATTGTGTTTTTCAAGATTCGCGGCAATGAAACAAAGGCCTAAATTTGGCAGTTGTCCGGTTCGGATTTTGCTTTTTGAACCAAACCCCTCCTTTATAAAATCATAGGGGGGGGTTATAAGTAAAATTTTCATTTTTTTAATTATTTCATCCCCATTTATAAATTTAACTGAATAATCATATGTGACAAAAAGGGGGTATAACTTATATATAAATTGGGCTTTTAATGGTATTATGGACTTATAAACACAAGGAGGGTATAAGCTGAATATCTTAAGCGTTTCAATAAATGATTAATTTTTTAATAAGAGTATATGCTTTATTTACGACTGATACTTCAAACGCCCACATTTGAATATACCCTCGACTAAAGATAATCCAATTAAGAAATATTCAGGATAAGACCATCCCCCACAGATAATAGTTAATCTTTTAATTATAATTATTATTCTATGCGGTTTAGTATAATTCATATCCGTTTTGCGCTATTTTAATTAGCATGAACATAAATCATGTAATCTATTTAGAAAAGTTATCGATGGGGTCTAATGAAGTTATTTTTAATATTTCATAAATCTTATTTTTAACGCCAAAAATAATATCTTGATATAACCCAGACAAGATTTGATCCATAATAATTTACTCTTACCCCTTACCCTAACTTTGAAATCAATTGGCACTTCTACCATCGAATAATTATATTTTTTTCCCAATAATAAAAATTCTGGATAGTATTCATGATTTTTTGACTTTATTTTGGGTATTATTTTCCTTACGACCTCTATTTTTGCTAATCTATATCCAGAGGTAATATCTCTTATCTTAATTCCCATCAAGATAGGCAGCAAAGTATTTACGAAACGAGACATGATTATCTTTATTATTGTGTAATCTTCTATAGAACTCCCTTGCACTTTTCGTGAACCCACCAGAATATCTGCATTTGTTTCCTCTAATTTCTTTAAGAAAACAGGCAATCCTTCAGGCATGTGGTTAAGATCTCCATCCATCGTAACAATATAATCTGATCCTTCAGGTACATTTTTGAATCCTATGATATGCGCCGGTCCCACACCCATTGGTTTTTTAGAATATATTATGCGCATATTTTTAAGATTATGTTTTCTTTTTAATTCTCGCATATTTTCTAGACATCCATCCTCACCTTGGATAACATAGACGAAGTTATAGTCTAAATTTGTGTTCAAAAGGGTTTTGATAAATCTCATTGTAAGTTCCTCTAGATTTCCCCTTTCATTATAGGCTGGAATCATTATTGATAACATTTTTTTCATTTTAGATTCTAGAGGGGATTATTTTCTTATTTAAAGCTATTGTTTTCAGGAGCTAGACCATTAGAGTTGGATAATCCAATAAAATATATCCGGTCTATTAGCCTTGGTTCAATTAATTCAACCTAAAAGTATTTAAAGTATAATTGAACAAAAACTTTATTATGATACAGAAATTTCTACTTATTATGGTTGTATTCTTTGTATTAATTATTTACCCCTATTGGTTGTTGTATTACATTAGTGGAATGAAGTATGCTTTTTTCATAAGTTTACTAAGCTTTATAGTATTTGTTAAGGTGCTTAAAAAATGAAGAAAATTTTCTGGTTTTTCATTATTGTATCCATTTTATTGCATCTATATGCCATGACGTTTCCATTGGCTACCTTGGAAGATGAATCTGCTCAGGTCGCAAGAGGTATGATTATCACGGAAGTTTTGGGCATCGTTCCATTAGGGGTTATATTTATTTTAGCCATTGCCACTATAGGGAGTTTCTTTTTATTATACAAATTATATAAGAAAAATGATAATCTATTTCTAATTGTAATAGCCTCGTTCTCCATAGTTTATTATTTCTTACTCTGCCGTTTTGCCTCGCAATTCTTGCTTAATAAATTCAATTCATTGGACCCATCGAATCTATTATGGCTAGTTAGATATGGTTCTTTAGGCGCAGTTACTTATACCCTGCAGCTAATGACATTTGGATATCGTGAATGGGGCATGAGATTCTTTCCACTTTTTTTCTCAATTTTATCGGCTATAGGACTATACAAATTAATCTGTCTTTACAAAAATGAAAATTGGGCATTATTCTCTTCAGTTTCATTGTTATTTATGCCGGGAATTTTTTATTATATTAACATAAGTCAATTAACCACAGGAATAATTTTCTTCATAATAACTTCAATTTATTTTTTAATGGGGTATATTTTGAAAGATGAAAAAAAATATTTAATTTATATGTGCTTGTCTTTGATTTTAGGTTTCCAGTACAAAGAGGTGTTTCTGCTGATTTACGGCACAATATTTGGTTATTTATTATATTTATACTTTTTTATCAAGAAAAAAATAGACTACAAACCAATAATTAAATACTTAGCCTTAAGTCTTATACCCACTTTAATCTGGTTAATAACGCAAGTATTTTTTAACAATAATACAAATCTTTTAAGAGACAGATTTTTGCCTTCCGAACAGAATATAGTTTACATTATTTCTAGGTATTTCATAAATATACCTTCAGAAGCCACATGGCCTTTCGCCATTTTATTTGTATTAAGTTTGCCCTTTGCATTGTATTCAATATTCAAGAAAAAAGATGAGCTGACATTTGTATTTTTGATTAATTTTTTGATAATGTATTCAATGATAACTTTTGACTCATTGAACAATTACATGATAATTTATCGTTATGGTGCAGATTTATTATTGCCTTTATCTTTCCTGGCTTTCATCCCATTAGATTTAATAAGAAAAAAGAGATGGATAAAAAGGATTACTTACTGCCTGATAATCTTCTTGATGGTCACAAGCACTTATCTAACGTATCATAATTGGGAAAACAGATTTGTCCCCATGGATGGAACTTTCTCATACATTCAAGAGAATATTCCGGAATCAGATAAAATTTTAAGGACCATGGCCCCTAATCCTTACAAATTTTACATAGCAAAATATGATATAAAAAATGAGATGGATCATGTTGTCTGGACCAATGTTTCAGACCAGAATATAACAAATCTTTATGAATTTATGGAGAAAAAAAATTATACTTATTTTATATTCCCTAAACCAACATTAAGTTATCATAGTTACTGGCCTAATGATTATTCTTGGGTTTACACTATGCGTATCACAAAAATACCTGTTTTAAATGAAACCTTACTTCATGAGTTAATAGAAAATAATGATTACTTTAAGGTAGTTTACCAAGACAATTTAGGCCCTAATAGCCTATTTATTGTTAAAAAAATTGATTAGTTAAATTTAAATATAATAACTTCCAAAAAGAAAAGAGATGAAAATTGCATTAGTTTTCCCGGGATTTGAACGTCAAATAAATGACAATTTACAGATAACCACAGTAAAAAAATATGCAGGTATACCGGTTCCTCTGAGTCTGACCAATGTTGCCGCAACTTTGGCACAGGCAGGTCACAATGTCGAGATCATTGATGCAAATGCTTTAAAATATTCTAAGGAGCAGCTTGTTTCGATATTGAAAAGTAAGGGCACCGAGTTAATAGGATTTACAACTACTACATTAGCCTATCACCAAGAGAATGAGTGGATAAAATATGTCAAAGATAATTTGCCAGATGTACCTATAATAGTTGGCGGAAAGCACGCATGGTACTATCCTGAAGAGATTATGAAGAATTATTTTATAGATTATGCTTTTAACGGAGAAGCTGATTTCGGCGTTGTTGATTTTGCGAATGTCTTGGAAAAGTCAAACTTATCTAAACTGAAAGACATCAAAGGCCTTTGGTACAAAGAAAACAAAAAAATAATCCCTGGCGGAGTTTCAGTTCCAGTTGCTAATCTTGATGACCTCCCAATGCCTTCAAGGCATCTTCTTCCTATGGGTAAGTATAGTTCATTTATAACTAAGCGCCAGAAGTATACAACTATGATTACCACAAGAGGTTGTCCCGCAAGATGCACTTTCTGCGATGGTCACTTGGAGAAATTCAGGTTCAGAAGTGTAAAGAATACGGTAGAAGAGATTCAGCTAGCTTATGATATGGGTGTAAGGGAGATTGAGCTTTACGATGATAGTTTCACAGCTCACAAGAAAAGAGCGATCGAAATTGCAAATGGGATAAAAGAAAGAAAATTAGATCTTATCTGGGATATCAGGACCAGGGTTAATATGGTCGATTCAGAAACATTAAAGATTTTAAAATCAGCAGGTTGCCAAAGAATCAATTTAGGCATAGAATCTGGCGACCAGCAGATTCTCAACAATATGAAAAAAGATATTAACTTAGACCAGGCCGAAAGAGCAATTTTATTGAGCAAAAAATTAGGCTACGAGGTCTTTGGATATTTTATTTTAGGCTGTCCTGGTGAAACTCAAAGTACTATGAGAAAGACAGTTGCATTCTCACAGAAATATCCTTTCGATTACGTGCAATTTACAAGGATGACCCCTCTTCCAAGAACAGAACTTTACAAGCAGTTTATGGAAGAGAAAAAATATGATTATTGGCTTGAATATACCCAAGGCAAGCACTTGGACAAACAGATTGATATGGTCAATACTAAACTGACAGATGAAGAAGTTAATAAGGCAATCAAGGAAGCTTACGCAGGATTCTATCTCAAGCCAAGGCAGATAATGAAGACATTATTAAAAACAAGATCAATCCCTGAATTATTGAGGTATGTCGGTGCAGGCACTAATTTCTTATTGAAAAATAGAAAATAAAAAATTAAATAAAGAATTCTTTGACTTTGCTGACGACTATATCAATGTCTGAATTAGGCATCAATGGATCCATAGGTAAGGATAATATCCTATCTGCGTACTTTTCAGTTACAGGAAAATCTCCTTTTTTATATCCCCAATCAGAAAAACATTTCTGCATATGTATCGGAACAGGATAATGTATTCCAGTTTGCACACCATTTTTATTCAAAAATTCACTTAATTCATCTCTGTTTTCTGTTCTTATGACATATAGATGAAAAACGTGTTTTGCTCTTAGATCCGTTTCAGGAGTTACTATTGGTAATCCCTTAAATTCATCATTGTATATCAAGGCAAGAATTTTTCTGTTGAGGTTCCAATCATCAAGTTTAGGCAATTTTACGGCCAATCCTGCCGCTTGTATTGTATCCAATCTACTATTGTCTCCAAGTAAGTCATGCTGATACTTGACCTTTTGCCCATAGTTTCCAAGCATTCTGATTTTTTCAGCTAGTCCATCATCATTCGTTGTTATCATTCCGCCATCGCCCAAGGCACCTAAATTTTTTCCCGGATAGAATGAAAAAGCAGCAGCATCACCAAAGGATCCAGTTCTTTGACCATTCCATAGCGCACCATGCCCTTGGCATGAATCTTCAATCAGTTTTATATTATATTTTTGGGCAATGCCCAATAGCGCATCCATATCTGCCGGCTGCCCATATAAGTGCACAGGTATAATTGCTTTTGTCCTTTCATTTATTTTGCTTTCAATTTGATTACAATCAATATTATAAGTTTTAGAATCAATATCAACTAGCACAGGCCTTGCACCAGCATTTGTAATTGCTGCAACGGTTGCATTAAATGTATTAGCTACAGTAATTACTTCATCACCTGAACCAATGCCTATTGATTTCATTGAGATTTGTAGAGCAGAACTCCCATCACTAACTCCAATAGCATGTTTCACACCACAATATGCGGCAAAATCATTTTCAAACTTTGTAACTGCCGGACCCTGAATAAATGCTCCACTATCTATAACTGCATTAATTGCGTCTTTAATTGCTAATCCAAATGAGGCATTTAGCCTGTTTACATCCAAAAATTTAACGGTCATTTTTTATTACCCCCAATTATATTGAATATTTTTTTTATAAATTAGGCTTATATAAATCTTTTGGTGTAATGTTCCATTTATTGTCTAAAAACCGATAATCTATTGATCTCATTTCTTATTCGGCTTTCCCAATTACATACTGTTTTGCATAATTGAAGATATACCCCTTTCTTCTCCAAACTTTCAGGAAAAATCTAGGATAAAAGAAATATTTAATCATTTTAATTTCAAATTTCGGCTTGTCTTCAAGATAGTTTTTTAGTTTCATTACTCCCTGAAATTCTTTGAATAATTCTACAAATCTATCCGGAGTTACTTCCTTTGAAAGAACCATCTCTTTATTTAGTGCAAGCACATTTCCTCTGTCAGGATATTCATAGAAATCTTCCTTGATTGATTTCTGCTTTAATGCAGTTGCCCACAATTCTGTTCCAGGCAAAGGCGTTGCTTGGTAGGCCTGAATATTATCCAAATTAGGATCCTTAGCAAATTGTATTGTCTTTTTCATATCTTCTTCTTTTTCTCCAGGGCTTCCTAGAATGAATAATCCTGTGACCTTAAATCCATATTTCTTGCATAATTTAATCGCATTTTTTCCTTGTTCAACAGTTACATTTCCTTTTTTTAGATAGTTTAGAACTCTTTCGCTTCCAGACTCAAGGCCAAAAGCAATCGAAGTAACATTCATTCTTTTTAATAATCTGCAGATTTCTTCATCAAGTATATTTGCTCTGCCATAAAGTTCAAAATCGATTTTCTTGGTTAAACCTTCTTTTTCAAGCAGGTCGACAATTTTCCTCAATCTTGGTTTGTTTACAATCATCAAGTCATCATAAACCGAGAAATGATTGGTCCCATATATCTCAACCCATTTTTTTATATCATCAACAACTCTTTCAGCAGAATGCCACCTTGTTCCGCTTCTGCCCCATATGGAGTTTGATCCACAATAGATGCAGTTGTATGGACAGCCTCTAGAAGTCATTAAATATCCCCTTATGCCTATCAATCCAGCACCGACCGGTCCAGGCACAAGATAAAATTCTTTCATTTTTAATAAATCATAAGCTGGGAAAGGTATTGAATCAAGATTTATAATAAGTTCTCTCCTTGGTGTTGCAATGAGTTTGCCTTTTCCATCAATAAAAATAATGCCTTTTATTTTTTTAAGTTCGTCTTCAGAAGGATTTTTTTTATTTTTAAAACAATTCAAAAGTTCTAAAAAAGTTTGTTCTCCTTCGCCTACAACACCAATGTCAAAATTAGAGGTTTTTAGGTTTCCAGGCATAGCATTAATATGTGCCCCCCCGATAACCAAAGTTGCATTTGAAAATTCTTTTATTCTTTTGGCCAAATTTTTTGCTTTGTAATACTGTTCACTGACAACACTTATGCCGATAATATCAGGATTATATTTTTTAATTGTCTTTATAGGATCTTCTCTGTCGATAACTTTAATATCGTTGAAACCGCCAAATTCTCGTACATATCCCGCAATGTATGCAAGGCCTATAGGCAAACAGCCAAAGTTCTGCTCAAGGTTTATTAAGGCGATTTTCATCTTTTTTGTCTAATCCGGTTTCTATTTAAATATTTTATGTAAAAATCAGGTATCGAATAAACTTCCATAAGCTTTAAATACTCTTTTGTGAGTTTTGGTCTTAAAATGAAAAAAACAAAAATTGCTTTAATCGGATGTGGTTACTGGGGAAAGAATCATTTAAAGACACTTATGAGTATTGATGAAGCCAATTTGGTATATGTTTGCGATGCAGCAAAACCCTCGATTAATATACCTAAAGGAATAAAATTTACCCCTAATTATAAAGAAATATTAAAGGATAAGCATATTGAAGGAGTTGTTATTTCTACACCCACTTCAACACATTATTCTCTTTCAAAAGAATTTTTGGAAGCAGGTAAAGATGTGCTTGTAGAAAAACCATTGACTACTAAGAGTATCGAAGCAGAAGAACTTTGTGCAATTGCAGATAAAAAGAGTTTAGTGTTAATGGTGGGAGAGATATTTCGATTTAATCCAGGTATATCTGATATAAAAAACATGATTGACTCTAACATGCTCGGTGAACTTAGATATATTGAAAGCAGGCGAGTTGGTCTTGGCCCAGTAAGAATAGATGTTAGTGTTCTGTGGGATTTGGCTACACATGATATCTACATTTCTAATTTATTGACGCGCAAACTTCCCCTCTCTGTTAGTTATAGTGGCATTTCACATAATGGCCATTTAGATGATATTGTTACCTTGAATATGAAATATGAAAATGGAATTTTTTCAACCATCTACGTTAATTGGGAACATCCAGTCAAAGAGAGAAGACTAATTGTTGGTGGTGCAAATCAGGCAATAAGTTTTGATGATATGGAAGCTTCAGAAAAAATAAAGATTTTTGAGCGAGGGGTTAATTATCAGCCAGTAACAGGGGATATTGGTGCATTCAAGGCATCAATAAGGGGGGGAAAAATAATTATTCCGAATGTAAAATTTGCTCAGCCATTGGAAGAAGAAGATAAAGCCTTTGTTAGTGCGATAAAAAGCAGAATAAATCCAATAAGCAATGGCTACGATGGTTTAGCTACAGTTCAGGTTTTGGAAGCTGCAGAAGCATCAAAGAAAAATAATGGCATTGAAATTAAATTATCTTATCAAGGAGGAAAATAAAATGAATATAGAAAATTACTTTAAACATGAAACAGCTTTGATTAATGATTGTAAGATTGGTGAAGGCTCAAAAATTTGGGCATTTGCTAATTTATATGGCTGCGAAATTGGAAAAGATTGTATGATTGGCAGTCATGTAGAGATACAAAATAAAGTAAAGATAGGAGATAAGGTTAGAGTGCAAAGTCATAGCTTTATTTGCTCACTTGTTACAATAGAAGATTATGCCCTTATTTTTCATGGAGTTATGTTTATTAACGACTTATTGAAGAATGGTATGTCTCAAGATCCTAAAGACTGGTTTCCTACATTAGTTAAGAAAGGCGCGATAATAGGCACACACTCAACAATATTTCCAGTAACTATAGGGGAATATGCCACAGTTGGGGCAGGTTCAGTCGTTACAAAATCAGTTCCAGATTATGCGGTTGTTGTAGGCAATCCTGCTAGAATAATCAAATACAAGGAACATTAATTTTTTTAATATATTTTTCCGTAAACAACTTTTCTTAATGCGCCGACAAAATATCCGATATATCTTATCACATTATAAATAGGTAGAAATATCAACAAAGAAAATGAAAAATCTTCTCTTAATTGTCTAATAGTTTTATACAAAGCCAATAAAGGAATCAAAGGTAAAACAATAATCATTAGATTTGGATTTTTTAATGAAGCTCCGACCCATTTATGATGTCTCCATATTGCAGAGAAATTATCTGGATTATGGTGGTATATTTCTGCATCAACCCCCAAAGATTTTATTTTTAATTTATTATATAATGTTTTATCATCCGCATATCCAAGTTTAGGTTCAAATCCACCGGCCTTATTATAATGTTCTCTCAATATTGCTCCGAATATTACCCCCTCATTATTTTCATCAACGCATTTTCTCGCGCCGAAAGCTCTCGCTAAAATATTATTTTTATTCGCAACTTTTTCTTCAAGATGTATTGTACCAATTGTTTTTCCGATTAAAATAGGTTTAATCATATCTTTAACATAATCATTTCCCAGCATTGTGTCTGCTCCTTCAAAGAAAAGAATTTTGCCTTTTGAATTCTTGACAGCCAGATTCCACGCATTTCCTGGACCCTTTATACCTTTTTGCTGTTTCAATATCTTAACATTTTTATTTCTTTTTTCAAATCTTTTCGCCAGGTTATATGTATTATCTTTAGAATTATCATCAACAATCACCAACTCTACTTTTTTGTAAGACTGTCTTAGCACGGAACGTATCATCTTAGGCAAGTCCCGCTCTTCATTGTACGCAGCTACTATTATCGATACTAAAGGATTTTTTTCCATTTCAAACCCCCTTATAATTGGTTTATTTATAAATTTTATCCAACATTAAATTCACAAGTCTTATAAAGCATTTATAAAACTATTAAAATTCAGATGAACGAAGGAAAGAAGGAAACACTGTACTATTTTGTATTGAATATTGCCTCCAAGGCTATTGTCTACTTAATGCTATTAGTATTTGCTAATTTATTCACAAAAGAGGCATATGGCCACGCCTCATTCATAATTTCAGTTTTTTACATTATCCTCATGTTTACTCTATTGGGCATACCCCACACAATGATTTCTTGGATAGTCAAGCGCAAGGATGCAAGTTCGGTATTTTATTTCTTGTTGTTTATTACCGGCGTTACAATAGGCGTAGGATCTATATTCTCATACATCTTCGATTATGTTTGGCTTTTACCTATGATCTTTGCCTTGTTATTTTTACTCATTACAAATTTTGGTCTTGCTCTTTTCAGAGTAAATCATCAGCATCATTTTTTCCAATTATATTATACCGTAGTAAACTTAAGTATTCTAGTCTTAGCTTATTTTTTTCAGAAAAGTGGCGCTACAGGCATAGTAAATGCCTATGCCCTGACATATATTTGGCTTACTATCCCAATTGTTTTTTTCAATAGGCGGCAGATATGGCACATTGTCAAAAGGGTTCGCATTGATATCGGGGTGATTAAATCTTACCTTTCTAAGGGCATTATAACTTCTTTGATTTCAAGTTCGGTTGGTTTTTTGATGTGGATAGATTCAAGCATACTAGGGTTGATTTCCACTTTTGAGAATGTTGCCAAGTACAGCATTGTAGGGTCTATCAGTAATGGTATTGTAATAGTCTCCTCCAGTATTTGCATGTTTCTTCTAACAAGGAGCGCGGAAGTTGAAGATAGTGTTCTCTCAAGAAAAATCTTAAGCAGAAGCACCAGATTGGCAATATTTTTTTCAGTTGCTGTTGCACTAGTCCTGAATTCATTGATATTCTTGCTTACAAAAATCTTTTTTAAGCAATATGTTGGCACTGAGATATTCGTAATGATATTATCAGTTGGAATGATTTTTTACAGCATTACCATGCTGCAATGTGTTTATTTGACGGGCGCATTGAAGCAAGAACTTGCTCTTGCGCCTATAAGTATTGCCGCAATAATTAATGTGGTTTTAGATTTTGCCTTAGTTCCGATTTTAGGATTATATGGAATTTGTATTGCAACCACTTTAGCTCAATTGTTTGCATTCATCTGGCTGTCTATACGTCTAGATCAGTTGCGCGAAGTTTGGCCATTATTATTAATCTTATGGATAATTCCTCTAGCACATTTCATGAACATTTTTGGTATATTGCTCCTCTTTGTGGCAATTCCAGTTTTATTCAAACTTAGGCTTATAGAGAAAGAAGATCTCAATGTGGTAAAAAATACCTTTCTTTCAATCATAAAAAGATAGAATGCGCCAGTAAAAAAGAATAGTTTTATAAATTAAGGGTTATATTATCGCAACATTATAATGCCCTCTTGTGAAATGTGCTGAATGGGAAAAAATTAAAATGAAAGAAAAGATTTTTCAATTATATGCTTGGATTATTAGGCACCTATCTCCAGAAGTTAAACTGAAGTTCAGAAGAATTAGAGTTACTGATAAGATTAATACTTTATTCAGGACCAAATTTAAACCAGGATATATTATTACAAAAAAAGAAAAACATAAGATTTTTTTAGATTCTGATGATTCTTTGCATCTTTCAGTACATAAAGATTGGGAAGTTTTTGTAAGTAAGATTATGTATAAATATGTTAAAAAAGGAGATATTGTTTTAGATTTAGGTGCTAACATTGGTTATTACTCTTTGCTATTGGCGAAGCTAGTGGGAGATAATGGGAAAGTATATTCATTTGAACCGGATCCAGATAATTTTAAACTATTAAAGAAAAATATTAAGGCAAATGATTATCATAACATAGTTGCTATTCAAAAAGCGGTTTCAGATAGAACTGGAAAAATAAGATTATTCTTAGAAAAAGATAATTCTACAATGCATAAAATTTATAGGGCTCGTGGGGAGAATTGTACCACAATTGAAATTGAATCTGTCTCCTTAGATGATTTTTTTAAGGATAAAAACAAGAAAATTAATTTTATCAAAATGGATATAGAAGGGGCAGAAGGTGGGGCAATTAAAGGTATGCAGAAACTATTAGACGAAAATGACAATATAATTATATTTTCTGAATTTTGTCCCAGGGCAATGAGGGGATGTGGAATTGGCCCAGAAGAATATTTCAAACTATTAAGTAAGTTTGGTTTTATTTTCTATAATGTAAATGAAGAAGAGAATAAGATAGAGCGGACAACCCCTGAAGAAATAACCCTCATATATAATTCTGATGGGTATACCAATATTCTTTGCATAAAAGATAAGAATAAAGATATTATTGAAAATCAAATTACAAATAAATAATATGCGCCTGCCGGGGCTCGAACCCGGGTCTCAAGCTTGGGAAGCTCAAATACTAACCACTATACTACAAGCGCTTACGAATTAATCTCTATCAAAGAAATATATAAACTTTATGGGGCTGCCGGGATTCGAACCCGGGTCAAAAGGCCCCGAACCTTACAGGCTACCAAGCTACCCCACAGTCCCGAAATAAATTTTAATAGAGATTTTAATTTGATATATAAATCTTATGCCTGTGTCAGTTTGAAGATGATATCAAATGTCTTTTTTAGGTCTTTTTCATCCACAATTATAATGTGTTCAGAATAACAGATCATCGAATCAACTATGCTAATATTATTTGCTGCCAGCTCATTTGATAGCATAGCAAATATCCCTGACGTTTTTGTTATATCTGTATTATAGTCTATAGACACTTCTCCCAGTTTGTTTGTTAAATCCATTATTTCTCTTTGATTAAATGTATCTTCAATCAGTTTTACATTGTTTTCGTCTATTATTATCTTAATAAATTTAGAGACCTCAAATATTCTCAGAGTATCTCCTGCATCAAAATCAATCTTTGAGTAGAGTTGTGTCAGTTTTTTTCTTACTTCCGAATTCTTCTTGAAGAGAACGGAAGCTAACTTTGTTTTTGTCGAAAACTTCGCCTTTTTTATTAATTGGTAGATTTTTATCAAACTTTCTTTTTTTTCGGCATTTCCCTCATATCTTCTTATTGCGCTGATTATAGCATCAAGATTTTTAGTTAAATCATGTTCCTTTGCTATAATTCTAGCCAATGCGCTGATATTAATCAGTCCTTCCAGCAGCAGTTTCTTTACTGCAGCATCATTGTCTATTCTTCTCCAGACTTCTCGGTTTATATTTGTCATATATTACATAAATTAGTCATTATTTATAAATTTTACTATTATTTGTCAAATAATTTAAATAGCTCAATTGTATCCATTCTAGTCAGAGGTGATAGGAGAAAAATGACCAAATTACAAGAAGTAGGGTATGAAGGGTGTATATGGGAATTAGAGCAAATATTGCAGAATTTGCGTCTAGAACGAGAGACTCAGGTGCTTAGATGGACGTATCAAATGACCCCAGATGGCTGCATTAAAGCAGAATATCATCCGAAGGATTTGAAGGATACTAAAAGATAGGTGATAGGAGAAAACAATGAAAGATCCAATGAAAAGGTTAGAAGAGATTGCAAGAGAAGCAGGTCTTAAAGAAGAAAAGATAAGGGAAATAATCTACGGAGAAAAAACAAAACCTGAAGTCAAACCCGTTGAAAATTATGAACGTCATGGATGTGGTCATGATGAACGGGACTTCTATGAGGACAATAGAATACAGAAAAGAGATGAATGGTGGGTTGAACGAAATCGGCAGCGACAAGAAGCCGTTGGCTGGAGAGAGATGAGAACTCCTTGGAACGGAAGAACGGACGGGAGATAAGAACCAATTAAATCTTTTTTATTCTTTTAAATCCTTTTCATCCACAATTATCTTTGTGCAAAATCTCCTAGTTTTAATATTCATGAAGGATCAATGCCGTCTTGCTTACAAATTTTCTTGCGTTCTCGAATATTTCATCCAGCCGCCTTTCCGTATATGTTTTTATCGCCGAGTATCTTGCGATATGGCTTTCGGTTTTTGCATCCTCAAAATATTTTACATATTCGTCCTCAAATATTTTGTATGCTTGGTTTAGTAGCTCCAAGTCTTCCTTTTCTATTTGAGTGGGCACGCAAAGGTAGCCTAGTGCGATTTGAGCGGCATCGTGGTCATGAACCTCATATCCTTTAGTCAGAATCAGGGCTTTTGCGCAATAAAGCATTGAATAATAACAGATTGTTATTGCCCAATAATTCCAGTAAATCTTCTCAGGCTCGCCTTGAGAAGGCAGGATACTTTTGTTATGTTTGGCTATGAGCAGGCTATTTTCCCCTTTCTTTAGGAATAGCTTGATTTTGAATTGTTTGTTCGATTTTGTTATTCTGTCTTTCCTTACACACTTATTGAATAATTTTTCTGCATTATCCATTCAGCACATACCCCCAGAATCTTTCAGGGTTGCTAAGAATCACATGGTCTTTTAATGCCTGCTTCCCAACATTTTCTTCTTTTTCCTTGAGCATTTTTACGAATTCATTTTTTGTTATGAATATAGGATTAATCTTTTTTCTGAATAATATTTCGTACCTTGAGAAGGAGATAGACTTATTTCCTTGGCTATTGATTATAAGCAGATCTATGTCTGAAGATGCTTTTTCCGTTCCTTTGGCATAGCTTCCAAATAACAAAACTGTTTCATCTGCATTAAGTTCTTTTGTTATTTTTGTTATTAGAGGATATTTTTTTAAGTATTCCATCTTGTATTCTTCAGAGCTTATAGTTAAGTAAGATTTTATCGCAGGATTATCTTTATTTAGCTCAACAAGGGTAGATTTGCCCGCAGTTTTTAGATTAACTATCTCTTTCATTTTTTTAATCGTCCTATGGAATGTAGCGTAAGGTATTTTTGTCAATTTGCTCAGCTCATGCATTGTAAATGCTTGATTTATGTTCTTTCCCAAGTAATTTATTATTTTTAATTTATTATCCATATGTGGATAATATTATCCATTTATGATATATAAACTTTTTGGTTTTTGGTCTGAATTTTATTTGGAATAATTCTTTATATCTGTTTCTCTGAAATATTCGCAAGGTTTTCGGTAAAGCCAAAGATTATATCCCTTAGGGGGTATATCCCAAGCAATAAGAATGCCATTAATCTATACGGGGCGCTAGATACAGATTTTAAAATAATAATCTGGGGCTACCCGGATTTGAACCGGGGTCTTATGCTCCCTAAGCACAAAGGCTACCAAGCTACCCCATAGCCCCTTAAAATTATCTATACGAAATAACTTATATTTAAACTTTTTGAGAATCATAACTTTAAATTAATGCTTGAATTTATCTATCCACTTATGTGCTTTTTTATAAAATTTTAATTTTAAGAACTTATCGATTAATAGTTATCATTTGATGATAATTTTCATAACTTAAATAAAACAAAAATAGTATATAAATATTTCTTTTATTAAAAAGTGGGGCTACCCGGATTTGAACCGGGGTCTTAAGGTCCCAAACCTCAAAGGCTACCAAGCTACCCCATAGCCCCACAATGTATTTACAAAACCGGCCTTTCTTTTTAAACCTTTTGCCTAAAGAAGTATTTTTTATATCTTATTTATATTCTCTATTATCTCTTCGCAAGTCTGCATTGCTCCAGTATAATAATCATGCACTGGATCTGAGTCATTCATTATCAGCACATCTATTATTTTATCATTCCCTTCAGGGTCTCTTTTAATATTCTGTAAATCGGATTTACCAAAAATATCTCTTTCTCTTAATTCGAGCCTTTTTAATTTTGTATGTAGTTTATTTACCATGTCTAGAATTTTAACTTTGTCTCCTTGCACTAAAGCATCGCTTAAAGCATTATATAGCATCTTTTCAATTATCAGTTCTTGTCTTCCAAGTTTTGTTCCCCCATTCTTTCTAGTGTATACTCTTCCAATTGCAAAGTTTATTCCTTTGCAGTCTCCTTCTAAAGATCTTATCGCTTTTGTTATGTCTTCCTTAGTCATCTGCTTTTTAATAACTGGTTTTCTTATCACATTGCCCATATAAATTATGAATATCAGCACATAAGAAATAATTATATTAAGCAACGCTAGAAAGCTTATATCCAAATTATCTATCGCAGGGAATATATGAATATCATATATTATAAGGAAGAATAAAGCAGTTATCACCGGCACAGTCCACACAAAGAAATCTTCTTCTATTTCTCTGTCTAATATTAAGATTGCGGTGGAAATATTTATGAATGAAGGCAAAAAGGCCAGAAAAGTCATTACAGGATCAGCCTCTGTGGCAACAGTAAGAAACATTACAAACACAAGTAATATGCTGACCGCAAAAACTCTTGAGGACACTTTTGAAAAATTCATATTTATTCACTTAATTCAATCTGATTTAAATAGGTTTTGCCTTATTTTTAAATAATTATAGAACATCATTCCACAAGTGTTTTTATATCTCCTTAGTTTGCTATGCTTTGGCAGAAACTCTGTCGGGAGGCAAATAAAATGTTAGGCGTCGTATTAGCAGGTGGTTCAGGCACAAGACTTTGGCCAAATACTATGGTTTTAAATAAACATATAGTTCGAGTAGGCAAATTGCCCATGATAGAATATCCTATTTACTCTTTGGTTAGAGCAGGCATAAAAGACATTGCAATAGTCTCCGGAGGAGAGCATTTTGAACAGATTGAACGCTACTTAGGCAATGGCTCCGAAAGAGGAGTTCATTTTCATTATGAAAATCAAAATAGGGCAAATGAAAAGCCTAAAGGAATTGCCCATGCCTTAAGTTTAGTTGAACGTTTAGCTGGAAAAGAGAATGTTTTCGTAATTTTAGGCGATAATATTATTGAAGACAAATTGGACTTTTCAGAAGCACCAAAAATCTTTCTAAAAAAAGTTAAGGATCCTAAACGTTTTGGTGTTGCCAAGATAGATGAGAAAAAAATTAGTTACATCATAGAAAAGCCTGAAGAATATGTGAGTGACTTTGCAGTAATTGGTGCTTATGTTTATACCTCCGAAGTTTTCGAATTTATTAGGACCCTAAAACCATCTGAGCGAGGTGAATTAGAGATTACAGATGTAAATAATTTCTATCTTAAGAAAGGTAACTTATCATATCAAAAACTGAAAGGTTTTTGGTCCGATGCAGGCACACAGAATAGTATACTAAGGGCAGACAATTTAGTTAGAAAATCTGGATTGGACGACCAGATTATCGGGGAATTTCCTTTTTTAGATATTCAGAATTGAAACGGGCCTAGCGGGATTTGAACCCCCGTTTCACGGTCCGAAGCCGCGCGTCCTATCCAAGCTAGACTATAGGCCCAAATAATCAGAATAAACTAGTCTTAGTATATAAACTTTATTTAAAAACTATAGCCCAAATTCATCAATGAATTTAACGATGGTATTATACTTTTCAAGAAACTTAAAACCCTTCTCTGTAAGAGAAAAAAACCTATCTTCATTTTCAACAACCTCTTTTACAAGATCCTTCTCTATCAAATCTCCAATATATTCCTTAAATCGAGCAGTGGCTAAATTTGATTTCCTAAGTAAAGGTGTCGGTTTTATAGAATTATTATTCTTTTCGATAATAATTAATATATCTCTCCGTATCTCTAACTTGCCTCGTTTTATCATTTTAATCTGAACCCACTTTTCTTAATACCTTGTAGAGAATCAGTAAAAAAATTCCTGAAGATATCATATATATTAATAGTTGGAATAATTCTAAAAATCTTGGTAGCAATATGTCAATTATGTTGAATATCCAGAATGCAAAAAGCAAAAGATAAATTGCATAAAGACTATTTCTTGATTTTTTATAAGCAATATAAACTATGAATGCTACAAGTATAAATAAAACTAGATTAACTCCCAAATATACAAACATATTTCTTGACAATACGCTTATTATTGCTACAAAAAATGCACCTGCATGGAAAAGGTAAATCTTTTTTCCGTTCCATTTTTTGGTCATAACACTATAAAGCAGATAGAAAATAGCCATTGTGCTGGCATATATGAAAACTAGCAGTCCAATCAATCCAAAAATATGGGGCACGTACATATCCGATAAAAAAAATAAATATTTTAACACAGATCTAAAAAAGTAAGCAACAGCAAAAAATAAGAATGCACTTCTGAAATATTTTATACCCTTATATTCACTTAGTTCATACATTTCTTTAGTCGCAAAATAAATCATCATACTGCAGACGATTATAACAAAAGAATAAATTAATTCAGTTCCGAATCCTATCGCAAAAAATGGTCCCATTATCTTATTTAACCGAACAAAGTATTTAAATTTTTTTAAGTTAAATGGACTTCAAATCCACCCTGCTTAAAAGCAAACTTCTATTAAACAGAACCAATGGAAAGTGTAATTCGCATTGATCATGTATGGAAACAATATCATATGGGCGATGCTGGTCCATTGATAGTACTAAAAGATATAAATCTTGATATCAAGAAAGGCGAATTTGTTGCCATCACTGGTCCTTCAGGCTCCGGCAAGTCCACAATGATGCACATTATCGGTGTATTAGATCGACCTTCACAGGGGGATATTTTTTTAAAAAATCGAAGCATTTCAACGATGTCAAAATCAGAGCTTGCTATCCTTAGAGGAAAAACAATCGGTTTCATTTTTCAGCAATTTAATCTTTTCCCAACATTAAGCGCATTAGAGAATGTCGCTCTCCCGATGGAAATAATTAATGAATCAGAAGATGATGCATTGAAAAGAGCGGAGAAACTTCTTGTTATGCTGGGATTAGGGGACAGAATGCATCACAAACCAACAGAATTAAGTGGGGGTCAGCAGCAAAGAGTCGCGATTGCAAGAGCTTTATCCAACAATCCAGAAGTTATTCTAGCAGATGAACCCACAGGCAATCTTGATAGTAAAACTGGCGCATTTGTGATGGATTTTTTAGGCAAATTGCATAAAGAAGAAGGTAAAACGGTTATATTAATAACACATGATCTTAATCTGGTAAAATATGCTAAACGGATCATTCATATTAAAGATGGTAGTATAATTAAAGATACTAAGGAGGAAAAAAAATGAAAAAAAATGTATTTTTTATATTTTTGATATTGTTAATGCCGATTATTGTTTCTGCGCAAGAGACATGCAATCTGCAGGTTACATTATTAAATCAGGATCCATATCCGGCAATCCCTGATTCTTATGTAAAGCTTGTGTTTCAGGTAAGCGGCCTTTCAGACCCATCTTGTAAGGGAGCAAGATTTGAAATATTGCCAAGTTATCCTTTCTCATTAGACACAGGTGATGCACTGAGAACATTAGATGATACGACTTGGACTTCATCAAATTTTAAGAGTGATTGGATGGTTCCATATAAACTCAGAGTAGATGCTGACGCATTAGATGGAGAAACAGAGATAGAAGTTCGAGCATCTCCTGGTTCGTGGGGTATAACACAAAATTTTATTAGAAAAGTATTTCCCATTACGATACAAGATGCAAGGACTGATTTTGATGCGGTTGTTCAGGATGTAAGCGGTTCAAGCGTTTCAATTGCTCTAGCAAATACCGGAAAATACGCTGCAAATTCAGTGGTCGTCAGGATTCCAGAGCAGGAAGGATTTAGCGCCGTAGGCACAGATGGTCAGATGGTGGGAAATCTTGCAAGCGGAGATTATACCGTTGTCAGTTTTGAACTAAAAGAAAAAGGTTCCTCTGATTCAAAACTTTTATTTGACATATATTATACTGATAGCCTTGGTAAAAGAAGAATTGTAACCAAAGAATTGCCCATAGACTTAAACTCAAATTCAATTATATCGAGCCTTGATAGTTCAATGCTGACGCAAAAAAATCAGGGATTTTTTTCATCATTGGCATCTAATTGGGTATTTTGGATAGTTGCTATCGCTGTCTTGGGTTTAACCGGCTGGTATTATTGGAAAAAGCGTAATAAAAGGAGGTGAGTTATGAAGGCAAAAAAAGCTTTTAAGATTTCGCTGAACTTTTTGTTTCACAGCAAGCTTAGAAGCTGGCTTACTATACTAGGCATTGTAATTGGCATAGCCGCAATAGTATCAATCGTATCTATAAGCGAGGGTGCAAAGCAGCAGCTTGAAGAAAGACTGGGCAGTCTAGGTGCAGATTTGATAACAATCTCTCCAGGGGCTTCTAGAGCTCAGGGACGTATGGGTGATTTTGGCGGTGGACCTTCTAGAGAAGTTGCCTCCTCAGGCGTACAAAAGAATCTTACCTCAAGAGACATTTTAGCCTTGAAAAGTATCCCTAATGTTAAGTATGTTATGGGCACAGTCTCTGGAAAAGGTGAAGTTACTTATTCCACCAAGACGGCAGATGTTAATATCCAGGGCGTTGACCCCATCATTTGGGACAAATTTATAACTTCAACTTTAAGCGAGGGGCGTTTTCTGTCGCCATCTGATGCCTACAGTGTTATTGTGGGGGGTAAAGTTGCGGAATCTACTTTTGATGATGAAATAGAGCTTAATGGAGCAATCACAATAGAAGGAAAAATATTCAAAGTGGTAGGGATATTGGAAGAGTCTGGCAGCAATGGTGGCGAGGACTCAAAGATTATAATGCCCATTGATACCGCAAGAGAAGTTATTGAAGATGTCGGTGAAAAAGATTTCGATTCAATATCCGTCAAGCTCGAAGATGTCAATCTTCTAGATGATTCGATGATCGATATTGAAAGTAAATTAATGCTTTCCAGAGGCATACTTTTTGAGAAAGACAAAGACTTTTCAGTATTTTCCACTAAAGAGATGCAGGAGACCATGACTGAAACGATGGATACAATGTCTCTATTCTTAGGGGCAATCGCAGCAATTTCTTTAATTGTAGGAGCGATAGGAATTGCCAATTCTATGTTTACTTCAGTACTTGAGCATACACGAGAAATTGGTATTATGAAAGCAATTGGTGCAAAAGACCAAGACGTAATGTATGTATTTATTTTTAATGCTGGCCTGATTGGATTTGCAGGGGGAATTGGAGGAATAATTGTCGGCACCCTTTCATCATCATTTATCGGTTCATTGGGCGGATTTTCAACAGGTTCGGGACCGATGGGTTTCTTAAGTTCAACTGCAGTTACTCCAAGTTTATTATTGCTTGCATTGCTATTTTCATTGCTCATTGGAATAATCGCCGGAGCAATACCTGCATATCATGCAGCCCGCCTAGACCCAATTGAGGCGTTAAGATACGAGTAAACTATTTAAAGAAACTTTCATTTGATTTATTATATGAATCGCAATTATTGGTACGCCTTAGGCATTCTCATCGGCACAACTATTGGTGCTGGCATTCAGGGCATTCCTAAAGCGGTAGCCTCATCAGGACTTTTAACAGGTCTCGCGGTTATTATTTTTATCGGGCTAGTTGTTCTCGCAGTGAATCTTATGCTTGGTGAAGTAGTTCTAAGAACTGCGGGGAATCACCAATTGACAGGATATGCTGAAAAATATTTGGGTAAATGGGGCAAGCACATTATGACATTAACTATGACGTCTGGAGTCTATGGTGCATTGATTGCATATACAATTGGAGTGGGCAAGGCATTAGGGGCAATATTTTCTCTGCCTTCATTTTGGTTTAGTATTGGATTTTTTGTAGTTTTTTCATTCTTAGTTTATTTTGGATTAAATGTACTGAGAGAATCTGAACTTGACCTTTCGATTATTATGTGGATTATTATATTTATTACAATGTTCATCGCATTTTTTTATGTAGATGTTAATAATTTTACCGGTTTTAATGTTTCCGAATTTTTCACACCATACGGGGTTATTTTATTTGCTTTCTTAGGCGCCTCAGCCATTCCGATGATGAAAGAAACCTTGACAAAAGAAAGGTCAGAATTATTTAGTGCAATAATATGGGGGGCTGTGATTTCTATAATTACTTATGTTCTATTTGCTTTGATTATAGTGGGAGTAACCGGATCAAAAACAACGGATGTTGCTACAATAGGGCTAGGTCAGATTATCGGTTATAAGATGATAATTTTCGGAAACATATTTGCTATTTTTGCGATGTCTACTTCATTCTTAGCATTGGCATTTGCATTGAAAGAAATGTATGATTATGATTATAAGCTAAATCCCAATCTTTCATGGGCTTTGACCTGTTTGCCCGCAATAATAATTTTTTTGTTAGGCTGGGAGAACTTTACAGAGACATTGTCTGTAACGGGTACAGTAGCCGGGGGTATTGAGGGGATTCTATTAGTATTAATATGGATGGTTGCAAGGAAACGTTCTGAGAAAAATCCGGAATACAATTTGAAATTTGGTTATTCTATCTCAGCAATAATAATTTTGACTTTTTTGATAGGCTTAGTATATTATCTCAGCACATTATTTTAAAAATTCCACTTGTCATGCACGCGAAGTCTTTATATATGACAACTTGCTAAAATGTATCGATGGGAAAAAGAGTGCAGTCGCCAAGTTCAATAAACACATATAAGCAGTGTCCGAGAAAGTATTATTACTCTTATATTGCTAAACTTCCAACCAAAGACAGCATTCATCTTATTAGGGGTAGTATAACTCATAAGGTTCTTGAAGATTTTTTCAAACCAAATTTAGGGATATTTTCACAAGAACCAAATTGGAAAGATATGCTCTTGAAGCGGGCATTATCCCTATTTGAACAATACTGGCTTCAGCATCGTTTTCAGCTAGCCTCATTAAACTTAAACAAAGAGGAATTATCTTTTTATTTTGAAGAGACAAAATTGATGATAGTAAATTGGATAAGTTTCTTAAATAAAAAAATAGAAAAAGAAATTAGCAAAGGTTCTAATTTTTTTGAAGCATTTCAGAAATTAACCCCCCTAACAGAAAAAGAATATAATTCAGAAGAGCATCAAGTTCGCGGTTTCATAGATGCAATAGAAGAATTAGATGGCAATATAAGGCTGATGGACTATAAGACATCTAAAAAATTCGAGATTACCGATGAATACAAATTGCAATTGGCAATCTATGCTTTGTTGTATTTTGAAAAGCATAAAAAACTTCCAGATCATGTTGGAATTTATTTCTTGAAGGGTGAAGAGCGTTTGTTAAATGTTGATGAAAACCTACTAAAACTAGCAAAATTTGAAATTGAGCAGATACATGCGGCAACAGAAACAGATCAAATAGGAGATTATCCAAAAAAAGAGTCTCCCCTATGCAGATGGTCTACGGGAGAATGCGATTTCTACAGCACTTGTAAGAAGTAAAATAGTAATATTTATATAACAGTTGTAATATTTTTATAACATATGCTAAAAAAACATAATAGGGAACGTTTATTAGAATTATTTTTTAGGAATCCAACTCAGGAAGATTTTCAGCTAAGAGAGTTAAGCAGAGCGCTTAAATTAGCGCCAGTTTCAGTAAAGGCTTACTTAGATGAACTAGAAAAAGGAAAACTGATAAAGAAAACAGCTCACAGAATAAGTAAGTATCCTCTGTATCAGGCAAATCGAGATTTAGATTATTTTAAGTTTCTCAAACGTAATAACACACTCATAAATATCTACGAATCAGGACTAATAAACTTTGTTTATGATTCCTGCGCACCAGATGTAATAATCCTTTTCGGCTCATGTTCTAGGGGTGAAGATATCGAAGACAGTGACATGGACATTTTTATTCAATCAAACCGAAAAAATTTAAATCTTTCCCGTTACGAAGAACTACTCGGCCGAAAAATAAATCTTTTCTTCGAGCAAAGTTTTATTAATCTGAGTTCTGAACTTAAGAACAACATCATTAATGGTGTTAAGCTTAAGGGTTATTTAAAAATTTACTGAATATGGATAATTTGATTAAAGCAACCCCTGATAGGGAAAAAGCCATTAACCGCAAACTTTAGAAAGTATTTTATATCCATAAATCTTTAATAAATTAAAAGAGGAGGAGATTAGTTATTGCTTATAAAATGAATCAAAAAATAAATTTTTGGTTGGATATAATTTTAGCAGTTATGTTTATACCTGTAGCTATTTCCTCTTTAGTCTTTTTCTTTGGTCTTAATACCTCTTTTTTAGGTATTCCTTCTTACGGCTGGAGAATGATGCATAATAATTTAGGGATGATATTCATTATTTTAATGTTAATTCATATCATTTTGCATATTAATTGGTTTTGGTGCATGATAAAAGGCTTTTTTCATAAAAGCAATTAAATTTTAATATTCTAATATTTTAAATATTGGACTGCTGTCTTAGGAAAAAGTCAATTTTAGAAAGAGGGATGTCGCTGAGACATTAATACAGATTCTAAAAAAATAAAAGGCGCTTAAATCCCCCCATAATACTTAATGAGTTAAACGAAAAAAAGTAAATTCCAAAGTTCTCAAGAAACATTTAAATATTGATTTCTCTTAATATTCATAGATGAAAACATTTGTCATTTCAATAGGGGGTTCGATAATAGTTCCCGATGAGATTGATTATAAATTTTTAAATAATCTGAAAAAAGTTATCTTGAAATATTCTAAAAAAAATAAGATTATTATTTGTACCGGCGGGGGCCACACTGCAAGAGCTTATATTAATGCCCTGAAGAAAGAAAATCTTCCGCGTTTGGAGCAGGATCTTCTCGGCATAGAATGTACAAGATTGAATGCGCATTTATTGTCTTTTTTCTTAAATTTAAAACATAAAATTCCTTCTTCATTGAAAGAAATTAAATTATTATCAAAAAGTTCAAATATAGTCATTACTGGCGGTTTAGAGCCAGGTACAACCTCTGATGGCACAACGGCGAAGGTAGCTAAATTCTTGAAAGCCGAGGCTATGATAAATATGACCAATGTCAAAGGATTATATAACAAAGATCCTAGGAAGTTCAAAGACGCGAAATTTATTCCCCAAATTACACACAATGACTTTGATATGCTATTAAGTCGAGTAAGACAGGAATCAGGCCAGCATTTTGTCTTGGATGCCTTAGCTGCAAAAATCACTAAAGAGTCTAAAATCAGGGTATATATAATTCAGGGCATTGCCAACTTAGAGAAAATTTTATCTGAAAAAATGCCGATTGGAACAATTATTACTTAATATATATTCTATAAACTAAATTTATTTAAAAGTTAGTTCGCATTCTTATAAATTATTAAGAGAAAAGACTACCTGGGCAGATATTTCAGTTAAAAACTGAGAAGATATCATTTGGATTTCAACATGTTTATTGTTGGAATTGGGGTAAAAATAAACCGATGGGACAGAAGAAAAAGAGAGGAAATTTTTTTAGTTTTCTTGAAGAGGACAATAAGTACCCAATGGCTTTGGCCTGGGTGGAAACAAGGGGGGATATAAATGGCTAAAAGAACATATATTATAACTGCATTTCAAGCAAAACAGAATGAAAAGAATGCAAAATTATATGGGCGTGACTCAACCAAAGGCGCTCCAAATATGAATCTGATTACAGGTTTAGAAAAATTATGCGAAGACAATGATGGAGAAATAATGTATTTAAGCATGAATGGTATGGATGCTTCTGAGTACTATGAAGATTATGCCCACAAATTTTTTAGGAATAATCCTCACGTATATTTGCCCAAAAATAGAAATAGAAAATTAAATAAAAATTGTATTGTTTCTGATGATATAGTGCCACCGCAGAATATGGATCCTGCAACAAGCCGTGACAGAATTGTTCAAAAAGATCAGACAAGAATATTTGCTCATTCAAAGCAAAGATTGAAATCTATTGCAGCAGGTAATGGTCGTTTGCCGAAACTTCTCATCACAACAGGCGCATGTACTCATCCGAATTATAATGAGACTAACCATAAGGGAGATTTAGCAAAAAAAGAGCATAAGTATGGAGCAGTAATTGTGGATGTAATTGATAATATCTCCTTTAATGTTCGAATCATACCGGCACAAAGAGATGGGGTATTTATTGATTTGGGAAAAATTTATGATGGGGGTAAGGAAGTCGAACATGCAAATGTTGAAGCATTAATTCTTGGGGATATTCATTGGGGAGACCATGATCCAAAAACAATTAGGGCAAATGATGAAATGCTGAGCTATTTCAAGCCAAAAAGAATATTTTTGCATGATTTTATTAATGGTCACAGTGTCAGCCCCTGGGAAAGAGATAAAATGATTACAAGGGTTAAACTTTTTGAAGAAGGGAAATTAAGCATTGAAAAAGAATTGATCGCAGCTTATAATGAATTGATTCGTCTTTCAAAAAATAATCCTGGAACAGAAATAAATATCGTAGACTCTAATCATGCCTTCTTTTTTAATGGGTATTTAGAAAGTGGCCAATATTTAAAAGAACCTTGGAATACTAGACTCGCTTTAAAAATTGCGAATGGGCTCATTGATGGTAAAAGCCCAATTGAAACTGGGCTTAAACTTATGGGCTCAATTCCATCCAATGTTAAATTCTTGGCATTACGTAGTGATTATATAATTCAAGGATGGCAGTTGGCTAGTCATGGGCACAGGGGAATAAGTGGCGCAAGAGGCAACGTTAAAAGTCACGAAGTTGCTCATGGAAAAAGTATTACCGGTCACACTCACGCGCCCGAAATCATGAGGGATACAATCATTGTTGGGACAAGTACAAGGTTAGACTTGCCTTATACAGATGGTTCAGCCAGTAGATGGATGGCAGCCAATGCAGTTCTTTATGAGGGGGGATTAGTACAATTAATCCCAATAATTAATGGTAAGTGGAAAGGTTAAGAAATTATTTTTATTTTTTATTTAGGAAACTTTTATTAACTTTCTTTACTTTGCTTAATTTATGGTTTTAGTCATCGGTCATCGTGGTACGAGGATTAATGATCTTGAGAATGCATTAGAAACTGCCAAACTGGCAATAAAAAATGGTGCAGACGCCATTGAGACGGATGTAAGATTTACTAAAGACAAAAAATTAGTTCTTATGCATGACAAGACTATCAACAGGACAACTGACGGCAAGGGAAAAGTAAATTCTTTTACATTAAGACAATTAAGAAAATTTCACCTTAATAACGGCGAATCGATTCCAACTTTGTCCAGTTTGATAGATCTAGCAAAAAAAAATAATGTAATTTTAATGATTGAGATAAAAGATAATGGCGCAGAAATTGAAGTTATTAAGATGTTAGATAGAGCACATTTTCATAACGCATGGATTGCTTCGATTCAATCCCCTCCACTGATAAAAGTTAAAAGAATTAATCCGAAAATCAAAACCATTCTGATTTCAATTACGGGTAAAAATATTGTCGAACGTGCATTGAATTTACAGGCAGATTATATCGCTCCAGGCTATTATTCTGTTTCATATTCTATGGTTTTGAAAGCAGTTAAAAATAATATGCTGGTTTTCCCATGGATAGCCAACACCCCAAATCAGGTCCGTAAAATGCTCCACCATTTTGTTGATGGCATAATAACTGACGATGTAGCTTCAGTTAAAAAAATAATTTCAAAACCCACAATAGCCACAAGGATTATAAAGCTTCTTAAGTTCATCTGGACTAATGATAAAAATATCAAAACTCCTCATCGCAAAAAGAAAAATAGATATACCTATAAAAAAAGGTGATTCTGTCCTCTATTTGGGTGCTTCTCACGGAGTTACCGCCAAAATAATATCTAATATTGTTGGTTCCCAAGGTTTTGTATTCTGTCTGGATATTTCCCCAGAAGTTGTTCGCAAATTAGTTTTAGTCTGTGAAAAAAATCATAATATGTGCCCAATTTTAGCTAATGCTTTATTGCCTGCAACTTATGAAAAGAATCTGCCTAAACAAGTTGATGTTATTTATCAGGATATTGCGCAGAAAGATCAAGTGGAAATATTTCTTATGAATATAAAACAATTTCTCAAGCCAAAATGTTTTGCAATGCTTAACTTGAAAGCAAGGAGCATTGACGTCACAAAAAGTACAGAAGAGATTTTAAATCAGGCCATAGAAAAATTAAAAAAAGAAGTGAAAATAATTTCTTATATCTCTTTAGAACCAGAAAAGAAAGGCCACTATTTTATTATTGTTAGTAACTCTTAGCAATATAGACAATTTCTTTGGCTTTTCCACCGCATATTACGCACTTGTCATTATTCCTTGGTTTTTCATTGCCGTCTGCTTTTATTCCTCTGACAAATGCCTGAATTTCTTTCTCAACCATGGAAGCACATTTTTCTCCATCCATATCTATTGAACAGAATGGACATCTTGCGATTTTCTGTGAGGCTATCGCTTTTTCAACATCTTTTTTTGTTTTTGCATCAACAATCAAGTCATTGAATCTCCCAAGCTGCTCTTTCTTTAAATTTTCTGTGAATTCTTCAGCAATATTATCAATTGTCTTCTCGATATCTTTTTCTAATACAGCAATTTTCTTTCCTAAATCTCTTCTAAAAATCATAACCTGTTTCTTTTCAATATCTTTTGGACCGACTTCAATCCTTATAGGGACTCCTTTCATTTCCCATTCATTGAATTTGAACCCGGCAGAAACATCATCTCTTGCATCTATTTTAGTATCATATTTTTGTTCAAGCAGTTCTTTTATCTTCTCACATTTATTCATAACCTCATTTTTGCTTTTTTCAAATATTATAGGCATAACTACAATTTGTACCGGAGCTAAATCGAAAGGTAAAATTAATCCTTTATCATCTCCTAAAATCGCAATCATAGCCCCATATATTCTGGATATAGCTGGACCATAGCAGGTTATGTAGCCGTATTTGTCTTCTCCATCTTTATCCTTGAATTTTACTCCGAATGGTTTTGAAAAATTCTGTCCCAACAAATGTGTAGAAGGCAACTGTATGACTTTTCCAGATTTCATCAATGCATCTGCAGCGTAAGTGTGTATCGCTCCGGCAAACTTATCCCACTCCGGTCTCTGGAAAAATATTATTGGTATTGCAAATTCTCCCTCAAGCATATCATATGTTATTCTCATATCTTCTTTGACTTGTGCTTTGGCATCTTCCTCAGTTGAAAAGACATCATGCGCCTCTATCCAATGGAATTCTCTTCCCCTGAAAAAAGGCCGAGTCATCTTTCCTTCGTATCTCCAGACTTGACATGATTGATATCTTTTGAATGGTAAGTCTTTGTAGCTCTGCACCCATAATGAATACATTTTATACAAAGCAGTTTCACTTGTAGGCCTCAGCGCTAATCTTTCTTCAAATTTTACCCCATTGCCTGCCTCAGTAACCCAAAACACTTCTGGCGCAAATCCTTTTACATGGCTAGCTTCTAATTTAAAATTGCTTTCCGGTATTAATGAAGGCATTATTAATGGTTCATGCCCTGTTTTCTCAAGCGCTTTTTCATATTTAGAATACATTTTTTTTATGCTTCTGACTGCCCAAGGCAGGTAACACACAAATCCTTTGATATTATATCTTAAATCCGCAAGTTCACACTTCTGCACAATCTGAGTGTACCACTCACTGAAATCTGCATCTTTCTTTACAGTTATACCTGCTTGAACTTCTTTTTCAGCCATCTTAGTTTTTTAGAATGGTAAATAAAAGTATTTAAAACTTTTGTAAGAATTATCTATTTTTTAATATTTTTCTAAGTTCTTCCGCTGGGTCAATATCCCGATTAGGCTCATTTTTCTTTTCAGCAATCATATCCTTGATTGCATTTTCTAAGACCTTAACCTTGATGTGCATTTCAAAAAGTTGTTTTGATAGATTCGCAATTGCCAGCCATAATTGGGCATTGCCTGGACGTTTTGCATCGTTTAATGCTTCTCTATTTTTTAATGTCTCTTTTATCTGCACTTCAAGATGCGTTTTCAGCATCGAATCAATCTTTTTTCGCCACACCATTGTCTTTTGGAATCAGAGGTTTATATTTAAATCTTTTCGTTTAATTATCCCCCTTTTTAAACTATTTAGACAAAATTTATTAATTTAACTTCATTATAACAAAAATACATAATAGGGAGGCACAAAATATGTCAAATTTTCCAATAATAAAAGGTGGTTTCGAAGAAGCTTTTTTAATAAAAAGAGAGATTTATCTTCCAATTAATATATCTGATACAATCAAATTTATTTACGCATCAGAGATTATGGATGTTAATACGATTAATTTTGATAATTTATTCGGATCAAATAATCTGATAGATGAAGCTGTTGCCATTAATGCGGATGCAATTCTTAACTTTAGCATAGATGCCAATCTAAAGCTAATTAATAATGATGATCACGTTCTTCTTGTTTCTGGTACGCCTGTAAAAAAGTGTGATATTTATTTAGACACGCTTTTTGACATTGCTGATCCAAAGTCAAGCTTTAAATCTTATACCCCTGATTTTATGGTTGTAAAGGGCGGCAGTTTAGAACTATTTCTAAGGACAAGGTGTCTTTATTTGCCAATTGACACAGGAATAAATCATAATCTTGTTTCTGCATCTGAAAAGATGGAATTAGACCTTAATGGCCGGAATCGCGGGGCCTATATCATCCGCACTGATAATCTAATCAATACGGCTAAATCAGTATATGCTGCAGATGCCATTGCACATTTTAGTATCGATGCAACATTGCAGCTTATTGATAATAGCACCGGGCTTTTCAAGGTTTATTTTTCTGGAATTCCTATGAAAATAATAGATGCCGATTCATTTGACCCCGCGCCTTACATGAATATATTAACAAAATATCTAAGCCCGGATGAGGACGATATCGATGAGGATGGAGATATATGGGGAAATATATTCGATGGGATTAATGGAGTGGATAATCTGAAGAAATTACAAAAGAAACCATTCAGGCATCCAAGAGCTATAACTCAAGAATAAAAAATAAAAATTTAACTGCTTAATATTTTTGCTTTTTTCATATCATACTTCCAGTCTGTAGCTATTTTGCCCTTTTTCTTATAGTATTTTGTGAGTCTTCTTATCTTTGAATCTATCAAGATAAGTCCTCTCTTAGAAGGCTGATCGTGTTTGTTTAATTCCAAATGTTTCATTAATCTTATCTGCTTCTTAATCAAAAACATTATGTCATCTGGAAGTTCGCCTAACATTTTATTTTCTTCCAGGACTTTAGTTACACTCTTCTTTGTAATAATTTTTACATCGGGTATCCCATATGTGTCTCTCAATATCAGTCCTATTTGCGAAGGTTTATTGCCGGCTTTAGCCAATTTTAGAATCAAAGCTTCAACTTCTTTCTCTGTATGTCTAACCCACGCAGGTTTTTCTTTTGATAATGGTTTTTTAGAACCAGATTTTCCTTTTCTTCCTGAATGCATTCTCGCCATTTTGTTCTCCCAGTGTTAGCAAGTTTTTATTAACTCTCTAACCTATCGATACCATTCATCTTAGATAATCATTTATAAATATTGCGTTTTTGCCATCAAAATAGAAAGCTTTATAAGTCAAATCCATTTTTGAGGTTTCAATGGCACAGAAAAAGCAACTTAAGAAATTGTTGAAGAAAAAGCGAAAGTGGTTGTCAATTTATGCAAAAGGCGACTTCAAGAATATTGAGTTAGGAGAGACTTTCCTCGCTGAATCAGCCGATCTTAAAGGTAAGACTATTTCAGCAGATTTGTCAAAAATAACTGGAGATATGAAGAAGCAGAACACCCACCTAACCTTTGTTGTTACGGAAGTAAAGGACAATGCAGGTTATGCCGATTTAATTTCTTATAGTTTATCTACAATGTATGTCAAGCGTTTAAGGGGTTCTTCAAAGGATAAGATTGAAGAGTCATTCATAATTACCGGCTCAGATGGTTTAAAGGCGCGCATAAAGCCATTGATTGTTCTTCGTAGCCAAGTTCACTCGTCTGTGAGATCTGCAGCTAGAAGGGAACTAAAGGCTTACTTTGACGAGGTTTCAAAAACGGAAAATTTAGATTCTATCTTTAGAAATATTATTTCTTCAAATATTCAGAAGCAGCTTCGTGAACGTCTAAAAAAAGTTTACCCCGTTCAGATATCTGAAATAAAATCAATCAGAAGGTTATAATAATGCCCAAGGTAAAAATAAATAAATCCAAGTGCATAAATTGTGGAACCTGCGTTGATATCTGCCCAATGGGTGTTTTTGGCAAGGATTCTTCTGGAAAGACTTGCGTTGTGAATTCTTCAGATTGCATAGCATGCAGAGCCTGTGAAAATCAGTGTCCGGAAAATGCGATTGTGATTTTAGAGGAGTGATTTTATCGATTTAAAGCAAAATTTAAGATAAAATATATAAACTTAAAATGGTTCTATCCAAACTATGGCTGGTTGTAAATCTTGTGGGGGTTGTTCTTCTGAAAATTGGCCGAAGATCGTCCTCAGCAAAATCATCAAATCAGAGCTGGATGAGATTAAATCCAAGAAGGGGAATATAAACGTTTCTGATGTTGCAGACATACTTGCAAGTTCCTATCAGTTGCTTTCAAGCCCAAAGGTATTTAAACTGAAGGCGCAGCAATTTCATTTCTTTCCTGCTATTCAAAACTTATTTGATAATCCCTCTGCTCTTGATAAGTTTAAAGGTCTGTACAATGATATCCAGATTTTCCCGCATTATAAAAATATCGATTGTGCATTAGAAAATCGTAAGGTCTTAAATTGCATTTCCGGCGCCTTGGTTATTGCAGCATTGAATAATAAATTAATGGATGAAAAGAATGCTTTGATAACCTTAGAGGGCATGCTCGATAAACTTGGGGCACCATCCGCTTTGGTTTACGTACGTGATCCCGAATGCAAATTTGATGATGGCGAATATAATAATCATGTTTTAATTCGGGAAACAATTTATCGCGCACTAAACCCATTATGTCTCTGCCCAAAAGAGAAAGGCAAAACTTGCTGTGTTGTTTCATCTTTAGGGTATTTTTTGGTTACAGAATAACGAAAACCTTTTAAACTATTTTAATTCATAGCTTAATAATTGCCTCAGTAGCCCAGTGGTAGAGCAGCTGACTTGTAATCAGCAGGTCGGGGGTTCAAGTCCCTCCTGAGGCTTATTCTTGCATTGAGCACACATCACTTTAGAGCGCACAGACCTTCTAATTTTTTTGTCAATTCTTTGAAAACCAATTGTTTCTTCTTGTTGCTGAGCGCAAATAGCTTTTTACTAATCATTGCTTGAGAAATAGTAAACATATAATTTAGTTTGATTACGCTGTCTTTGATGGCACCTTCTTTCTTTGTTATTTTTATGCCATCCATGATTTGATTGCTTGTAATTCCTGCAACGACAATATTTCCAAACTCTTCAAACAGCACAAGAGCTGGCCTTATCTTAACCTCAAACGTATCTGTAAATTGTATCTTTGCCAATATCACTTCGCCAGATTTAAACATTTTCCCATGCCTCGTCCTCTTTATTACCCCAGAGTTCTTTCATTTTGCCCTGCTGTATTTTGTGCAGGAACTCATCATATTGATTTCTTTTTTTGACATTTTTAAATATTTCAATCAAGTGCAGTATTAATTCATTGTACGTCTGTCTTGGATATTCCCTTATCTCCTGCAGCGAGTTTACTATTGCTTTGTCCAATTGTATTGTTGTGCTTTTCATTATATATTCACTATAGCTATTATATAATGGGTTATATATAACTCTTTTGGTTTCTGATATCATTCATAAAAATAAGGGGTTTGCGGTTTAAATTTGTTTTTCAGCAATTTCCGCAGACTATTCGGATTTTTCAGAAGTGTTGTTTTAGAGCAAATCCTGCATTTGAGCTATAAGCAGGCAGAAAAATAATTAAATTAGTTTTTTCATTTCTTCAACAAATTCTTTTGCTCGATCCAGTGACGTCCCTGCTTTTGCTCCATTTGTCTCTTCTTCTTTCAGCATAGAATTAATAGAGTGCAAATTATATCTGCCCGATTGCTTTGTTTTTTAACCAAAACTATTTAAATGAATTAGTCTGATTAAATAGGGTACAATGGGAAAGAAGAGGTGTAGTGAGTATTATAAGAAACCAAGTTTTTATGAGACTCTTTTTTTTAAATGTTCTTTGGGCGTTTTGGTATTTCTGATTCTGTTTTTGTCTGCGAGTGCACTGCTGCATCGGGATATTGCTCAGGCAGATTTTGACTTAGGCGAGTATCACCAGACATTCTACAACACAAGCTATATTCAGCTCAACCTTTCGAATAACAATGGGACTTATACAAGCAATATATTTGATTTAAGATCAAATGTTTCACTGCAGAATTTAAGTTGGACATTTCAAAGGATTCAATGTCCAGAAGGAATGGTCTACATAAATAAATTAAACGGTTATTGCATTGACAAGTATGAGGCCAGCGTATGGAATGCTGACGGCACATGGAACTTGACTTCCAATACAAGCGCTTGGGCTAGCGCAACTTGGTCCGCAACTGCTATTGCAGCAGGAGCTTACGCCAACTCTACTCCTAATGTGTACCCTTGGGTTTTTATCAACCAAACAGACGCGAGAATAGCATGCTCGCGCGCAGGTAAACATCTTTGCACAGACAGTGAATGGCTCGGCGCTGCTAATATCCGAGGGCAGTATTACAATCTGCCGACGGGAGCAAACAGTGCAAATGTCCTGCCATCTGGAGCATCAGATTCCTCTGCTTGTGTAACTTATGAGGCCGCAGACTGTGACTGGGCAGATTCTCCTAATGGTGGAGATGCATGCATGACCGGAAGCCATGTATCTTGCGTCTCGGCAGAAGGTGTATATGATATGGTTGGAAACGTCTGGGAATGGACAAATGAAACAGTTGATGTTACTAATCCAGAAGGTTCTGTAGGATATAAATATGCAAATTCATCCGGAGGTTGGCAAAACACAACTGGGGTAGAAACTGCAATATACGGAAATGATGGTGTTTATTTTCCTTTATCGGTAGGAGGGCGGGCTGTGGCACGCGGTGGCACTTGGGATAATGGGGCTATTGCAGGTCCCTTTTCCGCGAATTTGAATTATGCTCCCTCGGTTACGGGCTACGGCATTGGTTTTCGCTGCTGCAGTAGTTAATCTGGTACCTGGAATCTTGAAAAAGCCCGAAGGGCGATGTGTGAAAAAATTGAAGAACAAAAAAATATCGGAAAAAAAATTGAAGAATAAAAATGTTATAAATAATTTGGAGACAATCCCCCGGTTTACAATTTTGGGAGCTTTTTCCAAAAATTATTCCAATTCATCATATTCAAAGAGGCATCACAATGATTGAGGACATGAAAATTTTTCATAAAACGTACGAATTCATCAAATGGGTTCATACCTTGTTGAATAAATTCCCAAAATCAGAGAAATATACTATGGCGCAAAAAATAGAAAACACCGCATTAATTTTTTTAGAAAGCATCATTCAATCAAACAATGATTTTGACAAAAAAGAATCATTGCGAAAAGCAATTATTGAATTGGATAAATTAAGAATTTTTTTCAGGCTTTCTAAGGACTTGCAATTTATTAGTTTTGCTCAATATGAATATGGTTCCAATTTGATAAATGAAATTGGTAGAATGTTAGGGGGTTGGTATAAAAGATACGCTAATATTCCTTCATAGGAATGGGTTGGATTGTGATTAGCTGCGGGCTGTGAAACGCGGTGGCAATTGGAATAATGGGGCTAATGCAGGTCCCTTTTCCGCGAATTTGAATAATGCTCCCTCGAATACGAACAACAACATTGGTTTTCGCTGCTGCAATAGATCCCAAAGCCAGAGTCATATCTTTAAGGAGATAATGAACAGTGTAAGGGAACTACATCGATCCAAATCCAGGCTGCAAAGCCGAATATTAAATCCAAAACCAACGGTTAGTAAAATGATGTGAAAACTGATTGAACCCTGTTGGTTTTGATACTAAAAATAACATGAAAACACACAAAAATTTATTTCAGGAAGTCTGCAAATATGAGAATCTTCATAATGCGTTTCTGAAAGCAAGAAAGGGAAAGAATGATGTAGCAGGAGTTATTAGGTTTACTTATAACTTAGAAAATGAATTACTTAAATTACAAAACGAACTAAAAAACCAGACTTACAAAATAGGGCAATACCGGCATTTTACTATCTTTGAACCAAAAGAAAGAAAAATCTCTGCTTTGCCTTTCAGAGATAGGATAATCCATCATGCTGTCTGCAATATTGTTGAGCCAATATTTGAAAAGATGTTTATTTATGATTCCTATGCTTGCAGAAAAAGAAAAGGCACTCACGCAGGTGCAAATAGAATCCAAAAATTTATTCGCAAATTAAACTCTACTTATTATGTTTTAAAGGGTGATGTTTCAAAATATTTTCCAAGTGTGAATCATGAAATTCTGAAAAAAACTATAAGAGAAAAAATAGCAGATAAGAAGTTACTGCATTTATTAGACAATATAATAGACAGTGCAGATTCAGAAAAATCCAATTTTTATGATTGTCAGGAACCAAAAATACAAAATTCTCAACAAAAAGGAATTCCCATTGGTAATTTAACTTCACAATTATTTGCCAATATTTACCTGAACAAATTAGATGAATATATAAAATATAAACTGAAAATAAAATATTATTTAAGATATATGGATGATTTTGTCATATTGCATGAATCAAAACAAAAGCTTCATGAAATAAAAGAAAAAATTGCATTATTTTTTGCTTCAATGAAATTAACACTCCACCCAAAAAAAGTAAATATCTTTCCAATTGAATCAGGAATTGATTTTCTTGGATATAGAATTTTTAACAATTATAGATTAGTCAGAAGAAATACGGTTAAAAGATTTCTGAAAAATACAAAAAGAAAGCTTAAAAGATATGATTCAGGAATTATGGATTTTGATAAATTAATGGAAACATTCAATTCATGGGAAGCTTACATGTCCCATGCAAATTCCTATGCTCTAAAAAATAGTTTATATCAGGAGTATTTTAAAAATGTGGTATAAATCGTTCAGAAAAAATATAGGTAAAAAACGGATTTTTTTAGTTATTATTGTCTCAATTTTTTTCCTATTAAACATAAATTCTGTTCTTGCAGTAACTTATGCTACTATTGAAGATGTATATGGAATTATGGGAGACGGAACAGGTCGGACAGGGGTTTATAACATTACGTTTCAAGTAAGAGGCTGTGATGATTCAGCATGTTCAGGAGAAAGCTGGTCCGCAAATTACATCAACGCCACGTACACTTCTCTTGCAGCCTTGACTAATAATACTTATTTTCAGTACAAGGCGACATTTTTCACAGAGGACCAGAACTACACACCCATGCTTTTTAACGTCTCAATTAATTATGATTACGATGATGTGATATTTCCAGAAATAAACTTCACAGTATCAAATCCAGTAAACGATTCAGGAGTCACAAACAGTTTCACAATAAACGCAAGTATTTATGACGTTAACCTTGCGAACATAACTTTAAACTGGAACGGAACCCTTTTCATATTCCATAGTACAAATGAAAGTCTCACAAACTTAGGCGGCGGTAACTGGACGCTCATATACAACCAAACAAATTTAACTTTAGGAAACACATACTATTATCAGTTGAATATTACCGACTTGGCGAACAACAAGAATTCAACAGAAATAAGGACAATTAAAGGAAACAGCTTTCCAAGTTTAATTTCTATAGTGCAAGATCCGAATATAACAGATTATGGCGGCTTGGATCCAAACAGAAATATTATCATTACCGTGAATGTAAGCGACACGGACAATAATTTCGATACAGCAATTTTACAGTGGCATAACATGACGGATTCGGACTGGAATAATATCACCATGGCCAACATTTCAGAAAAAAATTATTACACGATTCTAAACGCATCTCTGCCGCTTCCAAGCTATGAAACTAATATAACCTTCAGAGTCTGGACAAATGACACAGCCGGAGGCTCATCAAACGGCAGTCTGTATGTAATAAAAAGTTACTGGGATTGCACATGGACAATAACCCAAGACCTGAGTCAGGCGGTCGGCTGGGACGAGAATAAATGGATAGGGAATATAACTATAAATAACACAGGAGATTCAGCTTACGCAACCAACAATTGCAGCTTAAGCTTTCATTTAGTTCATGATTTATTGGTAGGAAGAATCTATTTCAACAATTGGGCCAGCAACCAATGGTTAAAATATTATGACCCTCCAGCAGTACAGGCAAATTCAACCAGCATCATCACAGTCAATGCCACATTCCTGTCAGAGACAAAGCAGGATAATGCAGTCATAACCACGGTTGAATTGAATTCAATCTCAGAAACAAGCTCAAGTAATACGACCGCAGTAATCCTTTCAAACAGGGCAGGTCCGTACTTGTATCAAACCATAAATAGTTACCCTTCAGGGAGCATATACCTGACTCCCGGTAACATCAGCCTGGGCGGATATATGAGGAACTTGATGGGCTCATCAACAGTGAATGAGAGCAACACTGCTTACAATGTAAGTTTCTATTGGGCATCGCCTTCAGGATTGACGAATGTCTCCGGCAACCTGAGCATGAATTTCACGAACATAACAGACAACAACTTGAATTATCTGGATATCAGTGCGTCATTTTCAGACCTGGATTCAATGAGCCCCGGAACTCAGGCAATATATCTTTACACAAGAGGTTACAATCTCTCAGGAAGTTTGATAACTTATGCGGACAATGCGACTCTGCTCACGAACAGTGTAAACCTCACCTTTTTATGTTACAATGTTTCCGACGGAATTTATGTCACAGCCTGCGGAAGTTTGGACGGGGATTACGTTTCAACAACAGTTATAAAAACAATAGAATCTGCAGGAAGCGGCGGAGCAGGAGGCGGAGCTCCCCCAAGATCAACAGAATTAAGCAAGGCAGATTTTGAAGTCGTAAGAGGAAAAACAAACACAATTAATATTCCATTCGTAAACAGATACTCAAATGCAACCCTAACAGATTTAAGATTCTCTTTATCTGGAGATTTAGCAAAATACATAGAGCTCTCGCAGTCTTCTTTGGACAGCTTAAACCCAAAAGGTCAAATCACATTAGTTCTAAAGATAACTTCTCCGAAATTCATCCCATTGGGCAAACAGGCATTGGAGCTTTCAATCACAGGATTAATCAGTGGAAGCAGTTATAATGAAAGAAGGACAATCATACTGCAGGTGAATGATATTTCTAGGGCGGATGCCGAATCTTTAATAAGTGAAGCAGAACATTTAATAGAAAAATTTAAGGCGGAAGGTTTCAGCGATCCAAAAGTGGACAGTTTGCTCAGCAATATGAAAGTATCATTTGACAGCCTGGATTACACTGCTCTCCAGGACAGCCACAAGCAGGCAGCAGAGATTATAAATAATGCGTTCGACTCCAAAAAAATAATCGCGGAGCTCAAGGCATTGATTGCGCAGGCCCAGATGAAGGGCATTGATATTTCTGAAAGCGAGAAGCTTTTGAGCTTGGCGGAGCTTTCATTTTCCAGAAATGATTTCGCTAATGCTCTGCTCCGAGCCAAGGACGCGCAGGCGGCATTCGCGATTGGGATAAAAGGCGAAAGTGCCAGCTCGATGTATTACTTGAAATATAAGACTAAAGAAGTGATTATATCCGCGATGTTCATATTCTTCTCGAGTTTTGTGGGGTATAAGGCCGTTAGAATAAATTTAATTAGAAAAAGAATAAAAAAATTGAAAGAAGAAGAGAGGATACTCGAATCCCTCATAAAATTAGTGCAGGTAAAAACATTTAAAGAAAAGAAGATGATGATGGAAGAGTACCGTGAATCAATGGATTACTATGAGAAAAAGCTGTCAGAGACAATCGAAAGCCTCATCGAATTAGAAGAGAAGAGGATATCCTTTTTGAAATTTAAGTCCAACGAAACACGGCTCATATCTGAAAGGAAGAGGATAAGCGAGATGATCCATGAGATACAGAATGACTATTTCAAGAAAAATAAGATGGAGACAAGGGCATATGAAATAAGGCTTGAAGGCTACAGCAAGAGGCTAGGCTATATCGACGAGGCCATTGCAGCATTAGAAGCCAAGAAAGCTCTTAATAAAAAGTAAAATGACAGGCAAAAAATATATTACCGGAAGTCAGTTAAGTGCAGGCATAATTGGAATGCTGTGCCTTTTTGTATTGATGGCCTCAGTATCTGTAGCAGACGCTGAAAGCATAACTGTCGGAAGCAACGAGTCTATTCACTCATTCGTTTTGATATCAGAAGCAGAGAGATGCATTGCAGAGATGCAGAACCGGACAATAAATATCAGCAGGGCAAATGAATCGCTGCAACAGGCATTACAGATGTATTCTGCGCAGATAACATTGGAAGAGAAAGGAAAGACCGCCCAGTATAAATTAGTGAACCAGTCTGCAGTTGAAGTCTGTCGCATAAAAGATATTTCATTGAAGGCGCAGGACGAGCTGATTCTGTTCAGCAGAACATGGGACTCTGCAGGGAAGAATATCAATCTTTCGCCGATAAGTAGCACCCATAGTGATATTATCAACTCATTCAATGATGAGCGGTTTGAAGAAACTTCGGCGCTGATAAGCAATGGGTACAAAGTGCTCTCTGATTTTCAGTCAAGCCAGGCCATTCTGAATCTGTTTTACAAAACAACTACCAAGACGATAAAAGATTTTTTTGTAGAGAACTGGAAAATCCTGTCCACAAGTGCAGTTATTTTTGCAGTCTTGCTGGGTGTATTATGGAAAACAATCAGGAGGGTGGCAATAAAAATAAAATTGAGGAATTTAGCTCGTAGAAAATCCTCAATATATAATTTGATAAAAAAGACGCAGTCCGATTACTTCGAGAAAAAAATAATGTCCGAAACAGAGTATACCATAAAGATAGGGGTTTTCGGAGAGATGGTAAAAGAGATTGACAGACAGCTCCCTGAGATTTATGAACGGCTGATGAAACTTGGCGCAAAAAATATTGGCAGTGAGAAAGAAATTAGGGGTAAAAAAAGAGTTAGATTTAAAAAGTAGGAAATTTACCTAATATAAAAAGAGCACCATGATTAAGAGCATAAAACAGATGGTTAGGAATATAAAGAAGATCAGCAAAGGCAAGCCCACTGTTGGAGCAGGCGGGAGCAAAGAGACTTACATACATATAGGCCTTGAAGGCTTCGACTCGCTTTTTGAACAGGGTTATGGGATTCCGACAGGATACGCTGTTTTAGTTGAAGGCGGGCCAGGTTCTGGAAAAACCATTTTTGGTCTCGCCGCCATAGATGGGATGTGCAAGCAGGGAAAGAAATGTTTTTATATGAGCTTTGAAGAGCCAGAGGTAAGGCTCATTGAGCACATGAAAAATTTTAAGTGGCCCGTTGATGAATATATAAAAAAAGGGAAGCTGAGGATAACCCGGTTTGATGCACTTGACGTTTCAAGAAGCGTAGAAGCTTTGCTGAGTGCAGCAAAAAAAGAATTATTAATTGATGTTGACCCAGTCCTGTTTCCTGCAGATTTTAAGCCAGATTTTATAGTGGTTGATTCGCTTACAAGTATCTCAAGCGCATTTTCAGGTCAGGAATCCAGATTCAGAATTTATATTGAGCAACTGTTTAGGTATTTGGAAAAAAATGGAATAACCACCTTTTTGATAAGGGAAGTTTCCACGCCAACCCATATAGGAAGTACATACAAGGAAGAAGGAGAGGCCGTTTCATTTCTCTCTGACGGTATAATTGTCATATACAACGTGATATACAATAAAGGCGATAGAGGGGGCGCAATCGAGATACTCAAGATGAGAGGGGTAAATTTTAAAAAAAGGCTTGTTAGTTTCAAGATTATGGATAAAAAAGGGATGGTTGTTTATCCCAAGACGGTTTTAAAAAAAGGAACTTTTACGCTCACCTGATTTATCCGTCCGTTGATTAATAGCCAAATTTAATGACCGGTAATTTTTGAAGGGATTCAGTGGAAACTTGTCATCATCAGGCTTATTTTCTCCAAAATATTTAAATAGGTTATTGCAATATAGATATCAATATTATACAAAGAGGTGAAAAAATATGGCTAAGCGAAAAGTGAATTGGGTGCTTACTTTGATAATAAGTATATTATTCGGTTCATTAGGTGTAGACCGGTTTATCATGGGGCACATAGGTCTCGGTATTTTGAAATTGATAACCATGGGTGGCTGTGGTATTTGGTGGTTAATAGATTTGATATTAATCGCATTGAAGCACGATTTCAAAGATATAGAATGGGTTTAATTTTTTTTATTTTATTTAAGTATCTAAAGAAATTATGGGCCATTTTTCTCGAGTTTATTAGTTTTGGTACACCAAGAGCAATCGTAATAAATCTCTGTCTTATTATGGCTACGTTATTTTTTCTGCCCGCACAATATTTGCAAAAATCTTCCTTCCATTGTATTTTCAAGACATATATATTACCCTTATTTTTCAATGGTAATTGCCCCACTACTGGTTTTTTTGCGAATTGTGATTGCCCTGCCTGTGGTCTTACTCATGCAGCACAAGCACTAGTTCATGGCAATTTCCAGCAGGCTTTGGCCTATAATCTCCTAGTTTTGCCGCTATTTATTGTTTTTTTCTCATTAATTGTCATAAATTTATTGAAAATTATGAAAAAGTTTAAATAAGGATTTATATTTAAGTTAATCAAATATCTCAATAATATAAAGGAGAGGTGAAAACAAATGGCATCAAAAAAAATGGCACCAAAACAGTCGGTACCAAAACAAGCAGTATCTGATGTTGAACAAGGTAAAATTTGTGCAATTTTAGCATGGATTTTTCCAATAGGGCTTATCTGGTATCTTGTTGATGAAAAGCTGAGGAAAAATAAATTTGCAGGATTTCATGTAAAGCAGTCACTGGTATTATTCATTGCAGCAGTGATAATAAATGTCGTTGGAACAGTTATACCCGTTATAGGTTGGTTCATTATACTGCCAATTGGTAGCATATTGATTTTTGTCCTATGGGTTATGGGTCTGATTTCAGCGGCTTCAGGAACTCAGAAACAACTGCCAATTATCGGTAAGTTCGGCGAAAAATTTAATTTTTAAATTTTTTCTTTTATTTTATTCTTATTTTAACCGAAAGTAATATAAATGGCCCATATCATTTTCTAGTCTAAACCCGTCGTAGTTTAACCTGGTAGAACCTTCGGCTGTAGATGAAATCACCACCCGACTTAAAGCATAAAAGCTAAGAATGACGGATGGTCAGCGGTTCCCGAAAGGTCGGCGGTTCAAATCCGCCCGACGGGATATTATTTATTAAACTGCATAATCCTACTTTTCTAAGAAAGGTTTATTAATTACATTTATCTATAATAGATTGCAATGAATGTTGAAGACCGGTTCAATCTCATCCGTGAAGTCGGAGAGGAAGTAATCACAGAAGAAGAGCTTAAAAAACTTCTTGAAGAAAAAAAGCACCCTATAGCTTATGATGGTTTTGAGCCTTCAGGCAAAATTCACATTGCTCAAGGGGCATTAAGAGTTATTAATATTAATAAGATGATTAAGGCTGGTTGCAAGTTCAAGATATTCGTTGCAGACTGGCACGCTTTAGCAAATAATAAGTTAGGCGGAGATTTAGATAAAATCCAAACAGTTGGAAAATATTTCATTGAGGTATGGAAAGCCGCAGGCATAGATACAACTAATGTAGAATTTGTATGGGGTTCTGATTTGGTTAAAGATGAGAAATACTGGGAAAAAGTCATGAAAGTTGCGGTCAATTCAACATTGAATCGCATAGTAAGATGCTCCCAGATTATGGGCCGCTCAGAATCAGAGTCATTGCAAGCTTCTCAGATATTCTATCCTTGTATGCAATGCGCAGATATTTTTCATTTAGGTGTGGATATAGCCCAGTTAGGGATGGATCAAAGGAAGGTCAATATGCTTGCAAGAGAAATTGGGCCTTCTTTGGGTTTCTGGAAGCCAGTTGCTGTGCACCACCATATGCTTATGGGTTTGCAGGAGCCACCTGAAGAAAACCTGCCGGAGATAGAAAAAAAGATTGCAATGAAGATGTCCAAGTCAAAGCCCGACACAGCAATATTTATGCATGATCCTGAGCAGGAAGTAAAAAGAAAAATCTCTAAGGCTTACTGTCCAGAAAGAAAAACTAAAGATAACCCAATTATAGAATATATGAAGTATATTATTTTCGAAAAATATAAAAAAATAAAAATTGAGCGTTCAAGCAAATTCGGTGGAGATTTAGAACTGAATAATTGCCATGAATTAGAAAGCCTATTCAGCGAGGGCAAGATACACCCTTTAGACTTAAAGAACACTGCCGCTAAATACATAAATGAAATATTAAATCCAGTAAGGCAGCATTTTGAAAAGAACAAGAAGGCTAAAGCATTGAAAGAAGAAGTTGAATCCTTTAACATAACAAGGTAGTTCTTATTAGAAAAGTATAAATAATCATTTAACGTAGGATTTTTTATGATATTCGATAAAAATTTTAAGGATATCCTGGCATCATCGATGATTTCAACATCAGGGGGCCTTTTTGCCGGCATTATTTTGGCAATATATGCTGATAAAATATTCTTAATACCAGGTATACTTGTTCTTCTGCCAGGCTTTCTTGAAATGAGAGGTAATATTAGCGGTACCCTATCAGCAAGAATAAGTTCAGGATTATTTATCCATGTGATAAAACCGAATCATATAAAGACAAAAATAATTAAAGGTAATGTTATTGCAGCATTATTTTTGGCGTTAATAATTTCATTTTCATTGGGGCTGTTTGCCTTCGCTTTTAATTATTATATCTTTGGAATTTTCACAACAAAAATAATTTTGCTCCCATTAATTGCAGGCGTAATTGCCAATTTGATTGAGGTGCCTCTTGCATTATTCACTACATTGTACCTTTTTAAGAAGGGACACGATCCAAATAATATAATGGGCCCATTTGTCAGTGCAACAGGGGATATAACAAGCATTATTGCATTGTTATTAGCATTGGTGATAGTATGAATGACATTAATAAGCATATAAAAAAGTTGATTTCCATAAGAAGGGAAAAGCATCATCCTTTGGTGCACCATATCCATAAAAAATACAATATCTCCAGAAAAACTCTTTTTTATATTAAGGAATATGGGCCACATTCTCATGTTGTAAAAACAATAATGAAAGAAAGCCTCAAAATTTTATTCCTTGCATCGATAATAAGTTCACTCGGAGGTTTCGCACTTGAATTTATTAAGCCCCTATTTGTTTCATTTATCCCCCTAGTTATAATGCTCCCTGCACTAAACAATATGATTGGGGCTTATGGTGCAATTATATCTTCCAGATTTACAACTCTTCTCCATGAAGGAAAAGTAGGGAAGAAATTATTTAAGAATGCAGAACTAAAAAATATATTTTGCCAGGTAATGATTATATCAATTATAACAACGATATTTTCTCTTTTAATTTCGTTCCTGATGTCTTATCTTGGAAAGGGGTTAGATTTCAATATTGCTTTAAAAATAGTGATTATCAGTTTAATCGACGTTATGTTCCTTATATGCCTGATTTTTATCATTTCAATATTTGCTGGAGTTTATTATTATAAAAATAATGAAGATCCAAATAATTTTTTGATTCCAATTACGACATCAATTGCAGATTTTGGCAATATGGGAATTTTAGCCGTTTTGATAATAATATTTTTATAAAAAAAATAAAAAAATTAGGCAAGAACTTTATCTGCCATTTTATCTTCAAGAGATTTATTCTTTACTGGGCTTATTTCTTTAGGTGTTGGCGTTGTTGAAGTTGCCACTTCAGCAGGAGTTTCTTCTATCTCCTGCCAATTTCCCACTACAATATCTCCTACAGGTTTTTCCTGCTTGAAATAAAGCTGATTGACAAAGCTTAAATCGTCTAGTTTGTTCATCATTATTTCTGATTCCGATATTGTGTACAGCACATCTCTTATATATAGGCTTCTCCTTATCTCTTTGTTCCAATAGTCAAAGTAATAACCGCTTTTGATATAGATTTGGTCATCCTCAACGTGTGAGACTTTTCCTCTAAGTACAAAGCCATTAGCCAAGTCAATATTATAGACATAAGCACCTTGGAAAGTTACTTCTCCATAACTCCATGCATTTTGCGCAGGAGTTTTATGTTCTCTCACAGTTATTGGTAGCACAAGCAGTCCTTTTTCTTTGTCAAAAAGGAAAGCTTTAGGGTCCCTTAATACGGGAGAATCAGTTCCTCTGTCTCCGATAGTAACTTTGTACATCTCTACTGGATTACTTACATCAGTCACATCAAAGATGGCCATCTTAACTCCCTGATACCACGCAAAGTCAGTTTCTTCACCTGTTTCAGATTTTGCCTCTTCAGCTTCCTTGCCTATTCCTATGAGGTGGTTTTCATCATAGGGATGCAGGTAATCAGAGTATCCCGGAATCTTGAGTTTTCCAAGCACATTGGGGTTTGTAGGATTCGACATATCGATTACAAACAATGGGTCTGTATTCTTGAAAGTAACCATATATCCTCTGTCACCCATGAATCTTGCAGAATATATTGTTTCTCCTGGTGCAAGCTCTTCAAGCTTTCCAACAAGATTCATTTCAGGATCAAGCACATATACATTATTTGTGGGTCTCTGTGTTTGTCCATTTCCGAGCCATTGCCCATCAATGGTTGTAGCTATCCTAAAATTCAGTTCATACTCATCCATTGAATACTGGTTCAGGACTCTTCCATTGACTTTGCCAGTGCCTACATATTTTATATTTCCGTCTTCAAGATGGAATTTTGTTATTGCTGTCTTTTGTGTCATATCTTCTTTTATTTGTGTATCATTGACAGGCATTCCTACATCTTCAACAGACTCATACTGTCTCCAATAATAGTTTGGATACATAGTTTGCACAATGTACAAATTATCCTGAGATGCAAAAACATTCTCTCCGGATCCTACTATCAGTTCCTTCTTTGCTTCTAAATCATCCAAAGAGATAGAAGCAAGAGTCAGTATGCTTCTTGCTTGTACAGGGTCGATATATCCTATATCTATGCATTTTTTTGAAGGTACAAAATCTTCTTTTGTTAGATTCTCCTTTTCAACTATGCTTTCTCTATACATTGGAATCATATCACTGCATTTAGCTACCGGTCCATAATAGCGAGGATACGAATTCACGACAAAATAGACATCCTCATCAATCATTCTTGAAGTCAGATAATTTCCTTCAAAATCAAAGCTCTTCAAGAACTCAGGCTTCTCTTTATCTGAAATATCGTATACTTTTACTGAAGTTGCACTCATATACCATTGTTGCGGATAATAATAATCTGCTGATATTTTTACTTCAGAGGATGCATCTCCGTTTACACCTGTCTGTGTTCTTTCAGCTTTCACTCCTTCGGCACCAGTGCTTAACAATGGGCCGTTATAGTTGGACTGTCCGAAAAGCACAAGATTATCTCCGTTTATGAACATCTCATTTATGTAGAAGTTATTATCTTCTATAGTTGAGATTATCTCTGCATCTTCAGCAGGATATGCCTCTGCTATATGCAATATATTGTGCGATATCGCATAGATATATTGGCCGTCAGTTTTCACGATATCTGCCTCATCAACTCCAGAAACTTGAACATTCGTTGTTGAATATACGTTTCCTGATGCTGAATCAGCAGATTCGGACTTAGCTGAAGCTGCGTCGCCCGCATTCTGCGTTAATGGCACATCCCCTCTATATATACCGCCATATTCATAATTTCTGCTTTCGTTAAAAACTTTCTCGAAAGCTGTATCTGATTCAAATCTTTTTAATTCCTGAAATTTGTACTGATATTCATTGTTTATTCCAGGCAATATATTCTCGCATCCGGAAAATATTGTCGCAACAAACATTAGGAGTACAAAAATCGCAAATAATTTATTTTTCATTTTATTGCCCTCCTTCACTTCTGCTTTTTTCTACTATAATCTTCTTATGCGCCTTGTATTTTTCTCTCATATTTTCAGAGGTTATCTCTCCAATCTTCTTTGCTACACTGATATCATATCCAAAATCATTTATCTCTTCAGCTATGTCTCTTGCGATTTTTTCATTACTAGCTTCTTTGGCTCTTGAAATCAGATTTTGTAAATCTTCTATTTGGAGCATTATTGCATCTATCTCTTCACGGCTTAACACAGCATTAGTTGCTTGAGCACCGGCAGCTTCATTAACTGCTCCAAGATTAAATGATTTTTCTCGAGATGTAGCAGATTGCATAACTTCAGGCTGGCCCAATCTTATTCTTGCATTTTGAAGAGCGTCTTCCGCCTTTGCAATCATTTCATTAGCTCTTTCTTTTCTTCCGGCAGTTAATCCCGTTTTTTCATCTATTGCTCTTTCTTCAGCATTGACTTTATTTTCACTTTTATTGCTCAATGCCTTATATTTTGTCTTAGCATTCTCTTTCTTTGTGTCTGCCTTATTCTCCATTTCTCGAGCCCTTTCTTTTATCCTTGAGAACACTTCTTCCAAATGAGCTATCTGTTCTGCGCCCATTACTTTTCTTTGCCTCTCTAAAATTTCATCTTTAATTTCTGCGACTTTTTGGTAATGCGATTCAACTTTATTTTGTAATTCAGAAATCTTTTCCATAGCTTGTTTTGCTTTTTCAGCATCACCATTGCTTTCAATCTCTTCTATAGCTTTTTCCACAGCAGCTATAGAACTATTATAACTTTTAGCTGCTTTTAGCAGTCCTTTTTCATTAGCCTTTTCGGCCATTTTCTTAGCTTCAAATATTCTTTCTTTTGCGATTTCCAATCCCTTTCCAGGTTTATCGGACGCTAAAGCTAGGCTTATCCGATCCAATGCCTTATCTAATCCGTAAAGTATAGAATCGGGCATTATTCCGTTCTCTCCTTCAGTTGTTACGCTTGCTTCTTGGGCAAAAGCGAATGGCATCAAAGCCACCAACATTATTAGCATTATGCTCATTAATTTTTTCATATTGTTGCCTCCATAATTTTATTCATAGCCTTAACATTCTTAGAACTTATATTTAATTAATTTGTGAAATAATATGAAACAAGATGAAACTAGCCCTTTATCCTTATCTTATTTGTATTGCCATAAGGGATTTTCTCTATTATTCCTTTTTGCTCTAAAGCTCTCAATTTTCTAGAAAGTTTTACTTTGCTGATGCCACTTTTTATCTCCAATTGCTTCTGCCACATTTCTCCGCATTTTATCAATATTTCCGTTATTTGTTTCTCTTCTTCGAATAGATTCTTTGTCAAATCATTTTTAACTATTTTTTTCTTTAGCTTTATTCCTAAGATAAAGGCAATGGCAATCGCGGAAGCAATAGCAATAAATGAATATATCAGAATCGCATAATTCATTCCTGCATTGTATATCACCAATATTGCTGCATTTTTTGAGATATCTTTCCACTCTATTATTATCCTCTTCCCATCAATGCCTACGAACTGTGTTTTAGGTATTATAGAGTTTTTTTTCGAGCTTGAGTCATATTCAAGAAAAGCCCCTTCAGGAAGCTTTAACTTTACATCCATAATTTTAGCATCAATATCTGATAAATCTAAAATAAAAAAATCATTTTTAGTTCTTTCAATCACAGTGCTTGTTCTGTATTTTATGTTTATCCAGCTTGCCTTGTCCTTTGTTTGTAGCTTTTTATAGCTTTTTAAATCAATGACTTCATATTTGACATTTGCACTTATTTCATTAGCATCATCCGGGAGGTTCCATTCAAAATAATCTTTTTCGGCTAATTCAAAGCCTAAATTAACAGAAGCATAATTCTTCTCTAGTATGTATTCTGCTTGATAGCTTTCTATTGCACTAGCCGCTTGGATTAATATAAAGAAAGTTATTAATGCTATAAATAAGCGTTTCATGAACATTAACTATATTTTTAGATATATAAATATTGCCCATTAAAATTGATTTTTTGTTAATCCCCTTGTCTAACCAAAACCTTTATATATATGCTACAAAATATATATTAAAGTGATAAACATGACAAGAGCTGATTGCGTTCATTTACAGTAAGTTTCTTCTAATCACAAGTCTATTCTCAAGTTTTACCAAAACATTTAAAAGTAATAATTCTCTTCAGAAAGCTATTTATGGCGGTCGTAGTATAGTGGTTAGTATATGGGACTGTGGATCCTGTGACGCGAGTCCGATTCTCGCCGACCGCCCTTTATTATTAGGAGAAAAGAGATGAAAATTCAACCATTGAAAGGCACAAGGGACTTCTATCCGAAAGATATGGCTAAGTTGAATTATATCTTTAAAATTTGGCGTAAAGTAGCCGAACGCTATGGTTACCAAGAATTCGATGGCCCCATGTTAGAACCAATAGATCTCTGGACAGCAAAATCCGGTTCAGAAATTCCAGAGCAGATGTATCGCTTTACAGATAAGGGTAACAGAGAGGTGGCTATAAGGCCGGAACTTACACCGACCCTAGCAAGAATGGTAGCTCAGTCTCAGAAAGAGCTTTCCAAACCGATAAAATGGTATTCTATTCCGAGATGCTGGCGCTATGAATCCCCTCAATCTGGTCGTTTAAGAGAATTTTTCCAGTTTAATTTAGATGCATTAGGGGTTGAATCTATGAAAGCAGATGCCGAAGTAATTGCAACAGCAATAGATATTATGCTGGAATTAGGCTGCACAGATAATGATTTCTACGTAAGGATAAGCAACAGAAAATTAATGCTTTCAATTTTATTGTCATTAGGTATAAAAGAAGAGGGTATTTCAAATGTCTGCCGAGTTATAGATAAGATTGACAAAGTTTCAGAAGATGATTTCAAATCGATGCTCAAAGAAGCATCTTTGACAGACAAGCAGATCAAAGCCTTAACAAAGATATTAGAAGCAGATAATTTAAAAGATTTGGAAAAACTAAAGTTAGATGAAGAGGGAAAAGGAGCATTAAAACAGACAGCAGAACTTTTTAAATTCTTAGAAGCATATGGGTTCAAAAAATATTATCGTTTGGATTTATCAATAATGCGAGGTCTAGATTATTATACCTCTACAGTATTTGAGGTTTTTGATAAGACTAAAGAATTCCGCGCTATCGCTGGCGGTGGCAGATATGATGACTTAGTCAATGTCTTTGGTGGCGAGCGCTGCCCAGGTATCGGCTATGGCATGGGCGACGTAGTTTTAGGATTATTCTTAAATAAATTAAACAAATTACCTGATTTCGGTAAAGAAGTTGATTTCTATATAGCTGCTGTGAAAGAAGAGCAGGCAGACACAGCAATGAATTTGGCTCAGAAATTAAGAAAAAAATACACTGTTGAAACTGACATTATGGAACGCAAGTTGATGAAACAGTTTGAATATGCCGATAAAATTAAAGCTAAAAAAGTTATTGTTATTGGTGAGAAAGAATTAAAAGAAAAAAAAGTAGTTCTCAAAGATATGGTTTCAGGTAAAGAAACCCAGATCCCTTTGGACGATGTAGATCAGCTTTAAAAACAATTCCAAGATAAATTTATATATTTATTTATACTTATTTTCAAGATGTTTGTTGACCTTCATTTGCATTCCACTGCATCAGACGGAATTCTAAGTCCTTCTAGATTAGTCAATAAGGCGAAGGCAAAAGGATTGAAAGCGATTGCTATAACCGATCACGATTCTATTTCAGGAATAAAAGAGGCCTTAGAAGAAGGGAAGAAATTGAATTTAGAAGTCATTCCAGGAATTGAATTAGACGTTGGAGATTCACCACAAGAAGACATCATAGAAATAGATATTTTAGGTTATTTTATTGATATAAGCAATAAATCTCTCATTTCAATAATTAAAAAAATGAATGAGTCAAAATGGAAACAGAAAAAAGAGACAATAAAAATTCTTCAAAAATATGGGATTAAAATTACAGAGGCAGAAGTTCTTAAAGAAGCTAAAGGGGGTTTAGTCGGTCGCCCACATATCGCAAGAGTAGCCTTAAGAAACAATCCAGATAAATTCAAGGATTATGATAGCGTATTCAAGCAATTTCTAATTTATGGAAAACCGGCGCACACAGACAGAGATTTCGAATTGACAATGAAAGAAGCTATAGAACTAATCCATAAAGCAAAAGGACTGGCATTCTTGGCTCATCCGATTGCATATATAAAAGTAAAAAATCTACATAACTTAGTAAAGAAATTCAAGGAAGCAGGAGGCGACGGAATAGAAGTAATTTATTGCTATAGGAAGAACAAGCCATACATAGGTGTCCCTATAGATAAACAGAATGAATTAATAGAAATAGCCAATCAGCTAGCAGAAGAATTTAATCTTTTAAAATCAGGCGGTTCAGACTTCCACGACCCAAAAACAGATATTATCGGCGAAGTTAAAGTTCCTTTAGAAATGTTAGAAAAAATAAAGAGGAAGGTTTATTCTTCGTCGTCTTCCCCATCTTCAAAATCTTCATAATCATCATCATCGTAATCATCTTCACTATTATCGATGTCTTCATCTTCCCCTTCATCCATAGTTGTTTCGTCCCAATCATCTGACATGTTGTTACACCCCCTCCGTTTAAGGATACGTTTCAATTATTCCAGTTTATTTAAATACTTTTCCATTTTTTAATCACTATAATATTCAATTAAAACAAAATATTTAAATATGAAGCTAGTTATTTTTCATAATTATTTCCGGGCCCGTGGTCTAGTGGCTATGATCTCTCCTTGACGTGGAGATGGTCCCCGGTTCGAGTCCGGGCGGGCCCATTTTTCATTAGAGATATTCTCATAAGCAAATTACCATAACATTTTTATATTTACGGCGCTTATTTAGCCTCTATGGATAAAAGAGGTCAGGTAACATTATATATAGTTCTTGGTATAATCATAGTTTCTTTAGTGGGCACAGTTGTATTTTTCAGAAACGAAATTGCTTCTTTTTTCAATCCAGAAGAAGAAATTATCGTTCCAAAAGAATTTGAGACCATATATTCTTTCGCAAAAGATTGCTTTGACTTAACATCAAAACAAGCATTAATAATATTAGGAAATCAGGGAGGATATATTTATCCTTCTGTTTCTGCAAATCCAACAACGGTAAATCATCCGTTCACAAGCAATCTAAACATAATTGGTTCAGTACAGGCGCCATACTGGGTTTACAAGCAAGATAACAATGTTCTGGCAACTCAAGTTCCAGCAACGGCTTTAATGCAGGCACAGATTATAAAATATATAAATGAGAATATCAACAATTGTTTGGTCAACTTTTCTTTATTCTCAGGGTATAATATAAGTATTCCAAGTCATTCAACAAAAGCAAAAATAACCTCTAGCGGTGTGGACTTAGAGCTCAATTACCCAGTAAAAATAGAAAAAGGGAATCTAATCTACATATTCCCTGCATTCAGAAATACTATCGATTTAAAATTAAATTCAATTCTAGAAGCGGCAACAGATATATATAAGGCAGAACAGGAGTCCTTATTTCTAGAAGAACTTGCGTTGGATATGATGGCTGCTTATGAGGAGATACCAACATCAGGTGTAGAAGAGAAATGCTCTCCTTCATATTGGGTTGTCAATGACCTAAAAGAAAATTTCAGCAATATCGTTTCAACAAATGTTCCATTTTACAGAATCACAAATACCAAATATTCTGCTAAAGAAAAATATTTTGAGATTGATGCAGGCGTTTCAAGCAGTGCAAGCAATCTGAAAATTAATTTCAAGCACAGTTCATCATGGCCATTCTATCTTTCAGTCGAGCCTTCAAAGGACGGTGTGATTTTCTCTCACGATATTACAGAAGGCATGGGCCCAGAAGCTTATTTTATAAAATCTTTTGTCTGCATGAATTCATATAATTTTGTCTATGATATTAAATATCCGATTGTTGTTCAGATAACAGATGATCTTGCATTCAAAGGCGAAGGTTACACATTCCAGTATCCTATGATGGTTGTAATAGAAAGAAATCAGCCGAGGACTGCTGAAATTATTCCTGAAGAATACGCGCAACCAGATCATCGTTACTGCGAAGCAAAAAACACGGATGCGAAATTTTACACTTACAAAGAAACTTTAGATGGTTCTTCAGTTCCATTAAGTGGCGTTGATATAACTTATGAGTGCATAAATCATGTTTGCGAAATCGGCAGGACAAAAATTGAAGGGACAGAATCTTTATTGTCTTTGAAGATACCAGTATGTTTCAATGGTTATTTAGTAGCAAACAAAGAAGGTTATGCTGAATCTCGTCAGTTATTCTCTTCAACGGATGAAAGCATAGCATCAATAACCTTGCAGCCATTGGTAAATGTTCCTATTGATGCTTATATATTGAGATCAAAAACAACCGGTCATTCTGGTGTTTTAAAAGAAAATCAGCAGTTGATTGTCCAATTTACAAAAGAGGATAATACTCATACGGCATTTGCAATTTATCCCGATACAAAAAGATTGCAGTTAATTCCAGGAGATTATCATGTAAAAATATCATTATTGGAAAATTTCCCTAATGGATTACAGATTGAATCAAATCAATTTGAGAACTGCATTGATAAGCCAAAATCTGGAGTTTTGGGTTTCTTTGGAGGCTCAACAAAAGAATGCACAACGATAACAATTCCTGGCACGAAAATTACTGATCTTTTGGTAGGCTATTCAGAAGTCAATATGGCAATTTTAAGAGAAGATCTTGCAAAAGATAAGTTAACCCTTTATGTTGCAGAGTTTCCTATTCCCGCAAATATGCAGGATATGAACCAAATTTATTTAAATTCACAATTGAATGTAATAGCACCGAGGTTTTTGAATAATGGGGAATAAATATTTTATCGCTCTTTTTTGCATGTTTCTCATAATTACTATGCCTTTGGCTTACGCTGCTGATGGAGCACTAGAATCCACTGCAAATTACGCCGGTGAAGCTGCAAGCACAGCTTCTAGTTACGCCAGCGGAGCTTACAATTTTGCTGAAGGATTATACTATCAATACAGCTCCTCAGAAGATTCAGGCAAAATCAGCGAAGAAGGCGAAAGTATAATTTTAGAAGTTCTCAATTATGAGCCAAAAACAATTCCCGCTTCTTTAATTGAAGAGCAGGACGTTCCAATTTATGTCAAGCTTGGAGGTATTCGTTCAGCTCCCGCAACTATGCCTAAGATTAGTTTTATCAGCTTTGAACTCTTAACTGAGGGCAGCGGTAAAATTGAAAATTCTACTGTTGGTGGCACTAGTGAATATGTTAGAAGAAATTATTATAAGACTTACAAATATTTTAGACCATTGGCCTACTCATTGAATGATATGGGCTATTTAGAAATTTGGCTTAGACAGAATACAGCAGAAAAAAAGCCAAAATCAATTGATTTAGATTTCAGGGCAAAGATTTATTACGAAGCTGAAAATTTAGCAGCATTATCCGGTTATTTAACAGGTCGTGAATTTCAAGTTGAGACAGAAGCAGAAATGAGGGCAAATCTTGAATCTCATAAATTATTTGATAATTATTATGTTCGAGTGGATTCAATAAAATCTGCTGAAAGCTCATCAATCTTAAGCCGAGCTTACGCTGGCTTTCGTGGCAATGTTGCAACTTTAAAATTTTACGTTTATAATCCAAACACAGGGTCCATTGAATTAGTATCTGCGTATACTGTAAAAGAAGGTGCAACTTCAGATATGATTAGAGTTGCAGATAGTCCTTATTTCCGTATAAAGGTAGATGATATTCAATCAGAATCTACCAAATTCAAATTTAATATACGCGATGAAGAAGTTACAGTAGGAATGAATGAAAAAATATTAAACTCTGAATGGTATGTTGCAGGTTATGATGTTCAGCCTAAGTATTTTTCATCAAAAGAGTATATTATTCTAAAAAATTATGCGCATGCAAATTATTTTGTTATAATTGCAAATCTTGAAGGTATTTTTGGTTCAGGGGAAATCACTCTGACCAAAGGCTTAAAAAGTCTCGAAGGTTTGCAAGAAAATTTTGATATAGTCTGCAAGAATGAAAAAGACATATGTAAGGTCTATCGGCTTTTTGGATTGGAAGAGCCATATAAAGTGGCAGATTATTCTGCTGCATTGGATGATTTATCAAAGACATTCCCGATTTTAGAATATGATAAAATAGAATCACCTGTCTCAGGCGGAATCTCTGCGCAGATATCAACAAAGCTTAGCCCAAGTTCTTCATATGTTGAAGGAACTGTATTGCAGCAGCCATATGATAATTGTCCTGAATCTATGTGCAAGATAGTTGCAATATCTGGAGATTCAATAAAAGTTTCTCCTTCTGAGGATTCATCTTGTAAGGAAGCTTCAAAAACAGTTAAGGTAGGAGAATTTCTTCCATGTGGAAGTGCAAAACTTATTCGCATCAAAAGTGACCAGAAAGTTAAGATTACAGCGCTTCCAGGTTCAGGAAAATCAATAAGCATTTCTGACTTTTCAGTTCACGTTCCAATAGAGGAGAGAGCAATTGAGCTTACTCCTGAAAGAATTGACAAGGACATTAACAAGAGTTTGGCATATATAGCTAAGTTAGACAAGTCAATAATAAAATTGCAAGGTCTTGTTGATCAATGGACAAAAGTTTGTCTAGTTACTGCGGCTTTTTTCACAGTCACTTCGTTCTTTGGCGGAATGGCTATGCCAAATAAATCAACGGTTTCAGAGACTGCAACAACGGAAAAAAAGACAATTGAAGTCAAATCGGGAAAAGATTATTATTATTTAAAACCTGATTCTACAGGTAAAATGATTCCCACAAAACTTAATCCAAAAACATATTCCATAGTTAATGGCTATGTTGTAAATGAAGCAGGAACTGAGCTTTTCAGAGTAGACAGCACAAATCTTATTGTTTTCAATGAAGGTGTTGAACCCAACAAATTAGATTATTCAAATTCAGATACAGCCAAGAAAATATTTGAAAGGTATTATGCCCACCAGGATACAGGGGAGTTAATGCCCGTAGATTCAGCTAAGTTAGATCAATTTTATGAATCAACAATGCGTTTTGATGGCAAGAATTTTGTTTTTGCAATAAATTCAATCGGTCAGCTTCCGGATAATTTAAGGAACTTTTACAATGAGGCTCAGATTTATGATAAAAAACTTTACGTTGTTTACGACAGCACAAAAGATCGCTGTTCATTATGGTACGGCGGTCAAGATAAGAAAATAAGTTATATGGACGGCAAGTCTCATCCAGGTGAAAGCAAAGTAAGCGATTCATTTGCGAATTGCCATCAGTTCCGTGACCAAGTTATCTCACAGATAGGCAATGAGCAGGCAAATACAAATCAGAGATCTTACAATGGTGCAGGTTACACTTTAAACACAGATGCATTAGATATGGATAATCAGCCGACATGTGAGCAAGTTCTTGGTTCAGGCAGCTGCAAGCTTTTATTCAATGCCTGCGATCCTGTTATGTGTCCATCATCCCGTTGCAATTTCGGCGGAAAGTACCAAGTCGAAAATGTTATTCAATCAGGTTTAATCGGGTCATTGATATTATGTTTGCCGAATATCAAGCAAGGGGTGATGATGCCCGTTTGCCTTACAGGTTTATTAGCTTCTTTGAAAAACTTAAAGTCTGTTTTTCAGGGCTATGTTGATTGCTTGAAAACAGCAAGAATCGATAAAAAATCAGTTGGGGTCTGTGATAAAATCAGAAGTGTTTATCTTTGTGAGATTGTTTGGAAAGAGCTCGTAACATTATTAAATCTTAAGGGCGGTTTATTGGGCCGTTTCTTTGGCAGCTCCCCAGGTGGAAATGAATATCTCAGTGGGGTTTCATCCGGTCTGCAGGAGTCAAAAGAGTTCTTGAGTTATTTCACCCAGAGCTATGCAACAACTGTCTTCGCCGCTTACAAGGGAAGGAGTGCTTCCGAAATTGGTACAGAAGTCTGCCGTTCAGCAGTCATGGGCAAGTATCCTGTCATTGGTGATGTTTTGAGTGAAGTTTCAGCCGGTCAAGATGTTTCACAGTTCACTGCTTATTTTGAAGAAGAGCCATACTCTTCAACGATTAGAGGCAATTCTCGCTACCAGGTTTATTATCACATTTATGCAGGAGGTAATGAAGTTAATTATCAAGTTTACTTAAAGAAAGATGGCGTAAAAATCTCATTCAGAGAGAATAAAGGTACATTAACTCCTGGCGCTTATGTTGACAAAAGCATAGACTTTTTAGGCGTTTCTAATGCAAAAGAAATCTGCGTTCTAATAAACAACGAAGAGAAATGTGGTTATGGCAAGATTGTTTCAACATCTTTTGCCATGAATTCAGTTAATGATTTTATGGTCAAATACCAGATGAGCCAGAATATAAAATCTGAAGATCAGTGCCATTCTGAAACATGGGCATCAACGCTATCAAGTGGTATACTGCCTAATGCAAATGTAGAGAAAGTCTGCTCAAAAATTAATCCTGCTGCAGGATATGAAAAAGCAACAGAAGCCCAATGGGTTAAAGTTGGTACTTGCGGTATAAAGGACAGTGTGGATTTAGGTGACTGCTGGATGAAAATTTCAGATGTTCCAAAAGAGCTCGCTCAGGCAGTCAAGATGGATATTTGTGAAGAGCGTGGTGGAAATATTTGTTTATACAATCAGAAATGTGATGGCGCAATAGAAGACGTTGGCACAACTGTTACTTGCTGCAAGGGCCAATGTGTCAATGCAGATTATTATTCTGGAGCAGAAGGATTTGATGCAATTTATAATTCATTCAATCAGGATGCAGATTTGAAAAGCATGTTTGATGCTTCAGCTTTAGTTGTTGATCAAAACTGTCAGAGAATTAATTCCGGATTAGATACTTATATAAATTTATTTTCAGGTTTAGGTAATTCTGAGCTTACCGGCTTAGTTGCCTTGAGGGATTCACTAGAAGAAAGAAGAAATTCTCTTACTCCAGCTGAGCAACTTCAGTTGGATAAGATATATCTTTTCTATATAATGATGTATTTGAAATGCAAGGATTGTTCAGACGCATCAAAATACTTAAGCAAGATTTCAATAAAACAAGATCCTGAATTCCAGACAAAACTAGGTATTAGCCTTGCACAAACAAACTCCCTGATTGCAAGCTGCGTTGCTTCGATGCAGAAGCCCGCAGAAACATCTTCAGAAGAAATAAAAGAGCTTTCACTTTCAAGAATAACAATGAAAGCAGTTACAAATGATGAAGAAAAAAGTTTAAATTTCAAAAAAATAAATGCTAATACCTTTGAACTTTCCATTGAGGAAAATAATTACTATGTCCCATCAGGAATTTATTTTACCGACATTGAGCTTAAGGAAAATGAAAAAGCAACATTAAGTTATGGCTTATCGCCGGATATACAGACAATTGATTGTAATTACATAACGGCTACAGAATGTAAGATTAGCAATCCAAAAAATATTCCTTTGAGGGATGGATTCAAATTCACTATTTCTGCAAAAGACAAGAACGGCAAAGAAAAAACCTTTACGATAAATGTCAAACAAAAAGAAACAGCATTAAATGACAATGTAAAGTTATGCATTATTAAGAATAAAGATTCTAAGCCCTTGTTATTTTGTATGCCATTTACCGGAGGAGTCCTTGATGCTTATAATGGTATTGAAAAATGCAGTGACTTGGAGATAAAGGATGTCTCAATTGCGAATGAAGATTCGATAAAGTCGTCTAATTATCAATGCCTTATCGATTGCAATTTAAATGATGCAAATCTGTTCGGGGAATGCCTGGGTAGCAACGTTGCAAAGATATTCAGTAATAATTTAGTTTACTACAAAAAATGAAAAAATTATTCATAGCAATATTAAAGGATCTTAAAAAGAAGTTTTATCTCATTCCGATAGATATAATTTATATTTTTCTAAATGCCTTAACTATCATATTTACATTACGTAAGGTTACTCAGCATATGAATAATCTTTACAATCTTACCCCTCAAA
>Ga0208375_1000429_pt1 | contig 62150 bp, 64 predicted proteins | sample RifOxyD1_FD_184038 | JGI IMG/M metagenome (GOLD analysis project Ga0208375, IMG submission 184038) | Soil microbial communities from Rifle, Colorado - Rifle Oxygen_injection D1 (SPAdes) | ecosystem: Environmental > Terrestrial > Deep subsurface > Rock core/Sediment | place: Rifle, Colorado... | reverse complement strand
AATGCTTGCATACTAATTCTAAATTTGTTTTTTTATATTCCTGTTATATTTATTATTGCGTTTTTTGATTGTTTGGTTGTGTTATCATCGTTCGTGCTTGTGGCGTTTATTGTGTAGATTCCGTTGCTTGCGTATTCGTGTTCGATTATAACCCAGACATCTTCTCCCTGACTGAGTTGAGTAGTGCTTGTGCTGTTGATGATGCTGTCGCCTGTGTTAATGCTCCAATTAAAGTTGTTAGTGATGTTATTATTAGTTATGTTAAATTTAAGGATGCTGTAACCCTGGTCTTGTTGTAAGATTGTTACGTTGCTGATGCTGAACTCCTCGCTAAGATGCGCTAGTGCAGTCTGGGAATTGCTTACTCCTAGGTTTGATGACGCGTTAATAGTATAATCACCTATGCTTCCGTAATCATGCTCTACATAAACCCAGACTTCCTCGTAAGGCTCAAGAGTGATATCTTGAGTGCTGTTTACAATGCCGCCATCACCAAGACTCAAGCGCCAATTAATGTCATTAACAGTCTCATTCAAGTCATTAAATATCTTAAAACTAAGAACCGCGCGAGTAACATTAAAAGACAACATAGTAACGTCCGAAACTACCAAATCATAAATTGAAGCCATCACTGCCCTGTAAGCATCAACACGAGGAAAAATTAGTCCAGTGTAATTATCATAAATTAACTTTCCAGTACGCTTCATTATATTCTCTATATCAGCAGGAGTCAAGCTATTATTAGCCTGCTTCATCAAAGCAGCAACGCCAGCAACATGAGGTGCTGCCATCGAAGTACCAGTTCCTTCTGAATAATCATATGGTGATGGTAAATTATATGTTGAGTTTATCTTAGAACCAGGTGCCATTAAATCAGTAAGACTATTACGATTACTACCACAACCAATTTTATTAACTTGAGACCATTCAGTACAATCTGCTTCGTCCCAATAAACCAACCTTTCATCCTCATCATAAGTAGCCCCAACAGCAGTAACGTTTACGCCACACGCTGGAGAAGTTATTCCAGTAGTGTTACCTTGATTTCCAGACGATGAAACAACAAAGATTCCAAATGTAGTGGCATTATTTGCTGCAATAACAGCAATATCTGCATTATCGCAAGTTGAATCATAATTAAGTGTATTGTTATAGGGGTCTAATGTCTTATAACTTAAACTTATAATTGAAATATTATAAACATCTCTATTTTGTATACACCAATTAATTGCAGTAGCCATATCACTAATAGTTCCTCCAATAGCTTTTAAAGCAACAATTCTTGATTTTTTAGAAATGCCTTTTATATTACCATCTGCAATGATAATGCCTGAAATAGAAGTTCCATGACCATTTAAGTCTAGGATGTTATTGTTATTATCAATAAAATTATACCCACTAATTACTTTTTCACATTCACCATTAAGAAACTGTTCTGTAGTACATCCACCAAAATCACTATGTGAATAATTTATACCAGTATCCACTACACAGATAGTTTGATTTTCACCTGTTAACGTTATACCATCAATTTGATAATTCCATACCATATTAGTGTTGATTAAAGGAACTGATTCTTGTAATGACGGTGCTGTTTTAAAATCATAATAAACATTTAGAATCTTTGGGTCATTTATCAGATAATTAATTGTTAATAAATCTGCACTTCCAGCGATATATGAATTAATAATTCTCTTAAATTGAAATCCTTTATCAGTTAATTGATTTAATAGTGAATTAATATTTACAGTATCATCAACTTTAATAATTATAGGTATAACTTTTTTGGTAAGTGATTCATTTAAAATTATATTTTTATCTAAATCAAATAACTTATTGTTTATAATAATATTAATCGTATTATCTTGACTAGATTCTTCATATGAATAAGAATTATTAATTAAAATTAAATTTAATAGTAATAAAAAGGATAAATTAAATATTTTTTTCATTGTTTAACCTCTTCATTGGAAATATCTGTTTTGTAATAATTTGGGGTGACATCTTTTATATAATTAGATTCATATTCTAGTAGTATGCAACTCCATTCTAAGACACTTCCTTCAGGAACTGATATTACTGTACCCCAAGGTTTAAAATTATTCATATTTAACCCATAAGCATTAATAATTTGATTAGCCGTTTCTTCGGTTATATTATCTTTCCATGATATTACAATCTCATTAGTAATTGAATAATCTGGATAGATTATTTTCATATTGTTTAAACATGTTTGATTTATCGTTGGAGTTATTTTTTTATTACCAATTATAAACGTAATCAATATCATAATGATACTGACAATTATTATTGTCATTGTTGTTTTGTTTTTTTTCATAAACCACTTATCTCCTTTAAGTTAATATACATAAAGCTATTAATCATTGAGTCAGGAGCAACTCCTTTTAGTGAACCATTAGCTGCAACTATTCCTGCAACATGCGTGCCATGACCTGTTGAATCTTCTGTATTTTCATCTTCAATAAGACCATTAGGGCAACAACCATAACCACCCGATCCATAATCACAAAAACATTTTTCATATAAAACATTATTAGTCAAAGCTGGATGAGACGAATTGATTCCTGAATCAATAATACAAACAGTTTGACTTACGCCAGTTATATTATTGTTATTTATTGTTGATTTCCAAACATGATCTGCATTTATTAATGGGACTGATTCACTAAGTGATAATTTATATTTTCCGTTTAATTCAATTTTTTTAACTATCGGATTATTTGCTAATTTTTCTAAACCTTCTATTGTTATGTAACCAGCAAACCCATTGAAACTTGTAAACTTATATGTTAAGTTAAATTCCTTTTCTGATAAAGTTGATATAACATTATCCTCAGCTTCTTCAAAAAGATCAGCCTTCCTTCTAAAAATCATTTTATTCGCTTTAATATCTGAATTATAACTAATATTACTATTGTCATGCAGTATTACTGCAATACTAACCCATTTGTTAACTTCAAGATAATCAAAAACTTTGGAATCTAAAATTATATCAGAGGGTGTGCTTAAGTAGTCTTTAACAGCAAAACCACTAAGAGGATTAACTTCCTCAGAACCGTAACTCACAGATAAATAAAATATTATAAAAATTAGAAATACAAGAGACAGCTTAACTAATCTTTTGATCATTGGACACGCACTTCTGTCGATATATTAGTTAACCCATGACCACTCTCAATTTCTTTCACAATAGGATTATTTGCTAATTTTTCTAAACCTTCTATTGTTATACTTCCGGAAATTATTGCAGAAGTTGAAAACTTGTATCTTGAACTAAATTCTTTTTCAGACAGCGTTTTTAGAATAATATTTTGAACTTCATCAATCGTGTAATTGCCTTGATTTAATATTACTGCAACACTAGTCCATTCATTAACCTTTAGATCGTCAATTATTTTAGAATCGATGGTTACATTACTTGAAAGTATTCTGTTTGCTCTTTGTTCAAAACTAAAATACCAACTATAGATGCTTATGCTTGTTAGTATTATTGTGATTGTTATTCCGATTATTGTTATGTTTTTTTGTTCGTTGTTCATTTTATTTTTTTCACCTCTTTTATTTTGTGTTGTTTATTAGCGTGCTTACTGCGTTGGTTATTTGTGTTGGTGTCATGTCTTGGTTTTCCCCTATATAGATTGTATTGGTTATGTTGTTCATGTTTGTGTAGTTTTCTCCTGTGGTTATGTAATTGAATGCCCAGACTTTGTTGTTATAAGTTACTGCTTTGTCGAAAGTTCCGTTGCTTTGTGCCTCGTTGAGGTAATTAATGCTTAATTTCTTGTTTGAGTAAATCATGATTGATTCGCCTAGTGAAGCTCTTATTCCGTTTTCTATCGCGGTATCGCCTTGTGATTCATCAGCAGATAGTGAGTAATTCACTGTTGTGATTAATGAAGTGCTTAGTGTTGCATAATAACTCCCCTGCTCTGAAGGAATATAATAATTCATGCTTGGCGTAATGCTTGACGCGTTAATTGGAGCGTAAGCGAAATAAGGAATTCCGGCAAAAGTACTTGTGAAATCATTAGGTATATTAGTGTAAGTGTAAGAGCTAACGTATTGCTTAATTCCAGCGTTGTAACTCGTGCTTATCACATAATCCCTAAAGCTAGCGTTAGCGAATGATTCAGCAAAGCTAGCAGTTTGAGCAACATTATTCCAAGAAGCTGAGTAACTATTATCTAACGTGTCAGGTAATCCCTTTCCGTATAATCCTTGTATTTCTTGCATTGTTAAGTTTCTGTCAAAAACGTACGCTTCATCAAGCTCTCCTTTGAAAGCGAACGTTTCACTTCCCACGATTACGCCCACATTGAAATTATCACTTCCAGCGCTTACTATACTCCCTGTCTGTGCTGTTTCTTGACTCATTACCCCATCAATAAATAATCTAACATAACTGCCATCATAAGTTCCTACAGCTAAATGCCAATTGCCATCATTAACATCTCCTGAAACTGCTGATTTTATCCCGCCTGCTGTTGATATTTGATAAGTAAGTGAAGTTCCTGACGCTTTAATATTTGCCTGATTAGTAGCCCACCATCCTATAATATTTTTATCCGCCTGCAAGGCAGTGTACTTAAACCATATAGCAAAACTTAACTCACTTTTCCCGTTAGCCCAACCGCCCAAATTAGCGTTAGTTACCCAACCATTTTTTATGTTAGTATTTAACCCGTGACTTTTCTTGCTTTGCTTCCATGCTGTCGTGTTCGCTAGAGTTCCATCAAGGCTGTTGTTTCCTTGCTTGTTATCTAGTGTTGTGCCTGCTCCTTCATTCATGTTGTAATAAAGTGCGTAATCTGTCGGTGCAGTGCCTAAAACATTCCAGCTATCCCATGAATAATTACTCGCGGTATTTCCTGACTGCGTGCTTGTGTTAATGTTCATTAATACTCCAAAACTTACTGCCGTTACAGTTGGCTGATAAGTCCATTTCTCGTATACTTCGCCAGTCGTGGCTATTAAAATATCACTTGTTCCATCTGTGTGTTCTTTATTCACTACGAAAAACGTTGTATAATTTTTCACTGCATCAAATAATAATGTATAATAACTACCCGAAACAGCGAAGTTAATATTACTACTTAAAGGAAAATTAATCGTTGTTGAATTCTTAATGTAAACACTTAAATTATCTATATCATAATTTTTTACTAGATAATACGCTGTGGTCTGAGGGGTATTATTAATTAAGCTAAAATAAGGCGCTCCACCATTCAATGTTAAATTATACCCTATATTTCCTTTAGTGATATTAAGAATAACCTTTGACGGAGTATTCTCTAAAATAGTAATTATTGCCGAACCTAAATTATCATTATTTGGATTAGGTTGTAAAAAACCTACATTTATCCATTCAGTTCCATTATAACCCCATAATTGAAGATTATAAGTATCTGCTAGTGAAACAACTTTGATTAATCCATTGCTTATATTCCATTGCGTTGTTGTATTGATTAAGTATACTGCAGAGTTTTCTCCCAGATGTAATTCATTACCAATTACATCCTCTTTCCTTAAATTAATTTTCTTAGTTTTAGATTCATTAATTAATGTGAACATATCAGTATCTAAAGTCTTATTTTTACTGTTATATTTATCAACTATTTTAGTAATTAGTGTTTTATTAAGAAGCGAGGAATCTTTGACATTATAATTATTAATATTAATCGTGATATTAGTTTTAGAATCATCAGTCCATTCAGCACTCACGTCCGCATATATTCCAGTATCACAATTCCATTGTTCAAGCATTGACACATTCCTGTAAATAGGCACTTGCTGAGTTATGGCATCATGAATTATAACTACAGGACTACCATTATCCAATCTTGTCTCATTCCAAGCAGGATTAATTATTACAGTATCATAAGATTCAATAACTGAATAATTAACGTAACGCGTGCAAGCAGGAGTAACTATTAATAAATCATCCGACACTTCAGTACTTATCTCTCCAAAAGGTTTAGCGCCCTCAGATAGAATTGTACTAATTTGTGCATCAATATTATTCATTAACAAAGATACCAGATAATCATTCACTACATTGACTGAAGGAAGAACATTTAGCATTGCAGGCTTACTAACACCCGAAAAAAACACGGCAATAATAAAAGTAGATACAATTAAAGTTAACTTGAATAATCCTTGCCCCCTCATTAGCCTAAAACGATACTAACGATGTATAAATTCTTTTGGACATCTAATTATCCACATTGGTAAGACAATGTACACTTAACTTTATTTTAGGAAAACACATGTATAACAAAAAAAAGAGACTAGAGTCAAGAACTAAAATAAAATGGTCCCGCCTCCCGGAATTGAACCGGGAACCTCTCGGTTACTGAGCGGCTAGACTCAATTCTCGCTTTCTCCCAACACGGGCACTAAACCAGTATTGGACTACAGCCGAGCGTTGTAGACTTTAAGCTTTCAATCAATCTTAAAATTCTCTACCAGATTGAGCTAAAGCGGGATTAAAGATTGAAATTTTACCAGCCTATTTAAGTGTTTTGGATGACTAAAACCAATCTCGTTTATAAACTTACGATTGTGCCTTTGTTTAATATAAAACCTGTCACCCTCTAATTTGGTTAACTCAAAACCAAGCAATTTAAGACCAGCATACAATGAGATAATAATTGACTTAGATTTACATTTAAACTCAAAATAAATCGAAGACCATTTATAATGCTTAAATATTGAACCATCACTATCAAAAAACCCTCTTAAACAATACCTCAAAAAATCATTATTCTTTAAAATCCAATCAGGTATACTAACACCATTAGTTAATTTATTACCATATTCTAAACCTAAATAAATCAAGAAGTTCATCATTGGCTTTGATTTCGTTTGAACCCTAAAAAAACCCTTAGGGTGCCTGTAAAAATGACCAATACCAAACAAATCATTAAACAACTTTAAAACATGATTCTTTGCGTAAAACTCATCGTCAGTTGTTACATTAATAAAACCATCCTTATTCACGCAGCCATCACCAAGTAGAATGCCTATAAACTCAGCTAATTCACAACTCTTAGATGGGATTTTCACATTATTAAGAAACCAAGAAATTTATTATAAACTACCTAAAGTGAATATGTCCGTTAAGTTTATCCCTTAATCAGCTGAACAATAGGCGTATTACTCTTAAGAACAACTACTTTACCATCAACGCTAAACTTAGCGCTAGCCGGAGGTAAACTAATCCTGCCAACTAACTCAATATCAGTCTTAAACTTATACGAGATAAGGACTTCCTCCTTAGAGTCAAGCCTGCCAACACTAAAATTAATCACTCCCTTATCCTTATCAATATCACCCTTAATAGTTCCAAAACCACCCGCTTTCTTAGCAAAAACAGGCAAGTCCTCAATAACACTAACATCACTAATACTCTTAGTGGAGACATTCCTCACACTAATACCTACTTTAATCATTAACTCGCCATCCTCCTTAACGCACTCAATAATCTCCTTACTAATACTAACACGCTTAGTAATAAAGAACCAGCCGACAATAACAAGTAATACAACAAAAGGAGCTAACAACAACGGGCCATAACCAAAACTAATACTTAGAATAGCTGACTCACCAGGCATCAAAGTAATAACGTTACTTGCAAAATAACCATCAAAAACAGGCTTAGCAACTAATTTGTTACCAACACTAATACCTGAACCAGTCACTAACAACGGCTCAAGAAGCTTAGCAGTATAATTAACACTGACATTAATAACACTATTACCTTTGTTAACAATTGACTTAACTAACGTTTTACCAAACAAGTCCTCGCTAACAACCACAGACTCATTAACAAGTGAGAACTCATTAACAACAAGAGTACTAACACCCTGATTAAGCAGTGAGCCGGGCAATTCAGTACTGACAATAAAAAAGTACTCACCAGGATCAGTATAATCAGGAATCTTAATCTCCTTTTCAATAACATTAATACCATGCACTAACTCATAAGAACTCTCAGACGAGTAAATAACGCCTGAATCAGAACTAACTATAAACTTAAACACTGAAAACAATGACTTAAGATTACATAGCGAAGTAACAGTCACGTTAAAACTACTAAGCGGGTCAATACTACCCGGCAGTATAACAGTGATGTTTTGAACAGCGCCAGACCACTCATCACGACTAAGAATAACCGCGTTAATAGGCACATTCTCAGTAACACCATCAGCTGATACGACCAAATAAGTCTTGTAAATAGTCCTGTAAACACCCTTAGCCAAATCCTCAGTCACTGGAATACTGATACTAACAGTTTTTGACTCGCCAGGGTTAATAGCCTGATTAATAGAAGGGCTCACATTAACATTCCTGCCCTCAAACAAGTTCTCAACAAACAACTTATTGATGTAAACCTGCTTACTCACTGACTCATTATTAGTAATAATAACCCGATACTCAAGGGTTTCATTAGGGAAAGCGATAATATTCACATTCTCAATCTTATATTCCAAAGCATAACTAAAACCAAAAGCCAACAGGAAACAAAGCACTAATTGCAATGATTTCATAATAATCCAATAAAACAATACTGCTTAATAAATACCTTGCCCTCAAAGGCGCAATGAATTTAAGTATTGAGTGACCAATTATTAATATGAAGTTAAAAGGTTTCTTACTAAGCTTTGTAAACAGGCTGTTTAACAAGAAAAGAGTTTTTAGACTAGGAATCTACGGACCACCTAACGCAGGTAAAACTAGTATAGCTAATTTCATAAGCAAGGAATGGACTGGCGAGGAGATGGGCACAGTCAGTAAAGTCCCACACGAGACCAGAGAAGTAAGCGTCAAGGAAAAAGTTTTAATACAAAAAGACGGCAAGAAAATAGAGATAAACCTAATAGACACGCCAGGTATAAGCACTAAAGTCGATTTTGAAGAATTCCTAAAATACGGAGTAAAGAAAAACGAAGCAAAAAACAGGGCAAGAGAAGCAACAAAGGGAATAATTGAAGCCATTAAATGGCTAGATGACATGGATGTCGTACTAGCAGTAATGGATTCAACAAAAGACCCTTACACGCAAGTAAACATAACAATACTAGGTAACCTTGAAGTAAGAAAAATACCAGTAATCGTAGTCGCTAATAAGACTGACCTTAAGACTTCACGCGTCAAAAGAGTAAGCACTGCGTTTCCGCAATACAAAGTTGTCGGCTTAAGCGCATCACAGGGAAACGGTTTCAAAGAATTATACGACGCTTTGTTTGACATAACTAAGGAGGTTAAAAGATGAGCAAACTATCAATAGACTTTATACCAATGGAGATACTAGCTAAATCACCCCTTGATGAACGCGTTGAGTTAATCCTAGATAAAATAAAAAACAAGAAAATAGTAGTTTTAAACTCGAGGTTTGACCCAAGAGACGAAGCAGTGTTAATCAAGCGAACAATGGAATCAGTTAACAGGACTTTTACAGGAGTGGAAATATGCTCGCTGTCAAGCAGTGAGCTAATGGGTGACAATAGCTGGCTAGCAAGAATGAAAGAAACGATGGTTAATTTCATGACCGGCGGAAAAAGCGGGATAACAGTAATCGGTCCGGCAAAAATAGTTCGTGAAATTAAAAGAGAACCAGACAGGATATCACTATTTATCAAATAGATATTAGAAAACAATTATCATTATTAAACTAGATTTAATCCTAAGAATAGTGGAATTATACAAGATTATTGATAAAATAATAATTGATTATCAAATTAATTTAACTGAACACGTTTATATCATAAGACCTGGTGGCGATGATTCACAAGAAATAACCACTACTGGAGTTATTAAACAAGAGAGCAGACCAAAATTAATAATATCTGGCTTAGAAGATAAAAGCCTAGCTTGGAGTAGTTTAGTTAAACCAAAAACAATGATTATACCACTAACTGACTTGGAAGAATTATTAAACAAAGGCGGACAATTAACAAAAGATAACTGCACTCTTAAAATATCTTTAGATAAGCACTTGAAAATTAATTATTTTGATAATGATTACGATTTAACACCTGATAAAGTCAATCTTATAAAACAAGAGTTAGAATCATATAAATTATTCGAGCGATTAAAACCATACATTATAAACATGCTAAAAATTGATTAAGAAACATTATTAAAACACTAACACTAAGTAATACTTATGCCCCACCAATGCGTTAGATGCGGTATTGTAATTGATGACGGCTCAAAGCAATTACTAACCGGCTGTGAGTCATGCGGTTCGAGATTCTTTTTTTACATTAAAGGCGGGGAGTTCAAAGAAGCAAATTTAATCAGGGAAACACTAACCAATAAAGACATCAATGAAATGGAAAGTGATGTAAGAAATATAATGGATGAGAAATCAAAAGATAAACCAATAATACTAGACATTGAAACAGTTAAAGCACTAGGGCCTGGTAAATTCAGTATTGATGTCAGCGCGTTAATGCGCGGAGCGCCAGTAGTGATAAACATCAGCGAAGGCAAGTACTACATTGATTTAGCCAGCGCGTTTAAAGAAGGCAGCAGCAAAGAACTACTAAAACAATTAAAATAGGTCCTTTCTAAGAGAAAAGTGCTCTAGCCCAAAAGAGAAAATTTGTTAAATTAACTATAAAACAATTAAAATGATTCCATTAACTCTCTAACACTGGTCTCTAATTCTTCCCTAGAACCCTCATTAATAAGGACAATGTCTGCGTAACTAAAAGTCTCATCAAGATTAAATCGCTTCTTTTCCAATTCTTCCTGAGCGGTAAACTCTTCATAAGTCTTAGGCATATCAGCCCTGCCACGAGTAAGCATCCGCTCGAAACGAAGCTTAGGATTAACATCAACTCTTATGAATTTAATTTCAGGAAAAGCCTTTCTATACTCCTTAACATCAAGCGGTAACCTGATACCATCAATAATCCAATTATTATGATCAGACGACTTAATGTGCTCAATGATTTTTTTAATAAAATAAGACGGGTCTTTACTCCTTAATTCAGTGCTAACTTGAGTTGTAATCTCTCTAGTAATCTCTAAACCACGTTTAGTAACCTCTTCACGAACCATGTCACCAACCGTCACAGTCTTAAAACTGTACTCAGCCACAAGCAAATCAGCCACAGTGCCTTTACCGCAGCCAATACTACCCATTAAACCAATAATTGTCATGATTTTTCACGGAAAGGCTTTTGATTAATAAACTTTTAGTAAGAAAGCAAATGAACGACGAAATAATGTTAACAATTGTAATACTAAACATATTAGGCTTTCTAACGTTTCCAGCCTATTACGGAGTTCAAATAAGCAGAACTAACCCATTATTATGGGTATTAGTGCCTGACTGCCAATTAAGCGCACTATTTTTTGGTCTGGCACTATTTCTAATAATAATAAAAAAAGAGCAAAAGTGGCTAACACAACTAGGAATGTTATCATCAATTAAGTACGGTTTATGGACATTAATAGCAATGCTACCAAACATGAATTATTACATAAGTATAAGCAGTTACTTTGATGTTTATGCAGTAATCATTAGCCACGTATTTTTACTAATACAAACAATAATCATAATTAAGAAATTAAGTTTTAACAAACAATCACTGCCTGCGTTTATTTTTTTAATACTAAATGATGCCAGTGATTATCTACTAGGCACTCACCCGTATTTACCAAAAGAGTTCATACCCGCGATGAGCATCATCACACCATTGATCACATTAGGATTAATACTAATGGCTTATCTCTTTACTAAGTCCCGCTTTTTTAAGACCTCTAAGCGAGTTCTTAAGTGAATCCAGTTTATGGCTTAAAATACTATTAATAATCCAAGGCAACTCCTTTACCTTATCAAAAATAACTTTAACACCATCATTGTAATCATCACAATTAAGCTCACTAAACCTGTAACCATTACTTACTAACTCAAGCATTTTAACGCCATCAGCAATAACTTCACTGCCTTTTTTATTTTTATACAAACACTCAATATGACTACCAAGCGAGCAATTAACGCCTAACTTTATTCTTAGTTCATCACTAAAATCAGGCTGACTAAACAAACTGCTTAACTTACTAACCAAGTTAATAACTGAGCTCTTAGCATAACTATTAATAAAATTCTTAACCATGCTAGGCGTGTTATCATAAACACTTTCAAAACCTTCCTTTTTAATAAAATCAAAAAGAGTCTTACCTGCATCAGTTAAACCATTAAGGTAAGAGCACTTATCCATAAACTAATATTTTGAATAAATCAGTTTATAACATTTTCTTTAATAAGAATAGTCGCGTTTTGCGCTAGCTTAAGTGACTTTAAATAATTCTTTAATAAGAATAGTCGCGTAAGCGCCTTTAGGCAGGAAAAATGAAACAATCACTTCATCATTACTGTAACTGATTTTTAAGTTGCTAGGCTTAACTTTTAACTCACGAGTTCCAGCCCGTTTAATCTTAAACAATGGCAGGTTAACTACCGGTAATTTAACTGTCGGATTATTATTCCAAAGCAATGCCTGATGACCAGCTACCAATAACTCTAACTCACTAGGAGGGATTTTTTTAATAGCATTAAAATAATCACCACTAACACCTGCCTCTTTAAGCGGCCTTAAAACTAATTCACTGACTAAACCCTTAAGCATTGAATAACACTTAACTGGGTCATCCCAGTTCTTGAAACACTCCTTATACGCGCTCTTAACACGGCTGTTTGATAACTTAGACTTATTAATATAATAACGAAGCAAAGCAGTCTTATAATCACCTTCCAAGAGATAATGAGTAAATGAGATATGAGGCAGTTCACGACTGGTTCGCTGAACATCAAAAAAGTTAGTATAACCCAATTTAACGCGGGACTCATTACGCCTAATTAACGCGATTTCCTCAGGTGTAACCTGCAAAGTGATAATAAAATCATTACCTAAATTACCACCCCGCTCCAAGTGCTTACCCGCCTTACCAACATAACGAACCTTGAAGTTATTATGAGCAAACTCACGACCCTTCTTAACAGTCAAGTACTGAGTAGTTACTCCATGCTTATCCTTTAAACCGCAATAACCAATATCCTCAGTAGCCCACTCCTTTTTAATCACCTTAATGCAATCAAGAGTGTTTGCGAGCCGCTTAACAAGCGAGTAAACCTCAAACTCACCAGACTCTTTAATAAAACCCTCAGGAAGAACTTCCTTAACAATAAAATCCTCAGGACTGGACTTAATTTTCATAAATTTACAAACAAACAACCAATAGTTATTAAACTATTTAAAAAATGCACTAATTAGAATCTATTAATATGATGGACTTAATAATCAATTTTATCAACACTGACCGTGAAATTCATTTGCTATTAAACCCTAAAAGTAAACTAATAATCTTTGCAAATGAAAAAAGAATTAAACAAATACTTGAACAAGAACCGAGAAGGGCAATTGAATTAAAAAACAAAATTGAACTAATAATAAAACAAGTAAAAACAATGCAAGGAACTGACTTTGATGATAAAACTGTTAATAAAAAATTAAATGAACTGTATACAAAATATACTAATGAATACAATACTAAAAAGAATCATAAAACAATGACTATTTCATGGGCACAAAACATATCATGGCTAAATGAATCCTTTGAAGAGGAAGTAAGCAAGTACATAATACCATACTTTTTCCAGATAAGAACTGAATTCTTGAGACTACTAAAACAATCAAAAAGCCTAAACGAGTTAACTCACTTACTGCACTCACTTGCAATAGCCCTGTTATACAAATATTTTGACGACAAACAAAAAGAAACAATCAACAAGCACTTAATGATTGTTGGGAAAAAAGACGAATTAACTAATGAAATTATAAAACTACTAAGTGACAAGGATTTTATTAAAGAGATAGATAGCCCCACAGTGCTAATACTAAACTTTGACTCATTTACTAACACGAAAGTGATGATAATACGTGACTTAGGGCATTCAACAACTATAACAATAGAAGACGATAACAAAATAATTTATAACATACCAAAAGCGAATAGCCGACAAGTAGCTGCACTAAAAGAGTATATTCAATCAAGAAACGGTTTCTTTAACATGACAAGTGATAACCAAGCAGCTTACGGCTCAATTGAAGCTAAAAACAATACGATAAATATCATAAAAGAGATACTACTGCGATTACCATCTGACCTAACTTACTTTGACAAGAACACTAACCAACGAATTCGTTAATAAAAAAAAGAATAGAGCCTCGAGTGGGGTTTGCACCCACGACCTTTGCCTATCCAGTTTAATAGCTTGCATATAGATAAGCGCTAAAAAAAAAGAGCTTACCGGAGCAACGCTCTAACTGCCTGAGCTATCGAGGCGTTTAAAAAATCTCAAACTAACAATCTTTTAAAAAGTTAACTAAGACAATAAAACTTTTAAATACAATTATTCAATCAATTAATCATGGTAAAAGAACCAATACAAAAAAACGAGCAAGCAAAAAAAGTTACTGAAGTTTTAACTAAATTTAAAGAAAAAATTGGTTCAATGCTATATGATTATACTATCTTTATAAAAGAAACTAATACAGAATTAACTTTTGATGGATTTAGAGAACTATTAGCTAATTATCAAGAACTACAAAACTACAAAGGTTTTGATACCCTAATAGGGCGTGAATTAATTAGGTCAGAAGATAAACAAATTTTAGATGAAAATGAATTAATAAATATATTATCCAATAAAGAACTAAAATTATTATCCTACATGCCTGATGTAAAAAATGACTTTGAAATAATTGATCGACATTATTGGAATTTATTAAACATAATAACTGAGAATTCAACAATACAAATGAATTACGCCGATAAAACAAAAAATTTTGATTTTGAGTTCAAAAATAAAAAATACTCAATTATTGGGCATTTAAACTCTACAGTTAATTGCAATCAGCTTATGAATACATTAACAGTGCTTGAACAGATAATTAACCAGTTATAAAACAACAGCGCTACCACTTAAACGCCACTTATTACTGACAAAACGACTCATAGCCACTTTATCACCCTTAACAATAGCAATAGGCAGTTTAAGATTAACAGTCACCTTATCAGGCGTGACTTTAGTGATTAAACCAAGAGTCTTAGCAGTGTAAGCATTAATCATAAGCGACTCACCAACCTTTAAGTTACCAAGACTTAACTCCTTACTAGAACCAACAACGCGATTCATAAGACTGGGCTTTAAATCCATCAAATCAGTAAACACGCTAACTATAGAATCATCAGTGCAGACAACACTGCCTGACAGTGAGTCACCGCGAGCAATAGACGGGTCAAGCTGAGTAGCAATACCAAAATTACCACCAGGCACAGCCTCATTAACCGAACCCTTTTCATAAGAAATTGATTCAATAATCGTCTTAATAGGCACCCACTTAGTCCTGCCACCCTCTTCAACCTTTAAACCAGGCATAATAGTAATCTTATCACCAACAGCTAACTTACCCTGCTTTAAGATACCGCCAAGCACGCCGCCATTAAAATCACCAACTTTAGTGCCCGGCTTATTAACATCAAAACTACGCGAAACAAGCATCAAAGGAGACTTAGATAAATCCCTCTTAGGAGTCTTAAACAATTCCTCAATAGCCATTAAAAGCATATCAAGATTAGCGTCATGTAACGCGCTCATAGGAATAATCGGTGCATCCTGTGCAATACTACCCTTAATTAACGCCTTAATCTCATTATAAGACTCAAGCGCCCGTTTATCATCAACCAAGTCAACCTTATTTTGAACAATGATAACACTAGAAATACCCATAATGTTTAACGCCTCCAAGTGCTCCCTAGTCTGTGGCTGAGGACACTTCTCATTAGCAGCAATAACAAGAATTGCTGCGTCCATAACACTAGCACCTGATAACATTGTAGCCATTAATGTCTCGTGACCAGGCGCGTCAACAAAACTAATCATCCTAACCGGAGTAGCCTTAATATTATGACTAATACAAGTCTCATTAACAGTTAACTCACCCTTAGGGCACTTATGAATAATCATACTAGAATAACCAAGCCTAATCGTAATACCACGCTTTAACTCCTCAGAATGCGTGCTAGCCCACTTACCTGTAAGACTCTTAAGTAAACTAGTCTTACCATGGTCAATATGACCAACCATACCAATATTAATCTCAGGCATCATATTAAAAGAATAAAAGAAAATAAGACTGTTATAAGCGTTACTATAAGATATAACTAAAAATAACTACTGATTATTTAGCGGGCGCTTCTTCTTTCTTAAAAATCTCACTTAATTCCTTGCTGCCTTTTTTACTAACAATCAAATTAACCTGAGTAATTTTCTCGCTAATAGTATTACCCATAACAGATTTTCTAAGCGCAGAGCCATTCTTCTGCCTGATAAGACGCTTGCTTAAGTCACTGCCAATAATACCCTTATGCATAGGCAGCCCCGTAATACTACTGCCACCATTAATAATGAATTCATAACCAGCTAAGCCAAAAGCATCGCCCTTAATCTTGTCACCAAGCTTTAAACCAATGAAAACGTTACTTTCAGGCTCCTTAACAACGTGCTTATAACTCTTAGCACCATCATTAACAGTTAATTTAAGTTCCATTAACAAGAATTAAAAGATAAGGGTTTTTTAAAGGTTTCTAAAAGCCTTTGGCTTTTAGAACCTCAAAAATATTCATTTTTGTTTGTTTCTAAAAAACCTTTCGGTTTTTTAAAACCTCAAAACAAATAGTTTGATGGTTTCTACGTCACTCACTTCGTTCGTTCCTCTCAGCTTCGCTAACGCTACGCTGAGCAATAACATCTTAAAGAACTCCAAAACAATAGTTTGATAATTTCCGTCGTGCTTAACAGCATTCCTATCAGATAAAGCTGAGTAATCTACTGCTAAAAAACACCAAAAAGATAATTTCATGGTTTCTGCGTCATTCACTTCGTTAGTTCCTATAAGCTAAAACCAAGTCCAAGACTTAAAAAAATATCTTCGATTTACTCTTATTAATTATTTTTATTTTTTTTTGATATTATTTACTATTCACTAAAAAGCTTATACAAAAGCTTATAAATCAATTTTTTAATTCACATTAGCCAATGAATAAACTACCAAAACTACAATTGAGAGCTCGCTTAATACCTGGAGAATGCTACCTTCCTGATCATCTCATTGGAAGATTAATAGCTAATAATAACAAAAAGTATACAATGCTTCATCCAATTAGTAGTCTTAATGAAATATTTAATGAACCAAATGTTGCTATTATTGATTCTCATGAATTAACTGATATTAAAGATTGAGTTAATAATCATTCTTTTCCTGAAAGTATTGGTCTTAGAAATAAACTTAACGAAACAATCGGCGAGCATTATTTTGTTTACACTCTAAAAACTTTTGTTTACAGTTCTAATGATCACATTACGACTCGTACTGATGAATCAGAAATGTTTGTACTAACTGATAAAAAATTTGCTTGTTGCACTATTTTTAATTCAACAATTATTTCTAATAATATCTGTCTTACTAAACAAATAGCTGATAGTTGGCTTAAAATAAAATCAGATGATTACTCAATAAATGCTATAATTACTAAATTGTATAGTTAGCAATAATGTTAATGGAGTAATAATAGCTATTTAAAGAACCACAAAATTAATTATAAATCCCTCAAAAAGGTACACATTAATCCAAATGCTTAGTGCAATTAATTACTTCAGGCTTAATCTCATCACTAATATCAAAAACACTTAAAGCAGTATTATTAGGCCGGCTAATCTCACTAACGTTCTTTTTAAGCAAAAAACTAGTAATAACCTTCTGAGTCTGATTATGCACAACTAACATAACATTCTCATCCTTATGCTTAACTAAAACCTCATTAACAAACGATTCAAGCCTCCTAAAAACTGATTCATCACTCTCAAAATTAAGAGGCGGGTTAGACCAATCAACATCCAATTTCTTCTTACCAGTAAAATCACCCATATCACGCTCACGTAACACAGAAGTTAAAACAAAACCAGCACACGGGTGATGCTTAGCAACTAACCTAGCAGTCTCAGTAGTGCGCGACAAATCACTAGCATAAATAACATCAATAACCTCATCCTTCAAACGCTCACCAAGAAGACAAGCCTGAGTCTTACCCCTATCAGTCAAATCATAATTACCATGACCCTGCAACAAACCAAGAACATTACCCTCAGACTCACCATGACGCGCTAAAAACAACTTCATTAAAAAAGAATTCAATTAATAGCTTTATAAAAGTTTTCCCTACACGTCGCTCGCCTTTGGCTCACTCCTTTGTCTTCGCTAAACGCTCAGACAACAACCATTCAATAATACTTAGAAACCCCACATGGAATCTTTTTCACGATGAATCTTTAATAACTCCCTCATTGCCTCAATCTCATCAGGACGCAAGTACTTCTTAAGCGTGTTTTTCATCTTCTGAAAATGCTCCTCACTAACATTACTAAACAAAGACTCATCCTCAAAAATACCCCTACCAACAATACCACCCTCAACACTAATAGCAACACTCATACCCTTAGTAGCCTCATCAAGCACAGTCTCGCCATCACGAATAGACTTAACATGACCAACCTCCTTAAGAGATTCATTAATCAAAGGATAACCAATACGAAGAGTACCAGCCTCAACATCAACACCAAAAATAGCAGGACCACTAACCCTAAAAGTATGATCCCTTAAAACCTTAATCTTACAAGGAAGCATAATAGCCGACAAAGCCTGACGCTTAACCTCCAACTCAACCTTCTCCTTAAAATCCTTAAAAGAATCCAATAAACCATAAATAATCTTATCACTAAAAATAGGAATCTTTAACTCACGAGCCAACTCCTGCGCATCAGGAAGAATATTAACATTAAAAGAGATAATAGCACCAAGCTCAGGCCTAACCTCACGGACACTATTAGCCTCAATAACATCACCCTTAGTAACAACACCAACAACACCCTTCTTAACAGGGAACTCGCCAAACAAATTAGTAAGCGCCTCAAGACTACCAAGCGAGTCAGCCTTAATCACTAAACCCTCATTCTCAGTCTTAATAATAATAGCCCTAACACGCTCTTGCACGCGCTCCAAAGCAACCCTAACTTCATCCTCAGAACGACAAGCAACCAAAGGCACACCAGGAATAACCTCAGCAAGGTCAGGACCGCTAATCTTAACACCAGAAGCAGCAGTCACCTCACTAACATTACTAAACTCACCCTTCTCACGCATCTCCTGCAAAGGCGCAGGCTTAAGCAAAGCACGAGCCTTACTCCTAATAGCACCTGATAAACCGCCAATAATAATAGTATCCCCCTCCCTGAGAGTGCCATCATAAATAATAACATCAAGCGTAGTGCCTAGACCCTTTAACTCCTTAACCTCAAGTACAGTACCTGACGCAGGCTTATCTAAATCAATCTCCAAATTCTTCTCCAAATAACGCTGAGCAAGACCAGTAAGCACCATGAGTAACTCAGGAATACCATCACCAGTAACACCACAAGTAGGCACAATACTAACCTGCTTAGTAAAATCAGTCACCCTATCAAAACGGTCACTATCAAAACCAAGACCATTAAGCTCATTAACAAGCGAGTACAAACGCTCCTCAAACAAACCCTGAACAGACGCGACCTGCGACTTAATAACATCAAGCATGAACTTACCCTTAACAAAAACAAAACCAGGAATAGTGTCAATCTTATTAAAAGCAATAACAAAAGGCACCTTAGCCTTCTTAAGAATAGCAATCGACTCAAGCGCCTGAGGCTGAAGCGGCGCCATCGCGTTAACAACAAGAACCGCAATATCAGCAATACTGCCGCCACGCTCACGAAGACTACTAAACGCCTGATGACCCGGCGTATCAATAAAAAGCAAACCCGGAAGCGACAACTTCAAATTCTTAATAAGCGAACCACAAACAGTTTTAATAACCTCCAAAGGCACCTCACTAGCACCAGTATGCTGGGTAATACCGCCAGGCTCACGCGACTGAACAGCAGTACCCCTAATACGATCTAAAATAGTTGTCTTACCATGATCAATATGACCCAGAACACAACAAATCAATTGACGAGTTGACATAAAAGAAGTGAATTAAAAATCTATTTAAAATGTTTGCTAAACAAGACAATAATGTTTATTTATAACTTAACAATAAAAAAACACTAAATGGGACGATTATTAGACTATTATAATTTAATTGATTACATTAATATTTTTAATAAATCAAACTTTAGAAGCATCTCAGATGATAACAATGATATAGCACTTTATGAATTAACAATAGGCAGTGCATCACCAATCATTGATAAAATACTACCTGCCACATTAATTTGTTTTAATAAAATAATCACTTTTGATGAATTTAAAAAAAACCTAGACAATTGCCCTAATTATGACACTGATTGTCGATTTGGTAATCTAGATACAGAAGTAAACAAACATAATGAAGAATTAATTAGTAAGAAATTACTGCCCATTAACAATTACTTTTCGCATTGCAGTGTCTACCAAGAAGATATTAATAACTCAGTGAACGATTTTAATAAAACAATAGGGATTTGTGATTGGAAAGAATTAATACCTTACATATACAAAGGATTAGAAAACTCTGAAAAAATAGCAAAACTGTTAGATATAGATAAAGAATTTGCAAACGAATTCTTTGAAGAATTCAAATCAATTAATAACCACGTCCGATTAAATTTAAGAGATATTATAACTGATACAGAAACTAGACATGATCATTCATTTATCTGGACTAAAACAGTGTTAAGACTTCTTAATTGCTTAGATTCCAATCGAGCGCCAAATACAATTCTACACTATACTGATGCAAGACTAAAAAGTGGTTTTATTGATAATAGCTATAAAAAAATAATTGATTACTTTAAAAAATTTGGATTAAATTACTTATTAACATCAGATGATTTAAGAGAAATATTATTCTTTAGAGAAGACCCCTCAGTTGAAAACGCTCTCAAAGTAATTAAGGGAATAGAAAAAATTAGAGAAACATACAGTGAAAAATCATTCCAAGAATTTGAATCAAAAATAAAAGGATTCTTTACTGACAATATAACTGATATAAAATTCTTAAATACATTAAATGATTACTACCAAAAATACAAGAAAATAGATCTTTCAAAAAATAAAATAAAAACACAATTAGAAGAACTAATAAACAATTTTCCTAAATTTGATAATACAACTATAGCAATTTACAAAGGCTCAGTTGAAGTAAAAACCAATCTAATACGATTATACGCTATCTTAGAACACCAAGATAACATAACTGATGAATTAATTAAAGCTGGAAGCAAAAACGCGCTTAATTTTAAACAAAATAAAGAACTTGAAAATTACACTGACTTTGAGTACGAATCAAAAATGTGCTTTGACACACTTTTTGAAAAATATAAACACGGCTCATGGATTGAAGATGACGAAAACTGGTACTCAGATGGTAATCATACTAGCATACTAACTAAAAATGACCAAGAAGACCTGATTAATCAACTTAGAAAATTAAGTGAATTAAACCCATTAATCAAAGAAAAAACACCAACATTCTTAGAACAATTAAAAACACAACTAATAAAAAGAGCCTCAAAAGAAGACATTAAAAAAGTAGATAAACTATTTACTAAACTAAGAATATTCTAAAAATAATTACTGCATCCACTCTTCGCCAGCACGCTTGTAAGTGTGAATATCATCAATATCAAACCAAAGCATTATCTCGTGCTTTGATTCCTCAACACTACCCGAAGCATGAATAATATTACAAATACTCTTATTCTCAGCATCAGCTTGCTGAACATTAATATGACAATAATCACCCCTAATAGTGCCAGGAATAGCTTTCTCAGGCTCAGTAACTCCAACCATCTTACGAATAACTGATACAGCACTAACACCTTCAATAACCATAGCAACAACAGGACCAGCAGTAATATAATGCTCAAGACCAGGATAAAAAGCTTTATTCAAATGAGCACTATAATGCTTCTTAGCGAAATCCTTCTCAATCCATTTCATCTCCATAGCAACAATCTTTAAGCCAGCACGCTCAAAACGCATAACAACTTCGCCAATAAGACCACGGTAAACACCGTCTGGCTTAATTAAAACAAGAGTCTGCTCAATCATAGACTACTGCTTCTCCTTAACCTTTTTCTCCTTAGTAATCCACTTAAGATTCTTAGGGTTCCTGCCAAGATTATAATTCTTACGGCACTTATTGCTGCAAAAACGAACAATCTTACCATCCTTAAGAACTAATTGAGAACCAAAGCCAGGCGCCATATCTTTCTTGCAATAAGAACAATTCATTTCTTACCACCTCTAAGAGCCATAGCTTCAAGTTCAGTCTCAATAAGCATTAAAATATCGCCAATCCTAACCGGACCTTTGACGTTACGTCTCATAATCTTACCTTTATCACGGCCGTCAAGAATCTTGCACCTAATCTGAGTAGCTTCGCCACGAGTACCAACACGTCCTAAAATCTCAATAATCTCAGCTGGAACTGCGTTACCCTCGACAAACTCCTCAGTAACTGGAGCTTCCTCTGTTGACACACCTTTATCTTTTTTAGGCATTACTCATTACCTTCATTTTTTTTACGGCTTGAACTAACATTAAGAACTTTCATTAAAAGCTCTTTGCCCTCGCCCTCACCAGCACTAATAATAGCAAGACTCGAACAAGCCTTGGAAATACCAGCAGCTTCGCCTAACTCTGTTCTAGAAGGAACACTAACTAACTTAATTTTCCTTTCCTCGCAAAGAAGAGGCAAGTGAGCGACTAACTCTTTAGGGGTGACGTCATCTGCAATAACAACAAGCTTAGCAAGGCCACGTTCAATAGCTTTAGTGACCTCATTAACGCCTTTCTTAACCTTGCCCATAGAGCTAGGTGCAGAAGCGACTTCCACTAATTCAAGCACATCTTTTACATCAATCATAGTTTAACACCTCATATCATTGGTTTAATAGAAAAGAAACTAGAACCTCTTTAAAAAGATTATGATTTTGCAGTCTTAGTCTTAAGCCAATTAAGACCATAAAAGCCTAACACGCCAATAGCAATAACATAAAGCTCAACAACATAACTCATTGTAAGCGGGTCGCTAGCTATTAAAATCTGAAAATACGGTACAGGGGTATCTAAAAGCGCTTTATAACCAATAGACAACCATAAGAAACGCTTATCCTTCAATTGAATGCTCTTAATAACTAAAACAGTGGCAAAAATATGCGCAATAATAGTAAAAAAACGCTCAATCCAAGGCGCAAAAATAGTAAGCGAACTCATGTTCAACTGAGCCTCAACAATAGCCTTCTGCTCTTCAGACAGCGAAGCAATAAACTCAGGACTAGCGAGTAATGACATGCTAATTAAGGTAAGAAGCCCTAGACTAATAGCTTCAAAAGCCCCAAAACCAATACCAAGACCAACAGAGTCGCTTAGCTTAAACTTGCTAACCCTACCCTTAAGCATCAAATAACTAATACCACTCTCAAAAAAACCAGTCCTTAAACCAATAATAACTGAAACAATAAGAAGCATTAACGCAGGAGTAAGCGAATTAATAAACTCAATCAACGGCTGAGTGACTGTGCCATCCATTAACGCCTTAAGACTAATAGCAATAAACCATAAAAGACCACCCCACGCAAAAATAATAAACTTAGTCTTATGCAACCTAAGCCAGTAAAAAATAAAACCAAGACCAACAACAATCATACCAATAGGCGCCAAGAACAACCAATTATTCATTAGATTAGACTAATGAATGACTAATATATAATAATTACCTAAATAATTAATAATAAAATAAAACCAATAATATCACTACCAAGAACTGTTGCAAGCAATTTTATAAATCCCGCTTTTGATTGATTACTAGTATATTTTATTAGATTCATTGTAGGATTATTAACAGCACTTTCCTCAAATTTCATATCAGGATTAATTAAAATCCAATACAGAATTGATATTGGCACCATAATCCCTATGCTTATTATTAAAGTAATTATGAATACAACTAACATTAAACTATCAATAAAAGCGTAATTAAAATTATTAAATAGATAGTATAAACCAATTAAGCTAGTAATCAATATAACAACACAAATTAAACTGACTTTCTTAATTGCAGACCTTAAATCTCTTTTGTTAATTTTTTTAAATTCAACATCAAAATCCATTAATTATCTTAATAATAAGATGTTTATATTGTTATTACCTTATCACTAAAACCAACATTCATAACTTTAGTTTTACCAATCATCTCAACAAGACCAGCAGTCTCATGAATGTGACCACACAAACACAAATCAGGCTGGTGACGTTCAATAAAACGCCTGACAGCCATACTACCTGCTTTAGTCCAGCCAAGATTATCAAGCAAACTATCATAAGGCGGCACGTGAGTAATTAACACCGTCTTAGAGCAACCCTTAACACTGCTAAGCGCTTCCTCAAGCGAGTCAGACACTTCCTCATCACTTAACTGGAATAAGCCAATATTACCGCTACCACACGCAATAAAACAAGTATCCCCAATTTTCATACCACGTGCATGAAGATTATACACACCAGGCTTATAGAGACTTTCAAGGAAGTCAACACTAGCAAGAGTCTCATGATTACCTGGAATCATAATAATCGGCTTACCATACTTCTTTAACGGGCCAATAATATTTTTTAAATCATGCTCAGCCCAAGTAAGGTCACCAGCAATAACAATCACGTCAGCATTCTTGCTATTCTTAACAAGCTTATCAACAAGCTTCTTATCACCATGAATGTCTGCTGTTGCCAATATTTTCATATGTGGCTCCTTTGAAACAGCAGAGACATGAAACTTCGTTTCATTGTGTCAGCAGTTGCTAAAATCTTCATACAGGAATAGATTCAATAACTGCTTTTAAAAGTTTTTTCTAAAAGGGTTTATAAGGATTCCAGTAATAATTTTATTAAGTGATTAAAAGACAAAGCCTTCATGATGGTTCATCATCAGAAATGCTAGACGGCAAAGTGCCAATGCATAAAGACATCAAACGATTACTAATGATTGACTCAACATACGCATTCTTTTACGGACTAGCCCAGCCATTCATAGTAATATTCTTCAATAAATTTGGAAGCCTAGAAGAGGTAGGAATAAGCGTTGCACTACTATTAATCATACAGGGAATAGTCTCGTTAATAACAAGCAAATTCATATCAAGAATAGGATCCAAAAGAATACTGCTAGTATCACAAGCGCTTGAAGGCATTAGGATAATAATGTTCCTATTTGTAACAAATGTCTATCAAGTTTACTTCCTGCAAATAATAGGCGGAATCTTTAAAGGATTTAATATACCTGCTTACAACAACTTATACGTAAACGTCTGCAGAGACGAGTCAAGCACAAGCATAGGCACAATGTCAAGCACGACTAACATTGCGTACGGCGTAAGCGCGCTAATAGGCGGTTTAATAATAGGCGAGTTTGGCTACGCACCAGCATTCATACTATGGGCAGCACAAGAAGTAGTATACGGCGTATACATATACTTTAGAGTGTAGTAAACTGATACAACAAACAAATAACTACTAACTAAAATTAAAACAAATAATGGAATTTGAAGAATTAAACAACCTAATAAACAAAGCATTAATGGATGAAGACCGACTAAACATTGAAGCCTTACTGACAAAAAAACTAGGGCAAGCAGTTAATTACAACGTGGAAGGGTACTACAATTACCACGGAGAAGAATTCCCATTTAACGGCTATTTTAACATAAACAACAAAGGAATGGTGCTAGGAAGACTATTTGAAGGTGTTGATAAAATAGCAGAGGAATTACACTCAGAATACCACATAATTGCAGGCGAACTAAAAAAAGTAAACAGTATACCTATGATAGCATTTGTAAAAATACCAACAAACGCTTGGGCAGCACCCATATATTATGGTTTATGTAAAAATGATAATTCACCTGAAATAAAAGGCGATTATAACGCTGTATGGACTTTTGATCCTGAACAAATCATAAACCTATTAGCAACCGAAATGTCTAACACTGCTTTTTACAAATTATTCTAAGCAAAATGAAGTATTAACAAGCTACAACAACCCTTATAAGTAAAATTATCCACAAAACCACTTAAATGCAAACTTCAATATTCAATAACCCCTTTAGTTACAACAATCTACTAAAAAACGCAAAAAACAAAAAAGACCTGCAAGAAGAACTCTATAACAAACAAAAAAACTGGTTTTACACATTCCTAAATAACACCAACCAGAAAAAGAAATTCCTAGAATTCTTAAAACAAAAAAGCGAAGAACTAGAACTAGTCACTGACTGGAATACAAAAGTCTTAGATGTGGGCACAGGTAACGGGGCAAGCCTGATACCAATGCTTGAAGAAATAATACACTCAGAAAGCCCATGGGATAAAAAAAAGTTTACAGAAGTGCATGTTGATGAGCACAACTTAGGCGTGATGCTAGACTTTGTGACAAACTACTGCATAGACGGCTACCGATTCATGAACCTAAACATAAATGAAGATTACCACAAAAGCAATTCTTTTGACTTAATAACCGCTTCACACGTCTTTTACTACCTAAACAACTGGGATGAGACGCTTAATGATTTAATTAGCTCATTAAAACCAAACGGCAAGATGATAATAGCCCAAACATCAGAACAAGGATTCTTATACAAATTAAGAAAAGAATTCTTTAGTAAAATATGCATTAATGAATTAGATGAAACAAGACCACACTCTGGTGAAGAATTATTTGACACAATAAACGGATTAATAACAAATCAAAAAGAATCATACGTAAAGAACGCAATTGACAACATAATCAACTATGATGTTTTTAAAGAAACAGAAGGATACTACACTGAGTTTAGCAAGAAAGTAATCATAGATGACCTGACAAAAAAAGGAATGCCTGCTGAGTTAATTAACAAATTCTTAGAAGCTAAATTTGGAAAAGAACAATATATAATACCAAGTGAATTGGAATTAGAATTTAAACAACAATTAGTAGACGAGTACACTAGTACACTTGAAAGTCTAATTACAATTGATGATTTTAAAGAAGTTCAAGAAATTACGTGCGAAAAATACCTAATCGAATCAGAAACAGTTCTATCACAGGAAAACTTTAATGAAATACTATCATTCATGTTAAGAACCGATTTTAGTAAAATAAAACCAGAAATGCAAAAAGAAGTACTCTCATTTGTAGGAAAGAACTCAACACCAAAAAATGGAGCTTATATACTGCCATTTAAAGACGTTGGAATCATTGTTAAAAAACCAAGCGAATATGATTATGTATCACTAGGCACTCCATTTGACTTGTTTGACTGCACAGATATAACAACAAGACACTTAAGCAATTTTTTATTAAAATTCTTAGAAGATGAATTAGGAACTGATTTAATTAATGAAGGCCGAGAACGATACAGAAACTACCTAAAACAACGTGGATTAAATGATAATGAAATAAGAGAACTAGGATTATTAAGACACACTAATGACAAATTACAATATGACTACTTGCGAAAAAAAGGCTTTAATCAAAAAGACCTAAGTGACTATTATGACTACCGACTAATGAATAGCTTTTTACTTAATTACGAGAGATTACTATACTATGACTTTGTGCTATTAGACTTATTTTTATCACACCCATACCACTCGCAAGTTGTCTGCACCTTTGCAAAAGACTTACACACAGGTAAAAACGCCAGAGCACTGCCTTTGCTAATGCAACCAATGGCTAACTATGAGGAATCAACCGGGCGCCAAGCAATGCCCTCAATAGAAAAGCGAAAAAACACATTCATAAAAGCATTCGAGTCAATGTACTTCCTAAACAAGAACTTTGATTACTCGCTAAAAAAAGAGATGGGCGAATACGTGATTGATGAATGCGTAAGAGTGGAAAAACCAGTCAAAGAATTTAGCGAACTACTAAAAGACTACCAAAAAATCTACAAAAAATACGGACACGATAAAATAGTAATACCATACGGATGCAACTCGCTAGCAGCTAATGCTGATTTTAACAATTTAAAAACAAACCCTGAAAGAGAAAAAATTATTTTTGACCGACTAATAAAACATGCCAAGTGTTTTAACGCAATCTAATCCTTAGCGCTAGCCCATAAGAAATTAAAGTAACCAATAAAATCCTTAGCAACTCTTTCATCCTCGATAACAATACCAATAGGGCTAATCTTTGAGCCAATAATCAGGAACACTTTATTGCCAAAAATATTAAGCGCTGCAGGCGAGTAAGAATCCTTATTCAAGTACTTAACTTCCGTGAATCCTAACTTCTTTAAGTCACTGCCACGAGTCCTGCCTGACTCACTAAAAATAAGCTTATCAGTAAATCCCTGCTTAACACGCCTGTTATGCCAGTTCTTAAAAAACCACTCCATAATATAGGGTTTATCCCAAGCGCCGACACAATAATTAATATCAGTAGTCCGAAGCATTTCCTCAAAAACACTCTTTAAACCATTAACCCCCTCATAAATAACCACACTAGGCTTAATCTCATCACTGACAATTTTAGGCAACAATGAACTGATTAACGATTTCTTCTCATCAAGCTCAGACTTTTTTACCTCAACATAATCAAAGAGTTTCTCGTAGTCATTAGCAAAATAATCTTTGCCACTGCTAAAGATAAGACCCTTACTAACAAGCCTGTTTAACGCCTCATAAATATTAGGGCGGTGCATCTTTAGACTCTTAGACAAAACAACAATTGTAGCCTTTTTTAAAATCATCAATTCAGAGTAAACCTTAACCTCACTATCAGTCAGACCAACACTCCTTAACACTTCATTTAACTCGCTCATTGTAATATTATTCTCATAACTTGAATATATAAGACTATTGTAGCAAACTAGTACAACATTTTTTAATTAACAACTAAAAAATACCCCTAATTAATGAATAATATAAAAGACTTCTCTCAAATGACTCCTGTTGAACAAACTGCATGGCTTATCTATACAGGGCAACCTGATAAAGCGGGCGCGGCGACTGGCGAGAAAAAAGTTTTTTTCACAGCAAGAGATATTGAATTACCGGCAATGATATTAACAACCGGTCAACTGACTCCTTACTTTAATAATCTACGCGATTTGACTTGCATTAACTTTGGCACAAGTAACTCCTTTCAAATACTCACAGAATTAATGGCTAGTAAGATTAGCGCAAAAATGTGCGGAAAAGAATATGATGCAATAATTACAGCTGCTGAAGCAGGAGAGACTTGGGGCGGAGCTCTGGCCTACACACTACATAAATCATCGCCCTACATGACTAGCAAGATAAAAAAAGGACTTGATCAAACGGACATGACAATGACTAGTCCAATCACAGGCGAGACACTACAATTACTACACATTTATGGACACGTGGTCGGCAAGAAAGCAATATTTCTCGAGGATACTGTGTCATCATTCAAAACAGGAGAAGTCTTATACTTCTCAGCCAAAAAAGCAGGACTTGAAGTTCTTCCAGACACTTTTTGTTATTTTGATAGACTACAAACTTCACCAGGACTTAAAGAAAAACTTGGCTTAAAGATTAATTCATTAATTGATATAATAAAGTTCACTGACCTAGGTTTAGAATGGGGCAAATTAAGCAAAGAGGACTATGACTATATTAGGTTATACCAAAAAAATGAACAATCCTACTGCTTAGATATAATTGAAAATAACAAAGAATGGTTTAAACATAATGAGATGGCGCCAAGAGTAATGGATTACTATAACAATAACGGTATGCCAAATGTTTCTGAATTATTGAAAAAAATTATCTAACTTTATAATTATAAATTCTTACAAGAATCTCCATTTTCTCAAATTCATTATTTAACCTCTTTCTAAGACTATAAGCATTATTAACGCTCAAGCTATAATCATCATACTCCATTAAGACGCCAATACCCTGTTTGTAAAATACAAACCCACTACTGTAAGCGTACTCACTGGTTAAGCCATAACCAGTTTTTTTAACCAAATCATTTAAACCGGCAATGATGTCAGAGTGATTTTTGTCAAGCAATAAAAGCTTAAACTGCGGGCTGTTAGGCATAATAAACAAATTAACTCCTGCAGGTAATTCCTTGTTAAGCTCACTAAAAAGGTAAGCATAACCCCTAAGTTTTTCATCATCCTTACCAGTTACTATAATTCCATCTTGTATTAGATTACTAATTCCGGAATCACCAATCTCTTCTCTGCAAAGAACACAATCAATAGTTGCCCTATCAAGAACTAAACTAGGGATACAGGTTAATGCCTTAATCGAAAAATCATCCTTAAAAAGAGACATTAATCATCAACTCACTTATTAAAATAACCAAACTCCAAATTGCCGTTTTTTAAATTATTTTTGGCAATTAAAAAACAAGACCAATAACAGCCTTTGCAATCAATTTCACTCCTAGTTTTATACCAATCACCGATAAAATTAGAGTAACTATGTAAGTCAATATCAGTGATATTATACTTATTTACTAAATCAGTTCGGTACTCATTACAAAGCATTAAACCGCCATCAGCATCAATCCTTAACTGAATAAAGTCCTTACATTGCCAGTCAAGGTTAATCCCATAAGTGGTCATGTCTTTCATGTACTCTTCATGATTAATTATCTTAACACCATCACGTTTCATTTCAATTAATTTATCCATTGATTCCTTTATCAAAGGCATGTGTTCTGGCTTGAATTTGTAATCATCCATAATTGGCTGAGAGAATTCACGCCTATCATCATCAGACCAGATAATACAGCCAAGATTAACATAAATACCATCATCAGATAAACCTTTAACAATATCAGGTAATTGCTTAATGTTTTGAATGCTTATTACTGTATTAGCAGCAGTTAATGGAATACCCCACTCTCTAGCTTTATGAAGAGTAACATAACCACGTCTTGACTTAGGAACAGCACCCTCAACAGTCTTAACCCCGCCACTAATAGCTTCGAGCCCATCAACACTACAAAAAATCCCATATAAACCACTATCAGCTAATCGTTTACCATACTCATCACTAAAACTACCCTCAGTAAGAACAGCCACTTTTAAACTAGTCTCAGTTGATATGTAATCAATTAACTCAGGCAGCCAATCACGAAATGAAGGCTCACCACCCATAATCTTAACTGTCTTAATACCAATTCTTTCTAAGTTGCTAAAACCCTTTTGCCAGTGCTCTAAATCAAGCTCGTTGTCAAGAGTTCCATTCCTCGCCAATTTGCAGTGACCACAACGATTAGGGCAACCCCTAGTTAAGAACACTTGCGCCTCAGTAGGAAGTGGCTTAATAGCATCATTAAGTGAAAAAGACTGATTCTTGACATCAATAAATACCATTAAAAAAGAATCAACAAAAAAAAGACTATATTAATGTGTAATAGTAACCAACTATTCCAACATGTTGTAGCAAAAAACTACTTCTTTTTAGACAGATAATCCTTAATCGCCTTCTTAAGCGCATCCTGAGCTAATACACTGCAGTGAATCTTTTCAGTAGGCAGCCCCCCAAGCGCTTTAACAACATCATCACGAGTAATCTTAGACGCCTCAGACAAAGTCTTACCCTTAGCCAACTCAGTAAGAACTGAAGACGATGAAATAGCTGCAGCGCAACCAAGAGTCTTAAACTTAATATCACTAATCTTATCATCCTTAACATTAATCTGAACCTTCATCACATCACCACAAACAACATTACCCACCTGACCCTCACCATCAGGATTCTTTAACTCACCCATGTTTTTTGGATGCATAAAATGATCCATCACGTTCTTAGAATAATTCATAAATTCACCTCTTTGTCGTGCGTAGCACGAAACGAAGGCGAAGCCGAGTGTAATGGATTCATCTCCCTCGAGGGGCAAACAAGTTTTCCCCTTACGCTAACCCCTTTCTTTTTTGAAATCATCTTAATGGATTCATCTCCCTAAGTTTAATGACAATCTCCTTAAGCGAGTCAATCAAGTATTTAGCATCATCTTTAGTGTTATCACGACTAAGAGTAATTCTAATACTACCATGGCTCTTTTCAGGACGCAGCCCAATAGCAGTAAGCACGTGACTAGGCTTAAGCGAGTGACTAGAACAAGCACTACCCGTAGACACAGCAATACCCTTAGAATCAAGCATTAATAACACTGACTCACCCTCAACATCATCAAAAGTCACATTAACATTATTACATAAGCGCTTAACACGAGAACCATTCAAGCGAGTGCCATCAATTTTTAATAATTCATCAATAATATAATCACGAATCTTAGATATCTTAGTAATCTCATCATTAGTGCTAAGCTCAACAGCTCTTGCAAAACCAACAATACCAGGCACATTCTCAGTGCCCGCCCTAACACCAAACTCATGACTGCCACCAGTAGACTCAGGCACTAACTTAACACCGCTCCTAACATACAAAGCGCCAACACCCTTAGGACCATGAATCTTATGGCTTGAAAAACTAATTAAATCAAAATCAGGCGCGTTAATAGGGACTTTAGTAAATGACTGAACAGCATCAGTATGAAATAAAACTCCTTTTTTCCTGCAAACAGCACTAATCTCCTTAATAGGCATAATTGTACCAATCTCATTATTAGCATGCATAACCGACACAATAATAGTATCACTAGTAATTGCTTTAGCAACTGAGTCAGCACTAATTAAACCATCACTATCAACTGGCAGATAAGTCACTTTAAAACCCTGCTTTTCAAGACTCTCAAAAGTCCGTAGAACTGCTGGGTGCTCAACGCGAGTAGTGATTAAATGACCACTGTCCTTTAATGAACAAACACCCCTAATAGCCAAGTTATCACTCTCAGTGCCACCACTAGTAAAAATAATCTCACCATGCTTAGCATTAATTGACTTAGCAATAATCATACGAGCATGCTCAACACCATCTTTAGCCTCGCTGCCAAAAGAGTGAAGACTGGAAGGATTACCAAAGAACTCAGTAAAATAAGGAAGCATTGCATCCACTACACGCTCGTCAACACGAGTAGAAGCGCCATTATCAAGGTACACTCGCCTTTGGCTCGTTTTTCGGACTTCGTCCTCAATCACTCGCTTCGCTCGTTCTTCGCTTTGCTCAGCCACACGCTTACGCTCGTTCTTCGCGCTTGCGCTCTCAGCCACTCGTTCACTATCCTTGCTTACAGCACTTTTCATTTAAAAACAACCCCCGCACTTAACTAAAGAATTACCACAACAACACAAATTACTATCAATTTTTTTATGCAGAGTGCATAAACACTTAGATCTCTTAAACTCCTTACACACTTTCTCAATAGTGCTAATAAAACAAGATTTTCCTTTGCTAATCTCTTTAGCGCAATTATCAATCATTGATTTTAATTCAGGACTAAACTTAACATCATTAGCCCGTTTTGATTTAAAGTAATTACTAACACAAGCCTCAGTAACACCAAAAATGCCCGCAATCTTTTTTTGACTTAAACCATTAGCCTTAAGCTTAACCGCTAACTCTTTCCTAATAGCAGGAATTACATAAAAGACTTCAAGCTCTTGAGGCAAAATCATTTTATCACCTTCTTGTTACGGGGGAAATCAGGAGATGCCTTGAACTGAACGGGGGTGTCCCCCTTGCGGTTTGGAAAGACTTCAAGCTCTTGCGGAAGTATCATAAATCTTAACTATCGTTAATATATTTAAATACTTAACTATAGTTTATTTTTTCCATATTCTTTTTAAAGAACACTTAGTTGCGCATGTAATAATATGATGTTAAATATTGTACCATTTAACAAGAATCCTGATGAATGGCACTGCATTCATGCGGCAATGCAAAGCGTTATTAAAAAATTTACAGGCGACTATTACTCATTAGATTACCTTAATGCTTTATTAAACCCTGAACATGACTTATGGGTCTGGCCATTGCAAGTAGTAAAAGCGCTTGATGAACTAGGATTATTTGTAAGGGTTTTTACAAGCCAGGATGTAACTAAACTGCCTGACTCGTTATCAAACTTTCCAGAGCAGTATAAAATACTAACTCACGCTAAAACACTAAAAAACGCTGTTAATTACGTTGCAACAAGGGGGTTACAGGAAAAAAAGAATTTAACACTAAATGAAATTGAAAAAGCACTACAAGAGGGCTGCCTGCCAATAGTGATACTAGGAACTAAAAAATATATGGGCAAATATGTGATACTAACTGGTTATGACTCGCAAAATATTTATTACCACGAGACAGGACCTGATAAAACTGAGCCTAACAGGGCAATACCTAAAGAAAAATTCCTTGAAAAATGGATGGAAATACCATCATTAAACACTGCTGTGATGGTTTATGGCAAAAAACAAGGCAATGGTTATCTAAAGTACCGGCTAGCATGATTATACTTAAAGTCATATGAATTATTTTCCATAAAAGTAACTTGTTTAAAAAGAAATGTTTATTTTATGCGAAATAGCGACTGTAGTATATAAATTTATTTTCTATACCACTAAAAAATATATTAACGGACGATAGAAAACATTGTCCTCAAATAGTTTTATATACGACCATAGGTTGTATAGTTATTAGATATATAACTAGATATAGTGGGTGTTGGCATAAAAATGCACAAGGGGTAGTGTAATACGTTTTTATGCGTGTTTGAGGGTTAAAAAATATGAAATGTCCGTACTGTTCAAGCAATGATACAAAAGTGATAGACAAAAGAGACACCTCTGACTTTGACGTATCAAGAAGAAGACGTGAATGCTTAACTTGCACTAAGAGATTTACTACTTATGAGCGAATAGAAAGCCTTGATTTAACAGTAATTAAAAGCGACGGCAGAGCCGAATCCTTTGACAGAGAAAAACTTAAATCAAGCATACTAAAAGCCTGTGATAAACGCTCGATTAGTGAAGAAAAAGTTGAAACACTTGTTAATGACATCGAGTCAACACTAAAACAAGAAGAAACAGTTGATGTTCAAAGCAGTGTAATCGGCTCACTAATAATGGACAAGCTTAAAGTAATTGATAAAATAGCTTACCTTCGTTACGCAAGCGTTCACTTAATGTTTGAGGATGTAAACTCATTTGAGCATGAAATTGAAAAACTAAGACAAAACAAGAATGTAGTGGCAATAACACCTACAATGGTAAAAAAGAGAACAGGCTTTTTAGTTGACTTTGACAAGAACAAGATTACTGAATCAATATTTAAAGCAGCTGAAATGCTAGGGGGCAAAGATAAAGACTTAGCAACACAACTAGCTGATGATGTTACTAACTTATTAAGCATAAGATTTCCAGGCGGCTCGCCAAACGTTGATGACATTGAAGACGCAATAGAAGAGACACTAGTAAAAAAGGGACACGCTAAAACAGCAAAAGCATACATCATAAGCAGGTATCATGATAAAAAATTAAGAGACAACAAATCAACATTTGTTGACGTCACAAGCATAATCAATAGCTACATGAATCAGAGCGACTGGCGAGTAAAAGAAAACAGCAACACTGACTTCTCATTTTCAGGACTAGTGCTTCACACAAGCGGAGCAATGATAGCTAACTACGTTTTAAGCGAAATATACCCGCCAGAAATTAGCGAAGCCCATAACAAGGGTTATTTTCACTTGCATGACCTTAGCTGCGGAGTAGTCGGTTACTGCGCAGGCTGGAGCCTAAAAACACTACTAATAAGAGGCTTTGGAAATGTACCTAATAAAGTTGATACAAAACCCGCTAAGCACATGGATGTAGTTGTCGGGCAAATGGTTAACTTCATAGGATGCCTGCAAATGGAGTTTGCAGGAGCACAAGCATTTAACAGCGTTGACACACTACTAGCTCCTTTTGTCAGAACAGATAAGCTTAGCTACAAAGAAGTAAAACAGCAAATGCAAAAACTAATCTTTAACCTTAATATCCCCAGCAGGTGGGGGAGCCAAATGCCTTTTAGCAACCTGTCATTTGACATTAAAGTACCTGAAGACATGAAAAGCGAGCCAGCAATAGTTGGGGGCGAGCAAATGGATTTTACTTACGGCGACTGCCAAAAAGAAATGGACATGGTAAACACTGCATTCCTTGAAGTAATGAGAGACGGAGACTCTAAAGGAAGAATATTCACATTCCCAATACCAACTTATAATTTAACTAAGGATTTTAACTGGGATAACCCTGTTGCTGACTTATTGTTTGAAGTAACTGCTAAGTATGGCACACCATACTTCCAGAATTACATAGGCAGTGATTTAGACCCTAGAAGCGTAAGAGCTATGTGCTGCAGGTTAAACCTTAACTTAAAAGAATTAATGACAAGACCTGGCGGTGGTTTTGGGCCCGGCGACAATACTGGAAGCATTGGTGTAGTAACACTTAACTTAAACAGGCTCGCTTACTTAGCAAAAGGCAACAAGCGAAAATACTTTGAAAGCATACAGCACTTCATGAACTTAGCAAAGGAATCACTAGAAATCAAGCGAAAAATGATTGATAACAACATGAAAAACGGTTTAATGCCATTTGCCCGCGCTTATTTAGGCACTTTTAAGAATCACTTTAGCACAATAGGCGTAGTAGGCATGAATGAAGCGTGCGTTAACTTCCTAGGTAAAGACATTGCGTCACCTGAAGGCAAACAATTAGCAATCGACACACTAATGTTTATGCGAGAAATACTTAAAAGATTCCAGCAGGAAACAGGCAGTTTATACAATCTTGAAGCAACACCAGCAGAAGGCGCCAGTTACAGACTAGCAAGACTTGATAAAAAAAACCACCCTGATATTTTCACCAGCGGCACTGAACAGCCTTTTATGACTAACTCAACACAATTACCTGTTGACCACACTGATGACCTAATAGATGCACTAGCACATCAAAATGACTTGCAGACACTTTACACTGGCGGAACAATATTTCACACATTCCTAGGCGAGGCAATGACTGACGGAGCTACTTGCAAAGCTTTAGTAAAAAAAATTGCATTCAACACAAGGCTACCATACTTTAGCATAACACCAACGTTTAGCATCTGCCCAGTTCACGGTTATATTAAAGGCAAACACTTTAACTGCCCTGTAAGCGGGCCTCAAAAACAAGAAGAGGTCTTTAAAACAGAGACTGTTAGCGTGCCTGTCAAAGCATTAAAAGGAGGTGACGAATTAAATGAGTGATTGCAACGAGAAGTGCGAAGTTTTTAGCAGAGTTACTGGCTACTTTAGACCAGTTAAGAACTGGAACGACGGCAAGAAAGAGGAATTTAGAATGAGAAAGACTTTCACAGAAGATAAAGCTCTTAAAAGAGAATTATCCTGCGGTTGTTAACAATACTTATTAATTACTTTTTTATTCATTTTAATTATTATGGTTTTAATTAAAGGCTACGAAAAGATGAGTTTAGTGGATTACCCAGGCGTAGTCGCAGCGACTGTTTTTTTAGGCGGTTGCGATTTTAAATGCGGTTTTTGCCACAACCCTGACTTAATCAACAACTTATCAAACCTTCCTGATATAAAAGAGGATGAATTCTTTAATTTTTTAGTATCAAGAAAAGGCTGGATTGACGGCGTGTGCGTGACTGGCGGCGAGCCTTGCTTAACTAAGGACTTACCTGAGTTTATTAAAAAAATAAAAGCACTCGGCTTTAAAGTAAAACTAGACACCAACGGCTCAATGCCAAGAGTGCTTGAAAGCGTTGTTAAACTAGTTGACTACATTGCAATGGATATCAAAGCATCACCAGAAAGATACAGCGAAGCATCAGGCGTTAAAGTCAACATGACTAACATTCAGGAAAGCATTAATATCATAAGAAGCAGCGGCACACCATACGAGTTTAGGACAACAATAATGCCTAAACTTCACTCACGCGATGACTTGCTAAAAATAGGCGAGTGGCTAGAAGGAAGCAAGAAATACTATTTACAGCAATTCAGACCTGATTTTGGAGTACTAGACAAATCATACGAAAAAGAAACAAGCTACACCAAAGAACAAATAGAAGAATTCAACGAAATGCTAAAACCATACTTCGAAAAAACAGAAGTAAGAATCTAGATTGTAACTGCAAAATTGCGTTAAAAATAAATGGGCCTCTTACTCAAAAAAACCCTCTTAAAACTAATTTACAGACGCCCCAATTCATTTATATAGCATTTTTAATCAGATACCTTTTTAAAGTATTAGTGGTTCTTTCTATAACTAGGTGATGATTTATTCCTGAAAATGAAGTGGAAAAGATAGAAGAAGTGGCGGATGAAGAGGAAAAAGATGACGAGAGTCTTCCTTTCCCAACTGCAAGAGTAGTCAGGCTTATTAAAACTCAGACCAAGAAAACACTAATTCGTTCAGATGTTAAAATCGCTATGAACAAATTATTAGGTGACATTTGTATTGAAGTAAGTAAGCGAATGGCTAAAATGCCTTACTCATACTTAGGTTTAAGCGAGTTTAAGGAAGCAGCAGCTCCATACTTAAAAATAGGTCTAAGCACTCAAGAAAAAAAGCGATTAGTAGCTGGACTTAAGAAAGTCAGAGAAGAAGCAGCAACACTAGTAGCTGAAATAGAAGCAGACATGAGCGAAGAAGACAGACCTTAGAAGTTCTATAATTGTTTTTTATTTTAACTTTATTTTTTCAATCTTAGGCTCTTTAATCTCTTTAGTCTCGAGCAGTTTACTTATCTCAGCTGGCTTAATTATCCTTAAATTAACGCCTAACTCCTGCACGTATTTTATTGTCCAAGACCTTTGAATGACATTATCATTAAACGGGTATATTATTACTAAGTCAGTAAAACCAGCTCTCTTAGCTTTAATAGCATCGAACAATACTCGCCTGTCAATCCAAGAGTAAGTACTCTCAAGCTCAATAGCTAGCCCCTTACTAGGCACAGCAACATCAATACGCGTGCCATCAGGAGTCCGGTACTCACGCTTAGCATCAGAAAACATTGACAATAACTCATTAGTAATAGCTTTAACTTTCATAGATAAAATAAAAGAATAAATCAAACAATAAAGAGTTTTACTTTTTTATAAACCCAATTCTTCTTTTTTAGATCCGTGTAAAACCAGACTATCTTTTAACATAGCCCTCATTATCAGGTAACCTGCATTTTTTAACTCATTTTTAAGATAACCCGGTTTATTTGGAATGACTTCTGAAGGGTTAAACACCAGATAATGAATGATACTATCATCGTTTACAATCCTATCCTCATAAAGATAGGTTTTTTGATATACAAGTTCTATATCTCGTCCGTAACAGTAAGGTGAGTTTGAAGCTTTGTAACGTGTATCCTTATTTGATAAAGGTTCAATCTTAGGTAGTTCATTAACTAACAAAGCTAAGTCAATGTCTCTATGGTCTTTTGTGAATCTAGCGCTTCCAAAAAGCCTAACAGACTCTAAATTACTGCCATAACCCTTAACAGCTTTTTCAATAAAGCTATTTAAGTCATTTCTTTCACTCTCACTTAAGAAAGTGGCATTTAATGTGTAATCGACTTTTTCATTTATCATAAAAGAACTGTTCTATTAAATTAGTTAATAACAATAATCCACCCATTAAGGGGGTGGTCTTATAAAGAATAAAATACTTTCAATTAGCATGAATTTAACTGAATTAGGCTTATCAAACAATGAATCAAGAGTTTTTGAGTCATTAATAAAACTAGGCAAATCTGGCGCCAATGCAATAAGCAATGAATCAGGTGTTTCAAACAAGAAAATTTATTATGTGCTACAGGATTTACAAGTAAAAGGATTAGTTAGATTAATCCCTGGAAAAGTAAAAGAATACGTGCCAGCAAGCCCTGAATCACTATTAGATCTAGTTAATAAGAAAAAAGAAGAATTAAACAATCTTGAACAAGAAGTAAAAGAATTAAAGAAAAAATACGAATCACATGAAATAGTGCCAGTTAGCATTGCCCAAGGAAAAAAGAATTTCTACAAAATAATCAGAGAATTACCACCAGCAAAAAAGTATAACTACGCAATTAAATACTCATCAGAGTTTAATCCAGAGAGTGTACGAGTCGTTAAGCAAAACATTAAGGGTAACATAGCCGTTAAAGTCTTAACTCGCTATGATAAAGAAACCGAAAGTGATATCCATAAATGGCTTAAAATCTTTAAAAACCAAAAACAAATACCTAATGAAGGCGTTGCAATGGCAATACGTGATGAAGCAGTATTTATCAGCCTCATAAAATCAAACACAATGCTACTAATCAGGGATAAACCATTCATAAAAATAATCAAAGAACTATTTGATAGCTATTATGCACACGCTAAAGAGATTCAATAACTTTTATAACCCAGTCATCCTAAAAAATAATTATGCGCACATCAGAGACAATTAGATACTACTCGCAAAAAGGCTTTAGGGATTTTATACTAGAGTTCTCAAAAAACAGAGAATTAGTCCCCCGATTTAATGAAAAGTTTAGCGAGCGACCTCAGACCTTTAAGTTTGACGCAGAGATAATAAACGTGGTAAGACAAGGAGTCACTAGCTTTCATGCAAGCGAGGAGCGATGGACTAACCCATTAACACTTTCCCCTGACATGGATAAAAAGGCCTTAAACGAATTAAGACAAAAATGGGACTTAATATTTGATGTGGACACCAAAGTATTCGAGTACGCAAAAATATGCGCCAAACTAATAATAGATGCACTGGAATTTCACGAGATAAAAAACCCATCAGTAAAATTTAGCGGGGGCAACGGCTTTCATATAGGAATAGCTTTTAACAAACCAACAAAGATAGGTAATGACCTGATAAAAGACATGTACCCTGAAGCTCCAAGAATCATAGGCAGTTATTTACAGGAGCTAATAAAAGAATACCTGCGCGACGAACTACTAGCAATTGACCCAATAGAAAGAATCAGCGAGAAAACAAAAATACCAGTAAGCGAATTAATGGAAGGCGAATTGTTTAATCCATTAAAAGCAGTAAACATTGACCCAGTAGCAATATCATCAAGACACCTAATAAGAGCGCCCTACAGCTTAAACGAGAAGAAGTGGCTAGTGAGCGTGCCATTAAACCCCAAGCGAATAAGAGAATTCAGCCTAGAAGAAGCAAGACCTGAAAAAATCGACTTCAAGATAGGCTACCTAGACACTGAATGCGATGCAACAGAACTATTCAGGCAAGCCTTTGACTGGCATAACAAGGAATCAGCCAAGAAAAAAGAAGAACACCACGAGTTTAAGGCAGAACTGCCAAAAAACGCAGTAAACGAAACAAACTTCCCGCCATGTATAAACAGGGTGCTAGCAGGATTAGTTGATGGCAGGAAAAGAGCGCTATTCTCATTAATACACTTCTTACATAAATGCGGTTACTCATGGCCAATAATACGCGAGCGGGCGCTAAACTGGAATGAGAAAAATAACCCGCCACTAAGAACAGCATATGTTAAAACACAAATTGAATGGGCTGAAAAGCAAGGCGGCTTAATGCCATCTAACTGCAACAGTCCAATGTACAAAGACATAGGCGTGTGCTACCCTGACGGCTTATGCACCAAAATAAAAAACCCTGTGACCTACGCGCTTCATAAGCATAAAATGCTAACTAAACCTGAAAAGAAAGCCAAAAAGAAAGCAACTAAGAAAGGTAATCCAAAGCCTCAAGTGCAGACTTAAAATATTTTATCACCAGACCATCAGGCTTGCTATCCAGATTAGACGCCCTAACACTATACTTAGATATACCCAGCTTGTTTTTCATTAAATCATCAATACTTAACTGTCTCCAATACCTTCGACCCTTGATATTAACACCTAAACAAGTTAATTTATTATTAATATCGACAGTAAAAGGCTCATTAATTAAAAAAGAATTAGAACCAGCATAATAACCCTTAAACACATCAATTACTTCATCACTGCTAAAATCAGACAATGAGTGGTTATTATCATCAGGAACCATAGCGCTAATATCAAACATTGAATCACCAACCATTACAAATTCCTTTACTCTTGGAAGATAAGCCCTTAACTGCCTAAAAGTCAATAAGTGACAATAACCAACATAAGCGCCAGTTAAAACCAAACGCTCATAATCATTAACTGACATTAAAGCTTCACTATTAAGCTCACCACCAATAGAAAAAAAGACCTTACCATCATGATTAATATAACCCTTCTTTGCAGTGCGCTCCCTTAAAAGATTACAAACCCTAGCACTGTAATACGCGCCACGCCTGTTAAAAACAAAATCATCGCCTGAAAACTCAAAATCCTCACTTAATAAGTTTGATAGCTCAATAGTATCAAAAACACAAGATAACCTTTCGACACTAGATTTGCCAAGCTTATTAGGAATGTAATGCTCACTTAAATGAGTAATAACTAAGCCTGTTTTCATCTAAGAAATACTTTGATTAAACTATCTTAAAAACCTTTAGATAGAAATGCTTAAAACCCTGCAACTAGATTTTATCTCTAATGGATCTTCTCACGTATGATGAACTAAGAGTAATAGAACGGGAAGAGCGAAGCAATAATCAACTTACCCCATTAACTGATGAATTCGTCGACCGATTTAACGAGTACGCAAGCGATAAACAAAAAGTACTGGATAAAAGCGATGATAACATAATAGCCGGCAAAGTAAAAGAGCGAACAAAAATAGAACTAACAAACGCAAAAAACAGCTACAACAATATAATGGACTACAGGGCACGAAAAGTCTTTAACCAAGTGTTTACAGACATTAAAATGAGCGCCAAAAATGATTTAAACGGGTTTTTAAGCCGAGAAAAAGAGTTATACAACAACTTAAACAAACTACTACTAGAATACTTCGAATCACTAACTAAAGCAAAGGTTAAAAAAGCTGATGGTTTTTTTGCTTTTAGTGATGACAACATCCTGGTAAGATTCATCAAAGAATTCCCAGAGTTCGTCTGGAACGGTCAGACAATAGGGCCGTTCAAAACAGAAGATATGGCTAACCTGCCAAAGGATGTTATCAAACTGTTATTAAATAAGGAGGTTGTAAAAGTGATGCTAAATGAAAACAATTAATTCACCAAAAAGCAAGTTTTTGAAAGTTAACTGCCCTAGCTGCGAGGCTGAACAAGTAGTATTTGGCAAGATTTCAACAAAAGTCAAATGCAATTCCTGCAAAAAACTAATAGCCAAACCATCAGGCGGAAAAACTATCGTACTAGCAAAAGTAAAAGAGGTATTATAAAAAATGTTTAAGAAAAAAGGATTCCCTGAAAGGGATGAGATAGTAATGTGTACTGTTAAGCAGATTAGCCCTAACTCTGCATTCGTGGACATAGACGAATACAACAACGCCAAAGGAATGCTTCACATAACCGAAGTAGCATTAAGAGGCGTAAGCAATATCAAGAATTACTTAAACATAGGTAAAACCATAGTCTGCAAAGTTCTTTTCGTAAAAGACGGCGTAGTTGATGTAAGCTTAAAAAGAGTTAACAGCGGCGCAAGAAAACAAAAACTAAACGAAGTAAGAGTAAGCAACCGATTCTACCATTTAATTGAGCACGCCTGCAAAGAAGCTAAAACACCAGAGTTAACTGATAAGATTGCACAATCATTTTTAGATAAATATAACTCATTTTATAACGCCAATGAAGAATTAAGAAACAAAGGATTAAGATTCATGGAAGGCGTAAGCGTTCCAAAAGAAATTAATAAACCATTAACTGAAAGTTTTGAATCACTACTAAAACAACTAAGAATATCAATCAGAAGAATAATCAACGTACTATCAAAAGAAGGCGATGGTGTAATTAGAATTAAAAAAATACTAAATAACATTGATATCCCATCAGGTGTAACAACTGATTTAACCTACGAGGGCTCAGGTAAATTCCTGATGGTAATCGAAGCAATGAATTACAAATCTGCCGAGGACTTCTTTAACAACACGTCAAAAAACATGATAAAGAAAGGGGCTGAAGAAGGAGTCATGGTGAGTTTTAGTGACTAAGTACATAATAAAGAGGTTAAGTGATAAAAAAATCACTAACTCAATACTAATAGAAGGATTACCAGGTATTGGTAACGTTGCACGATTAACTGTTGACTACCTAATTGATAAACTAAAAGCAGAAAAAATACTGGAATTATACTCAGACGCATTCCCTAACTCAGTCACAATTAATGATGACTCGACAATAAAAATGTTTAACTTGGAATTCTTCTATGTAAAAATAAAAGAAAAAGACCTGGTACTAGTATCAGGCGATGTACAACCAACTAATGACGCGGACAGCTACTCATTATGCAATAAAATGCTAGTAATAGCAAAAGAGTTAGGAGTGACTGAATTAATCACAATCGGCGGCATTGGACTGCCTGAACCGCCTGACGAATCAAGAATCCACTCAGTAGTAAACGATGAATCAATGAAAGAAAAAATAAAAGACCTAGGATTAATATTTGACGGCAATGAAACAGTAAAGATAATACTAGGCGTAAGCGGATTACTACTAGGCATGGCAGGGCTAAACAAACTAAAAGGATTTTCGCTATTAGCTGAAACACTAAATGACCCCCAATACGCAGGAATTAAAGAATCAAAAGAACTATTAAAAACAATAACCAAATACCTGCAGTTTGATATTGATTTTAGCGAGTTAGATGAAGAAATAAAAAGCTACGAAGAGGAAATAAAACGCGAATCAAGCTTTAACTACGAACTAAACGACAGTTACAAGAAACACGGTTATATTGGGTGAATTTAATCACCAAGCACTAGTAAGTTAAGCCTATTCTTAAAATCACTAACATCAACCTTAAAGCCAAAATCACCCTCAAACTTAATATTATCAATAATAACTTCACTAACTTCTGACTTTCCAAACTGCAACACTAACCTAGCCTCATCACCCCTAATCATCCTAAGATAATTAATAGCCTGATTAACCTTATTGCAGTAAGTGCTATTGCTTAATGAACGGCAGCTATTATCATTGTAAAGAACCAATAAATCATCATAGTAAATCGAATAAGTTCTCTCGCTGTTAACTGCATCCTCAGACTTAGTCCAGACACTTAAATCAGTAACTTCAATCCAATCAATAGGCACAGTAAGCTTAACTGAATTGATATAACCACCCTTATTACAAGGCGAGTCGCCATAAACATTACAGTTAAAATAATCAATACTGCCATCATCAACTCGTGAAACAACAGGAGTAATAGTAAAAGTAGTAAAATCAACTGTGTTAAAAGTCCTAATAGGATTATTAACATTAATTAAAACAGACAAAGGCGACTGCCTAGTAGTGCTAGACAAAGGCAAGTCACCGCCGCTATACGTGCTAGGCACAAAACCAATCTGCTTATTTCCAGAAAAATTATAATTATAATAAATCCTTGCACTAACAGTATACGAAGTTGATTCAGTCCTGCTTAATGATAAAGGCACCCTAAGAGTCCAAAACAAAATATCCTGCTTATCAGGCAGTATCAACGCACTGTTATTATACTCATTATCCCTGACTAGCAAGCCCTCGCCATAAAGTATTGAATTAATATCCCTTGCATCAAAAAAACCATCGTTTCTTAAAAGCAACTGAATATTACTCATCTCATTAACCCTTAATGTACTTAGACTAGTCGTGAAATTAGCAACACTAAGACCATTACTTGTTTTTACTATAACATTAGTACTGGGATCCTGCGTGCAACCCATAAGCATAATTAAAAAAAATAAAGTAAAAAAATTAAAAAACTTCATTTTATCTACCACCTGGCGTAAACACTGTTAATGTGAAATCCTCACTTTCAATACAGTAATCAAATGACGCCATTACCTCAACATTCTCAATTAACTCTTCAGCGAATAACTGAGTGATGTTTAATTTGGTTCCAATAAATGTCTCGTCACCGAAAACTGACAAATTGTGCGCGTAACACCTAAAATAATTCTCATTGGCATTCCATTGGCCGTTATCACAAACAAAACAACCACTAGTCTTACCACCAGTACAAGCAGGGTTAGTTAATAATTTCATAATCTCAATATTTGTCTCTTCATTAATCCTACCAGCACATGGAGAACCATTTTCAGCAGTCAAGTAATACTCATTAGAACAACCACCAGCATAGTCATAGATTCTCATCTCGACATAAGTTAGGTTAGGCACGTCATCCCTAGACATATCAATAGTACCAACATAACCATTGTAGTTATTCTTAATGCTGACGCTAATAGGCACAGTGCTCTTAACTTGCTCATTGTAAATGTATGGCACCTCAAGCCCTGAGAAAGTAATCTTTAGCGGACCACTCTGCGAGTCAGTGTTAACACTTGATTCAACATCAAAACTGTTAATCATTGACAACTCATGCCAGGCAGTCTGATTATACTTAAAGCATAACCTGACCCTGTTTACAAATTCAGTGCCACTAGCGGCGCTCTGCTTAACATCCAGAGTCCATTGCGCCCTAGCAGTAGCGTTAGGGTTAGCCTGAACAGTGCCAACATCCTTTTTCATGCCATCAACACCAAGCTGACCAAAACTCCTAACCAGCGTAGCAACAGCATTCTGTAACTCATTATCAAAGAAGTTGTTAACGCTTGTCCTTAATAAAACGCTTCCACCAGGCTGCATTCTTTCACTGCTTAACTCGTTTTTTATAGCAATTCCATCACTAGTCTGAGTCTGTTGCCCTGTGCAACCAACTATCAGAAGAACTGCTGTAATCACCAGTGTCTTACTTATTATTTCCTTCATTTTTAATCACTTTTTGCCTTTTTACTCTGTCGGATAAACACTAATGCTAGTGCTTCCTTCCTTCAGGTAACTGTAAGAAATGTAAGCACTAAACGTTAAAATCCTTTGTGGTTCGTAAACGTTTTGCGTATTAAATCTTACAGGGAGCATGATAGATTGCTTGCCTGATGTTAATTCATCAGAAGAAATGCTTTTTAAGTATAACTTTGACCTTGCGTTAGCGTTTAACTCCTCAAACTCAGTCTCAGGGAATAAACTGTTAAAACTAATTGACAATGAATTAACGCCATCATAATTAACCCATCCTAAATTAGCAGCTGAAACATCATTAATACTTGTTAAATCATCACGCTTAACAGCAACAATAACAGTTGAGCCCGGTTTAATAACACCTGTGCCCTTGTTATTCAAGTCAAACTCAAGAGTGAATTCAAGAGGACTAGTGCTGCCTTCAAGATAAATAATTGGCTGCTGAGTCTTACTTTCAAGCTTTAACTCACCAGGACTGCTTATAGTCTGACCTGAAAGACTAACTGGACCCTCTTTACTCCTTTCAAGATACTCCTGCTGGCTGATACCTGCAATAGTCTGAGTAATAGTGGTCTTGTAATCATACTCTAAATTATAATAAATCGTGTGGGCATAAGGCATACCTGCAATAATCGTGTCATTAGGCGAGCGGATATTCCAGAAAAACTGAATCTCCTCATCAGGAAACATACTGTTAACTTTGTGCGTCCTGTATGGCTCGTTAACATCATCAAAAAACTGATTACAATTATACACCCTTAACTCACCAGGGTTAAACTCATTGTTGCACTCATAAATCCTAAACGGCTCCAAGTTCTCCAAATTAACTTTAATATTAGTTGCTTTACTGCCTTCGGCATTGTTTCTTACTGACATTAAAATATAATTATACGCACCTGAAACCATCTTAGTAACAACTGCCCTGAACTCTAAAATACCCACGCCGTCAGTTGGCTGAATCTTAGACTCCTCAGTAGTATTACCACCTAACCCAGTGCAACCAGTAAGAATTATTACAGCTAACAACAAAGCTAACTTTTTCATATATTACAATCCTGCACAGTTATACTGGCCTCTCCTTTAACTAAATACGTGTATAACACGTCACCCCTAATTATTAAAGTCTTTCTTAGCGCATTAACGTCACTGCCAAAAATACTAGTACTATCAACATTTAGTGTGCAAGAGCCCGTGATTATAAGACTGCTAACACTTAAGTCACCGCTGTAAAAACAAAGAGAGTAATCATTACCAAACAAGTCATCAGAATTATCATAACCAAACTGAGTGTAATCACCAATAGTGCCAGCCATGTAATCCTTGAAATTATTGCAATAACCCTTAGCAGGCGAACTTAGTGAATCACAATTAAGCGAACTAACACAAACCCAGTCATCACTAGGGCTCTGGCACTGACCATCCTTAAGCAGTGCATTAGGAATATATACATAAGCGCTTAAGTAATCATTAACTGTACCCGTACCTGACTCTGAAATAGTTGTAATCATAACCGGCTTAGAGTCACTGACAATAACCGGCTGTTCAATACCGCCAATGCTAAACTCAACAGGACCAACACTAGTAGTAGCAGGTCTAGTTGAAAATGTTAACTGCTTTTGCTCAGCTTTCTGCCTAGCATAATCACTGTTAATAAACTCAATAGGAAGCCTTGAAACACTATGATAACCTGTCTCAGCAAATACATCAATAAAACAAGACTTAGTTGGTGAAACATCAGGCTGTGTCAGTAAAGGTGCAGGCGCAATAACATTTTCAATAACACAATTCTTTGAACTGCTAACCCCAATTGGAAGCGAATTAATAGGCCAGCCAACAGTAGTGCAAGTAGGTTCAATAATATCATCACAAGTGTTAGTTAAATCCAACTGGTCGCCCAAGTCTTCATCCATCCACATCTTAAGGTCTTTAATAAATTCAGTGCCGCTATTCCTAACTCTGCCAATAATCTGGAAACTGCTCGAGTCATAACAACCGCTAGTTGGAATACTCTCAGCAGAAACAGTAAACGCAACACTCGGGTTAACATTAGTTGTAGTGACTTCCCTAGTAGTTGTAGGCTTTAACTGAGCCTGAACAGCAAGCTTAGGATTAAGTATCATATCAAACATTGTGCCACTGCTTGAACTGCCTAAACCCTCACTAACAGTGTGCTGAACCTGACTGACTAAACCACCCCAAGAAGTTGACAACTGAACAAAAATAAACTGAACACCAAAAAATATAGCCGGACCAAAACAAACGATAGTACCTATTAACTTAAAGCCCGGTTCAATAGGCTGTTTCCAGACAATACCTGCTGCAACAGCGCCAACAGTTATTATAATAGGCACTGCACCAACCATAAAATAAGTCCATAAGCCAGTGCCAATTAAACCAAAAGAATAAACAATTACCTGAAGAGTTCTTGCATATTTAACACCGCTAAAACTCCTTTCAAGAACATTACCTGACGCGTCTTTCTTAATAGTCTCAGCAGGTAGCGACATTATAATACCAATTGAAGCAGCAGTAAGTAAAACAACACTGATAAATTTATTCTCAGGAATAATATTCATATAACCAATAGTAACCGCAATAAAAGCAAGAGACAAACGCGGGACTAACTCCTTACCAAGACCCTCTGAACTTTGAGACGCAATATACGCAGCCAGTATTAATGACGGAATGCTAATCATCCAAAAGCCGCCAAAGAACGTAAAAAAGATTCCTATTCCTGCCAGTATTACACCAATAACTAACTTACCGCCACCCTTAGGTGCAGTATTACCAGCAACAGTCCTAACTTGTTGCTGTTGAGGCTGTCTAGGCGCACTAGGTAAGCTTCTGCCGCAACTCACGCAAAAAGAACTATTATCAGCATTATTATAACCACAGTTAGGGCATTGAACCATTACTATTCTATAAAATATTCTTTATTTAAGTAGTTTTATTCTCGCTTTTTACCACAGTAAGCGCAGAATTTATCAACATCACCAGTGTACTTGCCACCACACTTACTGCAATAATTAAACTCCTGCCAATTATTCTTAGGCTCACTTGTTAAACCAACTTCCTTTCTAGCCCTTAACGCAAGCCTAGACTCTGAAATCTTTAATTCAAGCTCACGCGCCTTAGACTCAAAATCACTGCTCTTAATAAAAGTCTCAAAAATCACACCTGAACCTGAGTCATTACTAATCCTACCTCTAACATTAACTAACGCTTTTTTTGAATCACTAATAACCTTCTCGGCATCATTAAAATTTTCATTTGCCATTAAACCACTAGCTTTAGCTAAACTGTCAATAATATCACTCGCCTCTTTTTTTAACCGAGATGCATTAAGGACTTTATACGCGCCTGACTGCGTCTTAACATAATCACTTAAACCCCCACCTAAAACGCCTTCATCAAAACGCTTAACACCCGGAATAATCTTTTCATTAACAACCTGTTTAACAGCTTCTTTTTTTTGGGCATATGACTCCTTAACTTCCGCCTTCTTACCCTCATAAGCAGACATTAACTCCTCTTTCTTATTTTTATAACGATAAACTAACTCTGCCTTTTTATCCTGATAACGCATTTTTAAATCCTCTTTCTTGTTATCAACAAAGCCCTTAACTTCAGAACTAACTTCACCTTTTACTTTTGAAGCAATAACACTACCCGCACTGCCACGCCAAAAATCCTTACCCTTAAACAAAGGCTTTTTTACATAGTTAACATCATCAACTGTCTTAACAACAATTTTTTTATTGTAATAACAATCAGGGCAAGTCTCTGCAGATAAATCTTTATAACCACACTTAGGGCATACTTTACTCATTAATAAAAATCTAATAGAACTTTAATTAATAAACTATTCACTCGTAAGTAACTCTTACTTCATCTATCAGGAATCTGCCATCAAAAGCGCTGACCTTAACAGTATTATCATTTCTTAAAAACTCCTCATTAACCCTAATTGAATTCCAACCCGCATTCTTAACACTGGAAACATAATTAACCATACCATTAACCTCAAACTTAATACTGCCACCAAGGTAAACATTGCTAACATAAAAATTAATAACAGCATCATCTAAACTGCGAAGCTGTGAATTATTAACACTAAATAAAATAGTCTTATTAACAGATAACTCCCTACCTGTATAGAAGTACAACCTTACACCCCTAAGCCATGCTTCAGCTCCGGGGTTAGCTTTAAACACTAATTTATTTGAGTTATTAAGATTAAGCCTTATAACAGGCATTGAAGCAGTATAATTTCTTGAAAGCAGTGAGTTACTGCCAAATATTTCAACATCATTAATAAACGTCTTAATACCGCTAATCGAATCATCAAGACTGATAAACTTAATTTCAGCACTCTCAGCATTACGCTCAATACTATCAGTAATAAATGTAAACTCCTGAGTTTCAAGCTTAGGCGTGTAAAAAGCCTGATTAATCTTAATATCAGTCAAGTTGCAATCCTGAGTAGACCAGAAAGCCAGACCATCAAAGTCACACTTAACCTCAAAATTAATAGTCTCATTAAGGCTCTGCTTAGATATAACTGCGCTAACAGTTTCACCCTCGCTAACCTTCTCGCTAAAAATCAACTCCTTGTTAGCGTAAACAACAAGCGTCGGGTTACCCCTTTTAGAATCCATAGTCATACTAAGACTAACTTCTTTAGTAATATCCTTATCAACACTATTAACCAATAAACCCATACCCTCACTCCAAAAAATATTAGAGTAAAGGAAATAAGACGGATAATTAAGAGTTGCATTGCTAAGCGGATAAGACAAAATCACATTAGGAAACTCTTTGAAACTGATAACATCATTGTTAGCGCCTCCAATAACACCTAGCGAGTCAGCATAATAAAGAATCTTAGGATTAGCTTCAGGGTACTCATAGCAAACCCTAACTATACGTTCTTCACCGCTTCTTAAGCAGACGCCAGTATATTTATCACTGATAAACGAAGTCTTAATATTGAAACAATCAGGGTAATCACTAAAAACAGCAACACCACCCTCGCTAACTATATCCTTAAGCAAGACACCCTCCTCTGTGTAAAATTGAACACGCGCATTATCAATAGGATAACCGGAATCGCAGTCAACAACATTAACCCTGATAGTTGAGACCTCAGTTAAAAGAGCCTTACGCTCCCAAGGCTGAATAAGCATAATAAACACCAGATAAGAAACCATTAAAATCAGGAATATACCAACCATCATGCCTGATACCTTATTACTTGACGCTTCTGCACCAATACGATTCATATGATTAAATCTAAACCAATACTACTAATAAAAACTTTCCCTAAACATTAAAGGACAAATTAGTTAAATACAACAATCCATTAACACGATTTCCATGAAAATAAAAGAATTAACAACTAAATACCCTGAATTAACAAAACTATCCGAGCGTATAGGCGACTTTGAATTATACCCCCCGCAGGCAGAAGCACTTAAAAGCGGTTTTTTAGACGGAAAAAACCTGTTATTAGCCTCACCAACAAGCAGCGGTAAAACACTAGTAGCTGAAATAGCCATGGCAGTGAACAAAAAAAGAGGCGGGAAAAGCATATACTTAGTGCCATTAAGGTCGTTAGCAAAAGAAAAATATGACGATTTCAAGGAATTATTTAACGGCGAGTTAAGCGTTGGCATGAGTATTGGCGACCTCACAACAAAGGATGACCGAATAGGCAAAAGCGACTTAATAGTATGCTCATACGAGAAATTTGACTCATTAATAAGACACGGCGCAAGCTGGATAAAAGATGTCTCGCTCGTGATTGTTGACGAAGTCCACCTGATAGATGACACTAGCAGAGGACCAGTAATAGAAGTCTTACTGACACGTTTAAAATTAATGAACAAATGGATAGTGGCATTAAGCGCTACAATAGGAAACCCGACAGTGTTAGGCCAGTGGCTAAAAGCAATAGTAATACAAAGCAGTTACCGGCCTGTAAAACTACTTGAAGGAGTTTTTAACAGCGAGCAAGTGATTTTTAAAAATGATGAACGAGTAATAAGCGCACCGGATTACCCTGACCTAATTAATAATACACTGCTAAACGGCAAGCAATCATTAATCTTTGTAAGCAACAGGCGAAGCGCTGAAAGCGTTGCAGAAAAAATGGGCGAATTAGTAAAAAAATCATTATCAAACACAGACTTAACAGCGTTAAACGAGCTAAGCAGGCGAGTGCTAAAAGCAATATCATCACCAACAACACAATGCAAGCGACTAGCTTCATGCATAAAAAACGGGACAGCATTTAACCACGCAGGACTAATTAACGAGCAAAAAGCACTAATAGAATCAGCCTACAGAGCAGGACTAATAAAAATAATCTCATGCACAACAGTGCTTGCTTACGGAGTAAGCCTACCTGCATACATGGTTGTAATAAGAGACTTTAAGCGATTCTCAGATGACGGCATGAACTATTTTCCAGTAAGCGAGTACCTGCAAATAGCAGGGCGAGCAGGCAGAAGCGGTTATGATGTTGAAGGCTTAAGCGTGCTAGTAACAAACGGGGACTCAGAAAGAGAACTAGCATATAATGAATACTTATGTGCTAAACCAAGTGTTATAGTATCAAAACTAGGTGTGGAACCAGTCATGCGTTTTCACGCGCTATCACTAATATGCGACGGCACTTCATCATCAATAACCACCTTAATTAATTTTTTCAAAGAGTCATTCTTTGGCTTTGACTACGGAGGCGAAGAATTCATCGAATCAAGAGTAAGAATAGTTACTAACGACTTAGTTAACTGGGGTTTTATTAACGAATTAAACAACCACTTAGTGCCGACTAAACTAGGCATGCGAGTAAACGAATTATACCTAGACCCATTAAGTGCATATAAAATAATCAAAGGATTAGAAGAACCTGTAATTAACCCAATAGGATTTATTCACTTAGCATCATCATGCGGGGAGATACAATCAATAAGGGTTCAGAAAAATGATTACCCATTCATACTAGAGGAATTAGCAGTTCACGAAGACGAGCTAATAGTGCAAAAACCAAGCCCTTTTAGTTACGAGTATGAAGGCTTTATGCGGGCGTTTAAAACATCACTAATGATTAACGAGTGGATTAGCGAACGGGGCGAAGACTTATTACTTGAAGAATATGGCATACCTCCAGGCTCACTGCACCAATTACTGGCTAACCTAGAATGGATACTGTACTCAATAGGCGAGATAGCTGATGTTAAACAAGTAAAAGGCGTTAAGGAATTTACTAACGGATTAATACTAAGAGTCAAGTACGGAGTAAAAAGCGACCTGTTAACACTAGTAAGCCTAAGAGGCATTGGCAGAGTCAGGGCAAGAAAATTATACATCAACGGCTTTAAGACAGTAAGCGAACTAAGAAGTGCAGGCATTGAAAAAATATCAAAGATTATAGGACCTAACACTGCAAGAAAACTAATCGACTCACTGGACCCTTAGCGCTCACCTTTGGTTCGCTCTCACGTCGCACTTACGCTTCGCTTTCTGCTACGCAGAACGTGCTCCTCACGTCGGGCGCTAAGCCCTCCGCTCACTATCCTCTATTATAATAAGATGCCAAAATTAAATTAAAATCTTAAGAATAAAAATTAATCCAACAATCCCAATACCGACATAAACTATAGGCACATCAAATAAACCCGGAATACTAATTGAAAAACCAGTTATTCCCTTAATAGTTTTTTCAGCACTGCTTAACTCTTTCATTGTAAAAACAACCGGTTCAGCAGTATTGCTAACATCACCGTTAACAACATACTCAAAGACATTCTCACCAGCATCAAGCCCCATGAAATAAGTAATGACGCCATCACTTGTAGTTATTGTATCCCTGCCACTTGAACTGCTTGGATTAATATCAGCAATAAACGCATCAGGGTTAGCTTCCCTGCTAAAAACCTTAAGCGTGATAACAGTCTTAGGCTCATTATTAAGCATGTACTTCATAGCAGTCTTTGTAAAAATAACCGTCTCCAGATTACCCTTTAACTCTGAAACCGAGTAAGGCTGATTCTCCCTGTTAGCAATTAACTTAGCAACACTCTCAGGCGATTTGCTCTTAGTAGTAATAACATTGCTGCTACCCATTAAACTAACAAGAGGCATCTCGTTTTCAGCAAGTGTAATAGCGCTCTCAGCTTCAGGAGTGTTAATCTTATTTTCAGCATTAACTAAAGCATTCTTTACTTCAGGAGTGACTAAACCAGTCTTAGCAAGTAACGCATATTTAGCCATCAATTCAGAAAGCCTTACTATAGCATTAGTGTTGTTAACAACAGTATTATTAGTCTGATTAGCCGGCGCTGGCACTCTTACATTAAAACTAAAAATACCCTCCTCACTCCAGCCATCAACATCACTGCAACCAACCCTTAACACATGAGTGCCTGAAATTAGTTTACCAATATTACGACTGACAGTAATATCATAAGAATTGTAATTGCCGCCAATTGCAACATAATTATTATTATCAACCTTCATATTACAGGCAATAATAGTATTATTACCTCTGCCAGCATCACTAACCCTAACACTAATCATAACATCATTAGTTGTTAACGCGTTCTCAGGATAATTGCTGATACTTAGAATAACCGGCGCACCACTAGGCATACCACTAGTAAGCGACTCAAGATTAACCCTGCTATCAAGGCTACCTATCTTAATCTCGCTACCTGATTCATAAGGGCCAAGAATCATACCCTTAAAACCAACAGCCGAGATATTTAACAAGAACTGCAAGCCATCAACACTTAATGGAATACTTGCAACACTATTATTATTAGTCTCAACAGTCATTAACTTGTCGTCATCTTCTGTTGAACTAGTCTTTTTAGTGTTAATCACAGTAATATTAGCTTTAGTGTTTAAGAACACAGCAACTTTAGGCTTTAAACCAATAGTCACGATACCAGCGTTAATTGACTGACCTTCTTTAACAGTGCTAAAATAACCTTCTTTGCTAACTGAGATATTAACAAAAGGATTAGCAGTAACAACATCAAAAACTAACGGGTTAGTGGTACCATAATTAATACTGCCATTAAACGCATTAATTGAATAACCACTTAGTGTGTTATTAGTATAATAATCAGTTACATTAACTGTTAATTTTATCAGAGTCCTTGTTAACAATTTAACATAACTAGTTGAAGCGCTGTTAATAGAATTAATATTTAACACACCAGTGGCACTAGCGTAATTTGAATCAGTAAACTGAACTGACAAAACATTAACATTACTAATCGGGTCAACAGCTAGCCAAGCAACACCATCAACAAGCGAGCCACTGACTAACACATTATTGCTGTTATCAACAACACTTACTAAACCACTTGCATAATTACCATTCTGGTCAGTGACGTTAACCATTAAAGTCTTATTCATTGTAACACTAACCGGACTACCATTGTTTAAAGCGCTGATAACAACCGAGTTATTAATAATATAACCAGCTTTGCTAACAGTTAAAGTGTGCGCCCTCTGGTCTAACACGCAATAACCAACATGGCACTCACCATAAGTCTCAATATTCAAAGCACTAATAGCATAATCAGTAACCGGCGCACTAATACTATCAACAACATTAATATTAGTCCTCCAAGTCTTATACGTACCCATGCTAACCTGAATCTGACTTAGTAACTCATCAGGAATTTCAGTTACTGCAGACTCAAAGTCAAGATAATTATCACCATCATAAAAATAAACCTTAAAGTACCTTTTGGAGTCATCACTCTTAGGGTAATCAGCGGGGTTAAGCAAAGAGTAAAAAGATAAACCGATATTACCAATAGGAATATTAACTGTTGACACAAGAGTCTCAGTAGTTGTAGCACCACTAGTCACACGAGTCTTTAATTCAATCCTTCCCTCGCTAACTGGCAGCAAGAAATCATCAGCAATGTTAACCCTTAAGCCCTTCATTAAACTAAAAACCTCAGGCGCAACAGGAGTGCTTTCAAGAATTAAGACTCTACTACTAGCAGTATAACCAGTCTTACCTGCCTTAAGCGTGAAAGACTCACCCTTAAACACACTGCAAGTAAACACGCCATTACTGCCCGCGCAACTAGTGCCTTCACCAGTTATACCAATAACTGAACCAGTGCTTATTACTTGCGAGCCGTCGTTATTAAACTCATTAACATTAACACCTAAAGAATAACTAGTACCATGAAGTTTTACACTAACACTTGACGGATGATTAGCGCTAGTAAACGTATCAGCATAAACAGCGCTATTAAAATCTGACGCACTAACAGCAACACTAAACGCCTCACCTGAGTAAACAGTGCAAGTAAGACCAAGGCAACTGCCGCTCCCACTAATCATACTAACTAAAGGGCTGTTTACTGGTGAACCATTAAATGACTCAATTAACAATGAAAAAGCATAAAATTCCTGTGTTAATGAAATACTGACACTGCTAGTTCCTGCAGCATAAACATTTATCTGAGTTGCGTAATTAGCAGAACTAGCCTGTATTGTAAAACCACTGCCCTGGTAAACATGACAAGTCCTTACTGCCTCCGTGCCGTCACAAGTAGTACCCCCACTAGTTATCGTAAGAACAGTTGTTAACGGGCTAACAGTTGCACTAACATCAACAAGCGTGTGTGCTAGATTAATATTATCAGCAGTGTTAACATTTATACCACTAGCGTAATTTCTCGAATAAGCAGTATAATCAGTCGCACTAGCGCTGACTGTAAAAGGCATTGCTACATTAACTGTACATGAATAAGACGAGCTATCAACAGCGCAATTATTAACTGCAGAATCACCATTATAAGAATAACTAACTGCAGCACTAGCAGGACTAAGCGAACCGGAAACAGTAGCGGTTAATCTAGTAAGAAAAAAATTCTGAGCCTGAACTGTAACTAATGCAGACCTAGAACTAGTCTCATAAAGACTATGCGTTACAGTAATTGTACACGCTGGTATTCCAGAACCACTATAACTAGCATAACCCAAGTTAACCGAATAATCACCATTAGCATCAGTTACAATACTACCTGTCTTACTAAGAGTCGGGCATGAAACACTAACCGACGCACCACTGACGCCAGCGCTATTCCAACTAGCCTTACCATTAAAAATAACAACGCCACTCCAAGAAGCGCTAGCCGTGTTAATTGATAAAAGTAATACTATTAATGTTAATACAAAAAAATTATTGATTGTTTTTAATTTCATAAATCATAATTAACACTTTAATGAGTTGAGCAGACAATATAACTGTCAGTAATAGTTTTTGAATCAACTAAACTATTTTTATCCACCCTTATCAAATATTTTCTAATATCACTATACACAGGTTCGGGCTTACTAGTTTTGCTGTTGATACATGCATTAAGATAATTACATAAATCCCTAATTGTTGCATCACCATTAATCATAAGTTCAGGACCTACCTTTAACTTACTAATAACATCAGCCATTTTAATATCCTCATTTATACTTAAAAGCGATTTTAGTTCTATGCACAATGAATCATTATCCTCCATTAAAAAATTCAAGTAAATCGGCTTTTTACCATAAATCTCATTAATAGTTTTGTTAACATCAATTTTATTATCAGAACACTTTAAAGTGTAAATAGAATCTGATACATGAGCATTAGAATGAGTAGTATAAAACAAGTCTATGATGTAATCTAAATTATTATTACTTTTCATTTTAGCAAGAAGCTTATCATTATTCCTCTCAAGCATTCTCTCCATCTCGCTACGAGTAATATACACATTATCCTTGGAACAATCATCTTTAGCATTAACCTCATTTTCTAATTCTTTAAACTCTTTATCAATATCATCAGACTCATCATCAGATGAATAACCCTCATCTATTGCCGATGTCTCTAGGGGTAAAACATTATTCTTTTTAGAATCAACATTAGGCGACTTAATCTGATCCATTACTTGCTGGACTGGATTCATGTTATGTATCTTAGTGATATTACTAATACTCTTACTTTCAGATTTTTCTTCCTTTTTGTTTCTTTCAATTTTAGTTACTGGCATACTCTTTAACCCCTCAAGTACTCCTTTAATCCTTTAAGCACTTGCTTATACGTCAAGTTCATTGCTGTAATCTCTTTTTCAAATGAATAAGGAATAACCCCCACTGACTCATCAGCGGAATCAGTCTCAAGACCGCCCTCAAAGACTAATTGCAGGTAAAGCTTGCTTAATTTTTCATCATTACTAGTATCATAAGCACTAAAATTATCCGCATAAGTCTTAAAATCACTCTTAGCTGATGCATCATCAATAAATTCAATAATGTTAGGGTCACATTCTTTTGAATCAGCTAATACCGGATACCTTGCTAAAAGCAATTTGCCAAGAGTCTTTTGTTTGTCAACATTTGTATCATAATCACTTATATCTAACTCCATAATAGCCCTTTCATAAACTTCTTCAATACTATCAGTAATCTCACTTTTTTCTCTGTTAACACCAATAATCTTATCCTCAAGACTGTTAATCACATTCTCATTCTTTAATGACTTGAATAACTTGCTAAGACCATGATAAGCGCATGCACCCTCAAAACCAAGAGCAATTCCTGAAGCAATAACCCCATTAAGATAACTGTCAAAAGTGATAGTACCAGCAGTTAAATTAGGCTCACCATTAACAGTCTCAGGAACACTAACATCCTTACTTGCTACTCCCTTACCCCAAGTAAAATACTTAGATATAACAGCAGCTGCACCGTGAACACCAAGCCAAAGACCTTTCTTAAGCTTCTCTAACTTTCCCAAAGCGCCCTTAAACTCAGCATAAGTTAAACCAAGATTAATAGCACAAGCAACATTAACGCCCTGCTGTAACAAGAAAGCAGCCCAAGGCGACTCATAAAAAGCAGGCAAAACCTCAGGAGGCAAACTCTTAATCTGCTCACCAGTAGTCTCATTAAAATAATTAGTCCAATTAATATTAGGATTAGTCTCCAAATTATTAACAACATTACCCTTAATACCTTGAGTGTGAATCAACTCAGCGCCACCAGTCACAAGAGCAACAGCAGGAATGACATAATCAGCAAGAGCTGAAAACTCAAAATTAACACTATTACCAGTTAGACCTGAAATTTCATCCTCCAAAGATGCAATCTTACTAGCCTTACTTTTCCTATCAGCATCAAGTGACTCAATCTTTTTAACAAAACGCTCAAATCGACTCATATTCAATTCTTCGTTTTAATTACTTTATAAATATTTCGTTTAAGCCCTTTCTCTTTACAAGTGCAAGGCAATAAATTGCCTGCATCACTTACGTGAAGAAAACCCTTAAGGGAAAAAGAGAACACGTCGCTCACTAGCGTTCGCTCCTCTGTGCGCTCACTTCGTTCGCTTACAGCCACGTCGCTCACTAGCGTTCGCTCCTCTCGTCACTCGCATTCGGCTCGTTCTTTTCACCTACGCTCATCCTTTACAGGACTCGCTTTCACCTAACGGTGAGTAACCTATATGTTGAGCGGGTGATTTTAAATCCTTAAATTGCTGTCGAACGAAGTGAGACAGAACGAGAACTCACTTTAGTGAGTTTGAGTGTGAGGTGGCCCAGACTTTCACCCTAAAGGGTTAATCCCCTAAGCGGGTTTTGAACTGGGGTCGCAGCGTTTTCCTAAACGTTTTCCGTTAACGCTTTTGCGCCTAGCGGAAAAGGGTTACCCGAACGCTGAGTCCTAATTGCTCATTCTCAAGCAACACTTGAGAACACCAAGCTAGACTACCACCCCACCTAAGACTAAACTACTAATAAGGGTTTTTTATATTTAAGGAAAGATATTAAAATGAACCAGTAATCCAAATTTTAACAAGGGGAGAAGATTAAACTTGAAAGAAGACTTTGGAATCTACGTAGGCAAAACACAAGAAACCAAAAGCGGCAAAAAACAATGGCGATGGTCACTAGCCAGAAGGCTAAAACACAAGCCAACAACCAATGAAGTAGACAGCACAGTAAAAAAAGAACGCGGACTAAAATCATTCGTGATGAAACTAAAACCAGGCGCGTGGAGAAAAGTAAGACCAGTAAAAACCGACTTTTGGACAGGCTATGAAAACAACTACAAGAAGTACATGATAATACCATTAATCACACTAATATTCTTTAGCGGAGTAATAATATATAACAAAGCAGTCTACGGCGAGTATTTCTTTAAGGATATAAGCCTCAAAGGCGGAACAAGCATAACACTATACACAACAACAATACCCGGCATTGAAGAGTGGTTAACCAACAATTGGCCTGAAGCAGAATTAGTAATGATAAAAGACTCAATAGGTAATTTCAAAGGCTATGACTTTAGAACTGCAGAAGAACTAACAATATCTGATGCCAAGGAAAAACTAAGCAACCTAACAGACAAAGTAATAACTGAAAATGATTTTAGCATGGGCTACCAGAGCGCCAGCATCGCAAGCAGTTTCTTTAACGAATTTGGAATAATAATCCTAATATCATTCACGCTAATGGGCTTAGTAGCGCTATATTACTTTAAGAGCCCAATAAACGCGCTCACAACAGCTTTTGCAACACTAACCAACATTATAGTAGTAGTGGGCATGATGAACCTATTAAAAGAACCACTAAGCGTTCCAGGCATAGGCGCCATACTAATGCTACTAGGACTAAGCACTGACACAGATATACTACTAGCATCAAACCTTGTTAATAAAAGCGTAAAAGAATCAGTCGAGAAACTAAGAAGAATATTCATGACTGAACTAACAATAAGCATCGCTGCAATAACCAACGCACTAGTAATCTACCTGCTAACAGGAATAGACGTGATAAGAAGCATAGCACTAATACTATTAATTGGAACAATAGCTGACCTGATGAGCACGATATTTTTCAGCTCAGGACTAATGATAATGTATAACGAGTGGAGACAGAAAAGATGAATATTAAAAAATTACTAATGGAATGGAATTTATGGCTGTTAATAATACTATTAATCGCGTCAATAATGGCAATACACCCGTTCACGCCAACAAACGGTGTAATAATAGAAGGCGTAAGGTCACCAGCGCCATCAACACTAAAAGCGGGCTACGTAATAACCGAACTAAACGGCAAAATAATAACCAACCTAACTGATTACAATAGCGCTTACTCACAAATAAAAACCGGCGATGTAATAAGAATAAGCTACAGAGAAGAG
>Ga0208375_1000428_pt1 | contig 62208 bp, 51 predicted proteins | sample RifOxyD1_FD_184038 | JGI IMG/M metagenome (GOLD analysis project Ga0208375, IMG submission 184038) | Soil microbial communities from Rifle, Colorado - Rifle Oxygen_injection D1 (SPAdes) | ecosystem: Environmental > Terrestrial > Deep subsurface > Rock core/Sediment | place: Rifle, Colorado... | reverse complement strand
AAACTCACGCTCTTTTTACAGTATTACAATTACCGAAAGAAACACCGTGGGCTGGGGATGGAAGGAAAGACACCCTTAGAGAAGCTCCGGGAGTGTGCGTGTGTAAACTTGACGCTGCAATGCTACAAAACTAGACAAAAATACCTTACCGTTGCGCAACTTGATCGGCTCTTTACTTGTCATCTTGAGAGCGATATAACGAAAGTTGGTAAAACTGTTCTTAAGGAGAACGCCATGTCAGTATATAATGCAGTTTTGGGTAGTGGTTTCGACTTTGAAACCGCGTTCAAGCACCGTGTTATCCCCGACTGGAATAAGCTTTCCATGGTGGTGGGGTCACTGCGTGCACTCGGCGCTCGTATCGTTTTGACGCAAGGATGTTTCGACATGTACCACACTGGCCATGGAAAGTATCTACTCAAGGCCAGGACGTACGGCGACGTGCTCATTGTGGGTGTTGATTCGGACGAGCTAACCCGGCAACGGAAAGGACCGAAACGTCCACTTGATCCCGAGCAGGATCGTCTCGAAGCACTCGCCTGTGTCCGCGGGGTGGACCTTCTGACGTTGCGTCCTGCGTGCCCCGATAGTGAGCTCGACGCCTTGGTTAGGCTGGTCAGGCCTGATGTCCTTATCACATCGGAAACTACATCCGACGTTGACGATGAGATCAGAAAACATCTGGGGAAGTTCTGTGGGGAAGTAATCGCCCTTCCTCCGCAAGCATCTACCTCGACGACGGCACGTTTGCGGCGCGTCGCGGCAGAAGCGCAAGAGGAACTTCGGGACACTCTCATACAGAACCTAGATCAGCTGATCGCAAAGGGAGGTGCTCGATGAATACAGTCCTCATCGCGTACATTCCGGTAGTTCATCGAGGATATCTGGAGTTTTTTCGGAAGTATTCGGGGGCAACGCTGCTTATCCTGGGGAGGCATTATATACAGGAGTTCCCAAGGCTGGAGCGAGACACGAGAGCGCTTCGACCAGAAGAAGCGCAGGTGGAAGTTCAAGCACACAACATCTTTCGTGACGTGAGGGTTCTCGACGATGATCCTTGTGCGGCTATCGGCAACGATAATCCCACACTAGTCTTGCCTGACGAAGATGTCATGCATGTATTCGCGGAGAAGTATCTGGTTGATCGAAAGATCGTTTTTGGACAGACCTTCCTGCGATGGGACATGCCCCGCTCACTCTCACAAGTGCCGGTGCTACCCAGTGAGCAGATCTCCGTAGGTGAGTTCGACAGGGATGTTATGAGACATGCATTCGGTATTGCTCGAAAGAGTTCCGATTGGTGGCGTCAGCTTGCCGCATGTGCAGTAAAAGATGGGAAAATCCTCGTTGCCTGTTGGAACGAAGCCCGTCCTAGCGAATATCGTCCGTACATTGAAGGAGATCCACGGAGCAACTTCAATGCAGGGGAGCATATTGATATTTCAAATGCACTTCACGCAGAACGGGCAGTTGTCGCCTGGGCCGCAAGGAATGAGAATGAATCTCTCAGCGGCGCTGACATTTATGTGACAACCTTTCCGTGTAATATCTGCGCGGACTTACTTGCAGAGGCGGGAGTATCCTCCATCTATTTCGTCCAAGGGTATTCGGTGCTCGAAGCCGCGGAAAACCTAGCGCGGCGAGGGATCAAGATAGTACAAGTAGTGTTGGACAGCCCCTGATCGCAGGACGCGATCAGGGGCTTTTGTATACGCATATTTATAAAAATACACGCCGCCAAGATTACTCAAGGCAGCGTGTGTCACTCTGTTCTCACAGAGGTGTGGGTATCCTCATTGCGGGGTGTGGATCATAGTCCTCCAGCGTAAAGTGTTCCGGCCGAAACTCGAAGAAGTCCTTCACGGAAGGATCAAGGTGAAGCGTCGGGAAGCGGCGAGATTCTCGTGTGAGTAATTCGCGGATACTTTCGTACTGCACCTGGTAGATCTCGCCGTGTCGAATGGTATACACGAGCTCCTTAAATGTGTAGCCGAGCACCTGCGCGACCATCATACCTAACGCGGTATAGTGGATGAAATTGAACGGGAGACCCGATCCTTCATCTGCTGCACGCTGGTCATGATGCACATTCAGGCACTTGGTATCAGGATTTAAAAAGAAGCTCACGTCCCCATGGCATGGTGCGACCACCACATTCCTTTTGCGTCCTTCCCATTGTAGAACCTTGTCAGGCATCCAGTTGTTGAGCCGATGAGTCAGGGAGCGGGGGTAGTCCCGCATCTGGTTTAGGAGCGCTTCGATCTGGGTGATCTGCGTGCCGTCCGGAGTGATAACCGGCTGCGTCCATGCCGGACCATACGACCCGTCGCCGAGATCCCCTTCGGGGAGATCGAACTTGGCACACTGTTCTTTAGTGACCCATTTCTTCCAGAACTTACAGCCATACTTCTCAGACATTTCTTGGTACGTTCGCACACCATCACGAAAACTCAACATTTCGCCGATCGCTCCATGGACCAGTTTCGAAATGTCTCGTTCGGTAATGATCGGAACACCGTTCTCCATAGGGAAGCGAAGCAGATGTCCATAGATGCTTCGCGTCTCGCTGTTTTCATGGAATGGCAATACTTGAACGTCGTCTGGGTGATTGAGCGTGCGCTCGAGCATGCCAGGGTACTGCAAGTCGACTGTCCGTTTTTCGTAGGGCAGGTAGTTACAGGGTGCGACCATGGTGGATACCTCGCTTTTGGTTGTGTGTGCAGGATGCTTCTAGCCCCCACAATACACAAGTAGGCCCCGTGGGTCAAACAAATGCCGCCGTGATAGCGGCGGCATCCAAATGCATCTAAGGGAGGTGCGTCAGGCTTCTTTGTGCTTATATCCCAATGCAACGGTAAGCCAATCTTCTGAGGTGGGCTGTTCGATCATTTCTCCCCCTACAATAAGATTGGCGTGGAAATGAGCCACACTTGATCCGGTGATGTTGGTATTACCGAAGCGCATGTAGATCCCCCCTCCGTTGATATGATACCGCTTCATGATCGCGGGGAGTATGTGCTGATAAAATTCACTCCAAGCGTCAGGGGCAACTTTCGTGGGGTCATCCACATGGTCTCGATAGACGAAGAGCATGTGAAGGGTTGATCCCTGGTATGGCCACTGGTTTTCGGTGGCGATCCACCACTCGGTTTGTATCAGCAGGGGCTTTTTGTGGTTCTTTTGGAAATTCTCCCAACAGAACGGGCAAAACCCCCCCTCTGCGATCCTATGGTACACATTAGTTTGTTCATCGCCTCGCGTATGCGAGAGATTTACTAACTGATTTTTCTCGGTCATAGTGATCTTCCTTTATTCAAACTTCGCTGAGTATATAGGATTTAAACTGAAAGACAAGGGAAAAACAATTGTGCTAGAATGACCCTACGATGCTTACGCTCAAGGTAAAAAAGCTTTCTCAAGTGACCGTTCTACCATCCTTCGCCCACCCTGGCGATGCAGGAATAGATCTTTTTGCGTGCGAGGAAACAGTGGTACGCCAAAACGACCGCACCTTGGTGGGAACTGGGGTGGGAATGGAGATTCCTGATGGATACGTCGGACTCATTTGGGACAAGAGCGGACTTTCAAATAATCACGGACTTAAGACCTTGGGGGGTGTCATTGATGCAGGATATCGCGGTGAAGTGAAGGTGGGACTCGTGAATCTTTCAGACAAGGATTACATTATTCGTGCAGGAGAGAAGGTCGCGCAGATGCTTATTCAAAAGGTTGAGCATGTCGCCATTGAAGAAGTTTCAGAACTTTCAGGCACTGCACGCGGAGACGGCGGCTTCGGGAGTACGGGCAAATAACATGATCAAACACACACTAGAACAATCCATCAAAGAGGTACTCGAAGAGCTCGGCATCACTGGAACAGTGTTTACTGTTGAACGGCAGGCGGAAAGTTCTCATGGCGACTATGCAACCAACGCAGCGCTTACGTGCGCGAAGCTTGCAGAAATGTCTCCGCGCGGACTCGCAGAGAAGCTCGTTACAGCACTCACTGAGAAAAATTTTCCGTTCGTAGAAAAACTGGAGATCGCCGGTCCAGGGTTTGTGAATATGTTTCTTACCGCAGAAGCACTTGCTGATGAAGCGAAGCGTGTCTCGAAAGAAGATACGGAAGGCCTTTCGGTGCGCGGGGGAGAGAAGGTCAACATTGAGTTTGTTTCAGCGAATCCAACCGGAGATCTTCATATCGGACACGGACGCGGGGCGTTCTTTGGCGATGCGCTTGCGCGCGTACTCTTGTTCGCGGGTGCAGGCGTGACGCGCGAGTACTACATCAACGACTCGCGTGAAAGCAACCAAGTCAAAGAGCTCGGCAAGACCGGACTCGGGCAGGGAGAGCAGTACAAAACACCCCATCTTGAATCAATGATCGCTGAAATGGAGTTTGCAGGATTCGCACCTGAGAATGTGGGTTTTGCATTGGCGGAGCGTGTGCAGGAGTATAATCGCGCGTTCGTTACCGAAAAACTCGGCATCCGATTTGATGAGTGGTATTCGGAAGATGAGCACCTTCGTGCGACCGGTGCCAACGATCGTACGCTCGCACTCCTCAAAGAGAAGGATGTTACATACGAAAAAGACGGAGCACTTTGGCTTAAGACCAGCGAGTATGGCGACGACGAAGACCGTGTCGTCGTGCGCTCTGACGGAACCAAGAGTTATTTTATTTCTGATATTACGTATCACCACGAGAAGTTTGCACGCGGTTTCCAAACCGTGATTGACGTTTGGGGTGCCGATCATCACGGGCATGTGAAGCGCATGCACGCAGTGGGGAAGATCTTGGGCTGGCCCGAGAACCCGCCACAGCCGATCATTTTCATCACTCAACTCGTCGCGCTCAAAGAGGGCGGTGAGCGCAAGAAAATGTCCAAGCGTGCCGGCAACGTGATCTTGCTCGAAGACTTGGTGGATGAACTCGGCATCGATGTCGTGCGCTGGTTCTTCTCGGAGAAGGCGCTCGGTTCGCACATGGAATTTGATCTTGGACTCGCGCGCGAACGCTCGGCGAAGAACCCCGTATTTTATGTGCAATATGCGCACGCACGCATGTGTTCGATCGAACGCAATGTTGAAGGACTCGCATCCTCCGGACGAAACGATATCGCCGTGCTGGCGGAAACGACTCCTTCCGCACGCGCATTGCTCTCGGCAATAAATGCATTTCCCGAAGTAGTGAGTGGTGTGGCACACACGCACGATGTCCACAAACTTCCCGTGTACGCGTACGAGTTGGCGACCGCATTCTCACATTTTTATCGCGACGTACGAGTTGTGGAGGGGGAGACATATCACCCCGATGCGCTTGCCCTCGTGCAGAGCACGAAAAACATTCTGCGCACCACGCTGGATCTCATGGGTATTTCATCGCCAGAAAAGATGGAGCGGGAAGTTGAAGCGGCATAGCGCGATTCTTGAAGCGCTTTGACCCGAGTGGGGAAAATGGATACTATGGCTCTATGACCGACACCCCTGGAGAGAAAGGCAAAAAATCAACCGTAGCACAACAGGAAGAGGAGACTCTTCTGCAGTGGAACCACGCCCATATTTTTGAAAAAACACTTGAGCAAACAAAGGACGGCGAGCATTTTACATTCTACGATGGTCCGCCGTTTGCGACCGGCCTTCCGCATTACGGGCACCTGCTCGCGGGCGCTATCAAAGACGCCGTCCCGCGCTATCAGACAATGCGCGGTAAGCAGGTGCGCCGCGTGTGGGGATGGGACTGTCACGGGCTACCAGTAGAGAACCTGATCGAGAAAGAACTCGGCCTCAAGCACAAGAAAGACATCGAGGAGTACGGTATCGACAAGTTCAACCAGGCGGCGTTTGAGAGCGTGCTTCGCTACGATACAGAGTGGAGCCGTGTTGTGCCACGTTTTGGACGGTGGATCGATATGGATCGGAGCTACAAGACAATGGACTGGAAATACACCGAGTCGGTGTGGTGGGCATTCAAGACGCTCTACGACAAGGGTCTCATCTACGAAGGGTACAAGCCAATGCACATCTGTCCGCGCTGTGAGACGACGCTCTCGAACTCTGAAGTTGGGCAGGGCTACAAAGATATCACTGACCTTTCGGTAACGGCAAAGTTTGAACTTGTCGACGAGCCCGGCACATACGTGCTTGCGTGGACGACGACGCCGTGGACCTTGCCGGGGAATGTCGCACTTGCAGTGGGAGAAAAAATAAAATATCAAAAAGTAAAAGTAAAAAACGAGAGCGGTGATGAATTGGTTATTGTTGCCGCTGAACGAATCGCAGATGTCCTCAAAGGGAAGGAGCATGAGGTCATTGAAGAGCTTTTAGGCAATGATCTTGTCGGCAAGGCGTATAAGCCTCTTTTTGGGTACTATGCAGATGACATAAATCTTCTGAACCGCGAGAACGGATGGAAGATCTACGCGGCGGATTTCGTAACGACCGAAGACGGCACCGGCGTGGTGCACATCGCACCGGCATTCGGCGAGGACGACATGAATGTGGGCAAGAAGTACAACTTGCCGTTCGTTCAACATATTTCCATGGACGGTACGTTCAAGTCGGAGGTGAAAGATTTTGCCGGCATGGAAGCGAAACCGAAGTCCGATGACGAGAAGACGCGTCTTGGTACTGATATTGCAATCCTCAAGTACCTGCAGGAAAAGGGCTCCTATTTTGATAAGCAGAAGGTTACCCACTCATACCCGCACTGTTACCGCTGTGATACGCCACTCCTCAATTATGCCGCGTCATCCTGGTTCGTGAACGTTACGACACTCAAAGAAAAAATGCTTGAGCAAAATGCGACTACCTCGTGGATCCCAGAGTCGATGAAAGAGGGGCGCTTCGGTAAATGGCTCGAAGGTGCGCGTGATTGGTCCATCTCGCGTTCACGCTTTTGGGGCGCACCGCTTCCGGTGTGGCGTTGTGCTTCCTGTAAAAAAGATCACGTAATCGGTTCGGTTGCCGAAGTATCAAAACCGGCTCGGAATACCTACCTGGTGATGCGGCATGGGGAGTCTGAGAACAATGCGAAAAATATCGTGAGCGCAAAGTTTGATAACCCGCACCATCTTACCGAGAAAGGGAAGATCCAAGCGCACGAGGCCGCACAAAAACTCAAAGGACAGAGTATTGATTTTATTGTCTCTTCTGATTTTATGCGCACCAAAGAAACAGCGGAGATCGTTCTGGCAGAGCTCGGTCTTTCAAGCGATGCACTCGTGTTTGATGAGCGGTTGCGCGAGATCAACACTGGTGTGTGTGATGGCAAGGATATCGCGGAGTACCATAAGATTTTTGCAACACCGTTTGAGAAATTTTCGAAAGCTCCCGAGGGCGGCGAGACGCTTGACCAGGTTCGCGCGCGTGTGATGGATGCCCTCCATGATTTTGAAAAGAAGTATGAAGGAAAGAAGATTCTTATCGTGACCCATGAATATCTTGCGTGGATGTTGTGGATGGGTGCTACGGGGGCGCTCTCGCATGAGGCGATCGATGAGAAGACTCGCCGCGATGAAGAGTTTCTGCGTAACGCACAGGTGATGGGTCTGCCGTTTATGAAACAGCCACACAATACGGAACATGGCATTGATCTGCATCGTCCATACATTGATGAGGTTGTATTACCATGCACATGCGGAGAGGAGATGAAACGCATCCCGGATGTGTTCGACTGCTGGTTCGAGTCGGGCTCGATGCCGTACGCACAGTTCCACTATCCGTTTGAAAACAAAGATGTGTTCGAAAAGAATTTCCCTGCGGACTTCATTGCTGAGGGGCAAGACCAAACGCGTGGGTGGTTCTATAACTTGATGGTGCTTGCGGTCGGACTGTTTGAAAAAACGCCCTTCGAGCAGGTGATCGTGAACGGCCTCATCTTGGCGGAAGACGGACAAAAGATGTCGAAGCGCTTAAAGAACTACCCCGAGGTGGATGCGGTGTTTGATCGTTACGGGGCCGATGCACTTCGCTATTTCCTCCTCTCATCGCCCGCGGTACATGCCGAGGATCTCAATTTCTCCGAGCGCGGTGTGGATGAGGTTCTCAAAAAAGTAATTCTCCGTACAGACAACGTGCTTGCGTTCTACGCGCTCTACCGCGATGATGCCGTTGCCGCAAGCGATACGAGCACGAATGTTCTCGACCTCTGGATCGTTGCACGGTTGGGAGAAGTTGCGGGAGAGATGACCAAAGCATTTGATGCGTATGAACTTGATCGTGCAACGCGCCCGATTGGCTTGTTTGTCGATGATCTTTCTACGTGGTATGTGCGCCGTTCGCGCGACCGCTTCAAAGCGGATGATCGTGATGATGTGCGCAATGCAAAAGCGACATTGCGATTTGTGTTGCTCGAATTTTCAAAACTCATTGCCCCGGTGATGCCGTTCCTCGCCGAGCGCATGTATGCGATGGCGGGCGGGGAGAAAGAGAGTGTGCACTTGGAACGGTGGGCCACCGGTACAACCGCTGATGCGAACATTCTTGAAGAGATGGCAACCGTGCGCGCTATGGTTTCGCAAGCGCTAGAAGAGCGCGCAAAAGCGGGAATCAAGGTGCGCCAACCGCTTGCATCACTCACTACTAAAACGTCCGTCAGTGAGGAGCTTGCAGAAGTTATAAAAGACGAGGTGAATGTAAAAGAAGTCATGGTGCGTGCGGAGACTGATGGAATTATTCTCGACACAGTGATTACCCCAGAACTCAAACGTGAAGGGCAGTATCGCGATTTGCTTCGTGCGGTGCAAGAGGCGCGCAAAAAAGCAGGGCTCAAGCCGGGGGAAGAAATGATGCTCACACTTGATCTACCCGCCGAGTGGAAAGATGTCGCCAAAGAAAAAGAATCAGAACTTATGCGCACGACATTCGCAGACGCTATTCAATGCAGCGAACTTTCTGATGTGGAACCAACTAAGATTGAAGACGCGGAGATAAAAGTTTTGGTGGTAAAAAAATAGCGGACTATTCCTTGTGGGAATAGTCCGCCCGGGTTTTAAGGGAACTCAGTCACTTCTCGTGCAATGACATCACAAAGGAGTGTTTGTTGGCGTGGCCCGTAGTGTGCCTCGGCAACGATCTTTTTTCCTGAAAGTGCCAAGGGAAGCCAGAACTGATCGGCAAGCATCATCTTGGTGGGCAGCGCGTTCGCTGGGAACCATGTGGGTGCAAGCATCTCATCGCTCTCCAGCGCCACGCCCTCCCAGCTAGTTACGATGTATGCGTGTACCCGGCATGTGAATATTTCTCCATCGCTGGTCACGTTATGGAAATCGACGACCGCGATCTTCTCAAGATGGTTTGGGGTGGTGCGTAATCCGCACTCCTCTCCAAGTTCTCGTACCGCGGCCTCAACGGCACGTTCTCCTTTTTCGATGCCGCCGCCATATCCGTTCCAGCAATCTTTTCCGATCTTGCTCGTCTTAAACCCGAGAAGCACGTTGCCGTCCCGTACAGGGAAGCAGAGCGTGGCTTCAAGAAGTATCTTTTCATCAGTGCTCATGGCAAGGGCTCCTATAAACGAGAGTGTTCTTTGCGGTATGGTACCGTGGATGGCCTTGACGCGCAATGGGTACTTGGGGAAGCAGCACATTGTCCCTATACTGGGAAGTAACCTATGGCCTACCATCTCTATCACACCGAAGGAATCGTGCTCGGGTCAAAAGATACCGGTGAATCGAATCGGTTCTATTTTATTTTGACGCGCGAATTGGGGCTCGTGGGTGCGGTCGCGCAAAGTGCACGCGCATCAAAATCAAAACTGCGCGGACACCTCTCTGTCGGAACGCGTGGTGCGATGACGTTCGTGCGCGGACGCGATGTGTGGCGTATTACCGCCGCCGACGAAATTGCGGTGTTCTCCCCAGAGGACGTCTCTCGACAGCGCATGGTCGCACGCATGGCGCAACTCTTGCGTCGCTTAGTGCACGGAGAAGAATGCGATCAAGATCTCTATAAAGAGGTATCGGGAGCTCTTACGTTCCTTAAAGAACATGACGAGGCGGTCAAGGGTCGCGAGTTGTTTGAGATGGCCTTTGCAGCGCGTATGCTCGCACACCTCGGATACGGCGTGTTCGACGAATCTCACAATGAGGTACTTGCGGCCGAGTGGGGAAGCGAGGTGCTTGCCCGTGCTGGGGTGCATCAGCGCACGCTCGTGCGCGCGGTAAATGACGCACTGCGCGCGTCCCAGTTGTAACGGTAAGAATCCCGCCACCACAGAGATGAATGAGGATGTGCGGTGTGGTACACTATATGAACTATGCCACAAGATCCGAAAAGCTCGCTCGAGGAGCTCAATAGGAAGATGTATACGCAGGACTTTAAGGAAGTCCCGATTCGGAAAGCGCTCGAACAAGCCGAGACGGAGCCCGATATTGAGCGTGATTGGACGGAAGAAAGTTTTGGTGCAGATGATTTCAGTACGGAAAAGATCGAGCACGCCATGAAAAAAACAAATCGTTTTGCGCGAGGACTTTTGTATGTCTCGGCGGTATTTCTTGCGGTCGCGGTGATCATCGGGGCAATCAGCATTTTTCGTGGGACGGGTATTTCAAGTAAAAATGTTTCCATTAGCATTGAGGGTCCAGGAACAGCAAGCGGTGGGGAAGAGCTTGCATTCGATGTGGTGGTGCGTAACAAGAACACGGAAGCGATCGAGCAAGGAGAAATGGTCCTGCATCTTCCCGATGGAATTTCTCTGGTGACCGACAAAGGAACAGAAGAGGGTACGGTGCGTTTGCCCATAGAGACGCTTCTGGCCGAAGGGACACTGCGTAAACAGCTTCGCGTGGTCCCGTACGGCGCAGAGAAAGAAGAAAAAAAGATCCCCATCGTGCTCGAATTTCGTTTTAGCGGACAGAGCGCGACATGGGAATCAAAGAACGAATATGCATTTACGATCACCTCGTCTCCGGTGAACATAAGCGTTGCCTCGATAGAGGAAGTGAGTGCAGGGCAAGCATTCGACCTGACGATCAAGATCGAATCGAATACCGACAAGTCACTTCCGGGCGCGCTCCTCAAAATAGATTACCCGCAAGGGTTTCGGCGAACAAGCTCGTCTCCCGAGCCAACCTTTGGCGAGAACCTTTGGCGTATCGGTGAAGTGGTCTCAGGTGCTTCGAGCGAAGTGCACATTCGTGGTGTTATGGAAGGAGATGCCGGACAGGAAAAAGTATTTACGATCACGCTTGGCAAGCAGAGTGATCGTGATGAGCGTGCGATCGGCACGGTATACAACGCCACCACGCAGTCGATCATGGTGAAGCAGCCATTCATTGAAGTGGAGACGGCAGTGAATGGACAGGAGGGAGATATGGTATCGGTTACAGGAGGTGAGGCCGTTCGGGTTGACCTTGACTGGAAGAGTACGGGTGGCGCCAATATTGTCGACGCAGAGATCTCAGTGAAACTTAAAGGAAGCGCACTTGACCGGTATACGGTTTCTTCGAATGCTGGTGGATTCTATAACTCTAAAGAAGATACGATCATCTGGACAAAACAAGGTGTACCAGAGCTCACGGTGGTTGGTCCCAGTGATGGTGGAACAGTTAGTTTTTCTTTCAAAACACTTTCGCCTATCACCGATCAAGGGAAGCGTCTGCGTAATCCGACGGTGGTGTTTGAAGTGTCGGTACGAGGACGAAGCATTTCCAGCGCAAATGTTCCGGAGCAGATCGATACATTCATCACGCGTACGATTAAGATAGATACGAATCTTACGCTGAGTGCCAAGGCACGTTACTTTGGCGGTAATCCGTTTACGAACACGGGGCCGATTCCACCGCGTGCCGAGCAGGAAACAACATACACGATCATCCTCGCCGTTTCGAATGTTTCAAATGATGCGCAGGATGTTGTGGTGCGCACGCGACTCCCGATCCATGCACGCTTTTTGGGCACTAGTTCTCCGGCTTCGGAAAAACTATCTAACCCAACAGGGCAGGAGATCGTGTGGGACGTGGGTACGGTGAAGGCTGGCGTGGGCATCACGGCGGCTCCTCGTGAGGTTGCGTTTCAGGTGGGCATAACGCCGAGTATAAGCCAGATCAGTCAAGCCCCAGCGCTTACGGAGGAGATTCAAATTTCCGGTAAGGACACCTTTACCGGTAGCCCGCTTTCTGGTATACAACAACCACTCACCACGCGTCTTTTTGCCGACCCTCTCGCACCGCGCAATCACGATCTTGTCACCGAATAAACAACACCCATGGAACATCAGGCAACAATGGAAAAATTGATCGCGCTCGCCAAGCGGCGCGGATTTATTTATCAGGGCTCCGAAATATACGGAGGCCTTGCGGGGACATATGACTACGGTCCGCTAGGGACGGCACTCAAGAACAACATTAAGAATCTCTGGTGGAAGATGTTCGTGGATGGTCGCGATGATATGTACGGCATGGATGCGGCGGTCCTTATGAATGGTCGCGTGTGGGAGACGACCGGCCACGTTGCCGGGTTCGCTGACCCTCTTGTGGAGTGTACCAAGTGCAAGAAGCGATTCCGCGCGGATCAGATTCCGGACCGCACCAAGTGTCCTGAATGTGGTGGCGCGCTTGGTTCCGAGCGCCAATTCAACATGATGCTCTCGACGCGTGTGGGCGCGATGGAGGATTCGTCGTCAGTTTCGTACCTCCGTCCGGAGACGGCGCAGGGAATGTTCGTCAACTTTAAAAATGTAGTGGACTCATTTCATCCGAAGCTTCCCTTTGGTATGGGGCAGGTGGGCAAGGCGTTTCGCAATGAGATCACACCGCGCGATTTTATCTTCCGCTTGCGCGAACTCGAGCAGATGGAGATCGAGTACTTCGTGCGTCCCGAAGATTGGGAGCGCGCGTTCGAAGAGTGGCGTGTTGCGATGGGGGAGTGGCTCAAAGCGGTCGGCATCGACACGAGTCGCGTGCACGAGGTTGATATCGCGCCGGAAGATCTTGCGCACTACTCAAAACGCACCATTGATTTTGAATTCGAGTATCCGTTCGGCCAAAAAGAACTCTACGGGCTCGCGTACCGCACTGACTTTGACTTGGGGAGTCACACCAAGGCAAGTTCGGTGGATCTTTCGTATATTGAAGAAGATGGCACACGCTTCATGCCGCACGTGATCGAGCCATCGTTTGGTGTAGATCGCACCGTGCTCGCCGTGATGCTCTCTGCGTACGCAGAAGACGAACTTGGCGGGGGCGGGCGAACCTATCTTAAATTCCACCCGCGTGTGGCACCAGTCAAGGCAGCAGTCTTTCCGCTTATGAAGAATAAGCCCGAGCTCGTTGCAAAAGCACGAGAGGTCTATCAAGCACTCAAGGCAGAGATCCCGCAGGTGATGTGGGATGACAATGGCAACGTGGGCAAGCGCTACCGCAGGCAGGATGAGATCGGTACACCGTTCTGCATCACGGTTGATTTTGATACCCTTGGTGAGAACGCCGATCTCAAAGACACCATCACCCTCCGCGACCGCGATACGGGAGAGCAGAGGCGCGTCCCTGTGAGCGAGTTGATAGAAATCATAAAAAAGAGTATAAGATAAAAAAGTTCCTGTCGGGTTTAATGAACAGAGGAGAATAGATATGTTCAAAGAAGTCGGTTTCTGGCTTGTGGTACTTGGTCTATGTGGGGTGGCGCTCCCAATACCAGATACTGAATCTGCGTTGGCTCGGTTGGTGCTTTCTTCTCTTGCCCTCGTCATTGGGATCGGTGCAGTACTTCTCTCGGATGTTGAGCATTTGTCGCATTAAGAAGGTGTCGCGAAAAATAAATGATGTTTCCGTTAAAGCGTGTCCCGCAAGGACGCGCTTTTATTTTGCCCGGACGGCGCCCGCTGTGCTACACTGCCCACTACTCACTACGAATTAAATCTATGAAAGCAACCAAAACAACCTTGAAGAATGGCATCCGCCTCGTCACGATCCCGATCGCGGATGCGCCGACGGCAACCGTGCTCGTACTTGTTGAGACGGGGTCAAAGTATGAAGACAAGCGCATCAACGGCCTCTCACACTTCCTCGAACATATGTGCTTCAAGGGAACAACGAATCGTCCTAGTGCACTCGACATCACCAAAGAGCTCGACGGACTCGGTGCGCAGTACAATGCGTTCACCGGACAGGAGTACACCGGCTATTACGCCAAAGGTGAAGCATCGCGCTTGGCGAAACTCCTCGACATCGTTTCTGACATTTATCTCAATTCAACGCTCCCGGCGGATGAGATCGAAAAAGAGAAAGGGGTGATCGTGCAAGAGATCAACATGTATGAGGATATGCCACACCGTCACGTGCACGACGTGTTCATGAATCTTTTGTACGGCGATCAGCCGGCAGGGTGGAACATCGCGGGTACACCGGAGATCGTCCGCAGTCTCACGCGGGAGGATTTTATGGCGTATCGAGGGAAACAGTATGTACCTGAGGCGACGATTGTAGTGGTTGCGGGCGCCATTGATCCGCGTACCGTGAAGGCGGATGTGCAGAAACTTTTTGCAGGGGTAAGTGCGGGGAAGAAAGGCGGCAAGAAAAAAGTGCTCGACAAGCAGAGCGCGCCTGCGGCGCGCATCGAGAAGCGCGAAACCGACCAGACACACCTTGTGTTGGGTGTGCGCGCAAAGCCAGTCACGCACCCCGATCACTTCGTCCTTGAGGTGCTTGCGGGGATTTTGGGTGGGGGAATGTCATCACGTCTTTTTCAGCGTATTCGTACTGAGTTGGGCGCCGCATACTACGTGCGCGCATGGAACGACGCGTCCACTGACCACGGCATCTTTGGGGTGTCAGTGGGCGCAGGGAATGAACAGACAAAAGATGTCGTACGCGCAACACTGGAAGAAATGGCACGCCTCACCCGAGAGCCGGTTTCGCGCGAGGAGCTTGAAAAGGTGAAAATGTATCTCACCGGACACCTTTATCTTGAACTTGAATCAAGTGACTCGCTGGCGAATTTTTATGGAATGCAGGAAGTACTCACCAAAGAAATGCTTTCGGCGAAAGATACCGCCACTCGTATTCGCGCCGTCACGCCGGAAGACATTCGTCGCGTCGCGAAGAGCATCTTCAAAGACACAACCCTCAACCTTGCCCTCATTGGTCCTTTTGAAAAAGAGAGCGAGTTTTTATCGCTCCTCACATTTCCGAAGTAAGAATTTTAAAGAGCTCTTTTGCGCTTGTGTGCCCCGTGCGTTACAATACAAGGAATGAATCAGAGTGAAAAAGGGGGCATCACGATCAATTTCTCGACGGGCGCCATCATTCGCGTCCTCCTTTTTATCGTACTCCTTGAGGTGCTCTACCTTTTGAGCGACCTCGTGCTCATCATCCTCACCTCTGTTGTGATTGCTTCTGCGATCGAGCCGGCAGCAAAACGGCTTGCCAAGCATCGCGTCCCGCGCATCCCCGCCGTACTCACGGTGTACTTAATGGTTTTGGTCTCGATCGTCGGACTGTTCTATCTCGTGGTGCCGTTTGTGGTAAGCGAATCAGCGGGAATCCTTGAGGCACTGCCTAACTATGTGCAATCGATCCAAGACACTGGTCGTTTGTCGGCAGGGAACGCCACAGATCTTTCTCGCGAGATCTCGCAAGCCCTCCCCCTCAAAGAATTCATTGATAGCGCAAAAGACGCACTCGCCGGACTTTCGGGCGGTTTTTGGGAGCTCGTGGGCGCGGTCTTTGGCGGTATCTTTAGCTTCATCCTCATCATCGTGCTTTCGTTCTACTTTGCGATCGAAGAGCGCGGCATCGAATCCTTCATCAAGGTGGTAACTCCTGTTGAACACCACAACTACGCGGTTGACCTCTGGCGTCGTTCACAGAAGAAGATCGGGCTCTGGATGCAGGGTCAGCTCATCCTTGGGCTTATTGTCGGCGTACTGGTGTACCTTCTTTTGGCGCTCATCGGGGTGGAATACGCGTTCACGCTTGCGGTGATCGCCGGAGCACTTGAGATCATTCCGATCTTCGGACCGATCATTGCCGCGGTACCCGCGGTGCTCATTGCGTTTGTGCAGGGCGGGAGCGGGCTCGCGCTCTTGGTCGGTGCGGCATATGTCCTCATTCAACAATTTGAGAACCACCTGATCTATCCGCTTGTGGTCAAAAAGGTGGTGGGCGTCCCACCGATCTTGGTCATCATCGCGCTTCTAGTGGGAGGAAAGCTTGCGGGATTCCTCGGGATTCTTCTTGCAGTGCCGTTTGCCGCGGCGTTGATGGAGCTCACCGCGGACATTCAAAAGAAGAAGAGTCTGGTGTAAGTTCTACCATCGTTTTTATGAAAGATACGTTTTTTATCACCACGGCAATTCCGTATATGAATGCATCGGCCCACATCGGGCATGCGTATGAAATGGTGCTTACCGATATTTTGGCGCGGTACCATCGTGCGCAGGGCAAGCAAGTATTTTTTTTGACGGGGACCGATGAACACGGCGCCAAGATCGTGCGCACTGCCACAAAGGCAGGGAAAAGTCCGCAGGCATTTGTTGATGAATACGCGGGGGAATTTCGCGCGCTTTGGGACCGGTTCCAGATCTCGTACGACGACTTCATTCGCACGTCTGATAAAGAACGGCATTGGAAGGGCGCGCAAGCACTCTGGGAGAAATTGGTGGCGGCAGGCGATCTCACCAAGGGTATCTACAAAGGGCTCTATTGTGTTGGGTGTGAAGCCTTCGTGACCGAAAAAGAACTCGTGGACGGAAAGTGCCAATACCACAACGTGCCACCAGAGGAGGTTGAAGAGGAAAACTATTTTTTTGATCTGGCGCGCTATGCGCCACAGATCCGCGAAGCGATCGATCGCGGTGAACTTGCAATTATTCCCGAAGGGAAGAAAGCCGAAGTGTTCGAGATGTTGACGAATGCGACGCAGGACGTGAGCTTCTCGCGCCCTGAGGGCGATATCCCCTGGGGTGTGCCGGTGCCGGGCGATCCGTCACAGATGATGTATGTATGGTGCGATGCGCTTGCCAACTATCTGTCTGCTCCGGGGTATGGGACGGATGAGGCGCGCTTTGGCCGTGTTTGGCCGCCGGACGTGCAGGTGGTGGGGAAGGACATCGCACGGTTCCATGCGGTCATTTGGCCGGCGATGCTTCTTGCGGCAGGGCTCGCACTCCCAAAAACACTTCTGGTGCACGGTTTTATCACCTCGGGAGGAAAGAAGATGTCCAAATCTATTGGCAACGTGATCGATCCGGTCGAATACCTCGACGCCTACGGCGTCGAGGCGGTGCGCTTTTATTTCGCACGCGAGATTCCTTCGACCGAAGATGGCGATTTCACTAAAGAGAAATTTATTGCTTCATACAACGGCAACCTCTCGAACGGTGTGGGCAACCTTGTCTCGCGTACCGTAAAGATGGCAACACAGTATTTCGAAGGAGATGTTGCGCGTACTCCGGAGACTGATGTGCCTGTGCGTACGGCTGCAGGAACGATGAGTGGTGCCGAGAAGCGCGAAGGATGGACCATTCCGTACCTGATCGAGCATGAGATCCTTCCCGCGTACCACAAAGCAATGGAGGCACTTGAGGTTCACCGCGGAACCGAAGCAGCGCTCCGGCTCGCAGCGCTTTTGGATGAGTATATTGCCGACCATGAGCCGTTCAAGCTTGTGAAGACCGACCCGGAGAAGACCAAGATCATTTTGGCGAATGTGCTGTACGGTATTACGCACGTGGCGCGCATGATGCAGCCGATCATTCCCGAGACCGCAGGGAAGATCTTTGCAACGATCGGTGCGAAGGACGATACGCTTACCCATTTTTCCGTAACGGCACTCGATGCGCCGCTCTACCCACGTCATGATGCCTGACCACACACCCCTTACGCCACCCGACTACTTTGATGTGCATTCACATATCAACGATGCGGCGTTTGATGTGGACCGTATCGAGACGATCAACCGAACACTGCAAGCACGTGTGTGGACAATCGTGGTGGGGACAGATCGACGCTCGTCGCAACTTTCAAGTCAGCTCGCACTCTTCTATGAAGGACTTTACGCGGCGGCAGGCATCCACCCCACCGATAACACGAGTGAGCATTTTTGGAAAGAATATTTTATCGATCTTTTTGCTTCGAAGAAGACCGTGGCGGTGGGGGAGTGCGGACTCGATTATTTTCGTGCGGATGGTGCATCGCTAGAAGAGGTCGCCCGCCAGAAAACTCTTTTTGAGAGCCAGTTGGAGCTTGCCGTTGAGGTGGGCAGGCCGCTTATGATCCATTGCCGCAATGCGCACGATGACATGCTCGATATCTTGGCATCAAAGAAACGTGAGTATGGCGATCGACTGTGGGGCAACATCCACTTTTTTACTGCGGGGGAGAGTATCGCGCGGCGATACCTTGAACTCGACTTCACCCTCTCGTTCTCGGGCGTGATCACGTTTGCGCGCGAGTATGATGACGCGATCCGTTTTGCACCTCAGGATATGATCCTTTCCGAGACCGACAGCCCCTACGCCGCTCCGGTGCCATATCGCGGCAAGCGCAATGAGCCGCTCTTTGTAAAAGAAGTGGTCAAACAGCTTGCGCTCGTGCGTGGAGAAGACTTTGAGGAAGTGCGTCGCGCAACCGTAGAGAACGCGATTCGCGTCTTTTTGGCTTTGCCGCATAACGCAAGTATTTCGACCGAGTAACGACGCATCAAGGAGTGTACGCGTGACTTATCCACACTATGGAGTACGGGCGTCCTGGTGTTCTTGGTACACTGTACGTATGTTCATTTCCCCTGAGACGAATGAGATTCTAAAACGTCACACATTTTCGCGCATTGTTACAGGCACGATTTTTGTGTTTCTCGCTACCGCGCTCGTAGGACTAAGTGTGGTTATTTTTTACAAAGGAGATTCTGGTGGGCAAGGAGGAGATGATATTGCAGTAGAAATGTCTTCAGAGCAACGCACATTGATCGAGGAACGCATACGGAGTGGTGTTAGTGCAGAGATGTCACCAGATCAACAGGTAACCATTGAAAATCGAATAGAGCATGACGTGCCTGCCACCCTTTCTCCTGAGCAACAAGCACTGATTGAAGCTCGCATGGGGCAGTGATAATTTTAATAAGTATCAACCAATAACGTAATTATATGAAAAAAGAAATTCTTACAGCACTCAAATCGGTCGCACTCGCACTCTTGCTTGTCGCGGGCGTCTCATACGCATGGACAGGGCCAACCGCAACAGCGCCAAACAGCAACACCTCGGCACCAGTTAACGTAGGAACAAGTTTCCAGTCAAAAGACGGAGATCTTGATGTGGCAGGGGCATTTTCGGCCATAGACGGAATCTTTACCGGCAATGTGGGGGTCGGGACGGCAGCGCCCGCCTTCAAACTCCACGTGTCTGATCGCATGAAGCTCGACGGCTCAACAGCAGGGCTTTGGGTTGAAGCTGATGCTACCGACTGGTTCATTGGTCGTTCTGGAACGAATGGTACGAACCTGCGTTTTTACAATGGGGGTGATCGCATGACGATCACACCCACCGGCAATGTGGGAATTGGGGATGCTACGCCTGATTCTGGTACTGGGGGACAGCTAAAGCTTGATGTTGCAGGGAATATCGGTGCATCTCAATATTGTGATGCGAGTGGCAATAATTGTGTGACCGCGAGTGTGTTAGGAGGAGGAGGTGTAAAAGTGTATCTTTGCCCAGTCACATCACAGCAAGTTTACGGAGCATGTCCTGGATCAGGATGTATAGGAGAACTCTCGACAAAATCTACGTGTACTGTTAAGTATTCCACCAGTTATAACAACGTTTGTAGAGTTGATGCAGGAACAATCGCTACTAAAAAAGAGACGTGTGCGTACATTGGTACACTAGCCCCGTAAATATCTGACATACCTTTTAAAATTTGTGTATAGGAAAATGATAACAGTATCACGCATCTTTTTTCCTAAAAACGTGATGTGATCCTTCAGCGTAAACTATGAAAAAACTAACAGGAATCATACTAGGTATTGCTACGGTCGCCTTGGTAACCGCACTCTCTTTTGAAATGTCGCGTACCGCAGTGGCAGGCACAGGGGATAACGTCACCGGCTACGCGTGGAGCGACACTATTGGCTGGATCAGTCTCAACAATCTCAATACGGGCGACGCTACCAGCTACGGCGTCAATATCGACAGCACTGGTACCATTTCCGGCTACGGATGGAGCCCCAACATTGGCTGGGTGAGCTTCAACGCAAGCCAACTCTCCAGCTGTCCCTCCGGAACATGTGCGCCAACACTCAACTGGACCACAGGCACTGTCTCCGGCTGGGCACGCGCTTGTGCAGGCACATCAACGGGTAATTGCTCAAGCTCTACAAGCCGCACCGACGGCTGGGATGGATGGATACAGCTCTCAGGCCTCACGGTCAACACCACCACGGGAGATTTTTCAGGATATGCATGGGGAAGCGATGTGGTTGGCTGGGTTGATTTCTCTGGCGTGAATGTGGGAAGTCCTCCCGCACCGACAGCGAATATTACCGTGACTCCAAATCCTGTTGACTACGGCAGTACCGTAACCGTCACCTGGACATCAAACGCCGCTTCGTGCACCGCATCATCAGGACCAGGATTCTCGACAGGCAATGCCGCTAATGACTCAGACACCAGTAGCGCACTTACCGCCAATGCAACCTTTGCGATCACGTGCGACAATGGCACGAGCGACTCTCAAGCAGTGACGGTTCAGAGTGTCTGTGGCGATGGTGTGGTGACCGGAGGCGAGCAATGCGATGGAGGAAGCGGGCAGTGTACGGCAATCTCTGGCGGTGGATACGCAAGCGGTACATATACGTGCACGGGCTCCTGCACATACAACACGGCATCGTGTGTTGCCACCCCACCACTTTTGGGAACACAATGTGATGATGCTATCGACAATGACAGCGATGGCTATACCGACTACGACAAGAATGGTGATGGCGTCCGCGATGCCGATGCAGACCCTGGCTGTACCAGTACCGCTGACACCAGCGAATTCAATATTGGAAGCATCAGACCGCGGTAGGAAAACCAAAATAACCGGTACCGAAACGGCTCAGAAAACGGCTCAGCCCAAGGGCTGAGCCGTTTTCTCTTGGAAATAGGGCGTGGAAGGGCAAAGACTTTACATTCTCGTCTATTTTTGGTAATATCCTTGATACCTATGAAAACAGAGGATGTTATCACAAAAGAGCAGGAACATGACCCGAATGTCTACGAAGTAGGCTATCTTCTTGTTCCGACCATCGCTGAAGCGGAAGTGTCAGACGAGGTCAATGCTATTAAAAATGAAGTTGAAGGCCTCCAGGGTCTTTCTATTGCAGATGGCGGTACTCCTGAGCTCATCACGCTTGCGTATCCGATGGATCACGTGATCGCCAACAAGCACACGCTCTACGAAAGTGCATATTTCGGATGGATGAAGTTCCATGCACGTCCTGACGCTATTGCAAAGCTTGAGCAAGCGCTCAAAGCGAACAAGCACCTCATTCGCTTTATGATCATCCGAACGATCAAAGAGAACACGCTTCTCCCCAAGAAGTTCGGCATGACTCCGCGTAAGCGCGAGGATGCACAAACTCCTGCAGCTGCTCCTGTTTTGACCGAGGCGGAGATCGACAAGACTGTTGACGAGCTCATCAGCACCACGGCACCTGCCGCATAAACCATGTACCTTAATCGCGCATTCGTATTTGGAAACCTGACTCGCGACCCGGAACTCCGGTCGCTTCCATCAGGTGCCAAAGTTACGAGCTTCTCACTCGCGACCAATCGCGTCTGGAAGGACAAGAATGGCACAAAGCAGGAAGATGCTGAATACCACAACGTTGTAGTATTTGGACGCCAAGCAGAGACCTGTGCGCAGTATTTGAAAAAAGGCGCATCAGTACTCGTTGAGGGACGTATGCAGACTAGGACGTGGGATGCTCAGGACGGGACCAAAAAGTCACGTACCGAGATCGTAGCAGACCGTGTGCAGTTCGGACCGCGCGGAGGCAGCGCCCCGATGGGGACAGAAGGGAAGAGCACTCACGCCGCTCCTGCCGCCGAAGAGATCGAGACGATCGAGTACCCTGATGAAGACATTAACCCTGACGACATTCCGTTTTAACGCCTAAAACCTATTATGACCCAGTGCTTTTTTACCCAAAACAATATCAGTCACATTGACTACAAGAATACGGAGATCCTCCGCAAGTTCTTGACGCCTGCATCAAGCATTATGCCGCGCAAGCGCAGTGGTGTGTGCTCAAAGCACCAGCGCCTTCTCGCTACAGCCGTGAAGCGATCACGATTCATGGGACTCCTCCCGTACGTCTCGAAATAGGCAGCAAAAATTCCCGCTAAATGCGGGAATTTTTTTTGCACTATTTTCTAAATACCAAAAATGAAAAGACCCGGAAGAAATATCCCCGGGTCTTTTCATTTTTGGTACTATCTGCGTTCTATTATACCTGAAGGTATGCGATGTGTGCAAAGTTTTTTTCTGTGGAAAAACTTTGCGTGCATTATCGAGTGTGTTCTGTATGCGTATCGCTTATTTCAGACGAGTGACGACGCATCAAAAAATGTAATCATTTTTTATCCACGCGCTCTGTATAGTCTCCCGTTTCGGTATTGATGCGGATAACGTCCCCTTCATTGATGAACATAGGCACGTTGATGGTCGCGCCTGTTTCGAGCACGACCTGTTTGGTACCTCCTTGGACCGTATTGCCCTTCACGGCGGGTGCCGCCTCTTTGACGAGGAGGTCTACTTTGATGGGGGTACGGATACCGATGATATCTTCTTCATTAAACACAACTGCGGTAACGACAGAATTCGGCTTAAGGAAGCGCGTCTTTCCTTCAAGGACCGTGTCGCTCAGCACGAAACGCTTGGAGGGGTCATTGGCCTCACAAAACCACGATTCGCCTCGATTCTGGTAAAGGTACTTGATCTCCTTGGTCTCGATATCTGCCTCCTCGGCCTTGTCTGCGGCATGGAATGAGGCGGGGATGACTTTACCCGTCAAAAGACTCTTGAGCTTGGTCTGGTTCTGAGGCTTGCGCATTTGCGTGCGGGCAACGTGCGACTCAATAACCTCGTGGGGCTCTCCCTGATAGATGATGATCTTTTTTGGTACGATTTCGTTGTATTCGAGCATGATAACTGTAGCTAATTGTGGTAACAAAAATGCGCATATCTGCGCGATTTCCACACTATACCAACCCGACACACCAAAGTCCACCAAAGAAATCCCGAGTCGTAGTGCGACTCGGGATTTCAAAATCTGGGGGGATGGGTGCGTACCTCTTACTCACCACCACTCGGCGCCTCCATGTCCACGAGCTTCTTGCGGATGTCTTTCAAGATCTCGGTGCGGATCTTTGGGTTCTCTTTGAGAAACACTCGTGCTGAGTCGTAGCCACGGCCGATCTTTACCTCGCCGTATGCGTACGCTGATGCGCCCTTCGTGAGCACGCCAGTCTTTTCTCCCAAGGAAAGGATCTCGCCCTCCTGTGAAATGCCTTCATTGTGAATGAGATCGAACTCAGCCATTTTGAACGGAGCAGCAACTTTGTTTTTGACCACCTTGGCGCGGGTGCGGCTGCCGATCACATCATCACCCTTTTTGATCTGCGCAATGCGGCGAATGTCGATACGAACCGATGTGTAGAACTTGAGCGCTTTACCGCCCGGCGTGGTCTCGGGATTGCCGAACATGACGCCGATCTGCATACGGATCTGGTTGATGAAGATGACGATCGTGTTTGATTTGTCTACGATCGCGGTGAGTTTGCGGAGCGCCTGAGACATAAGGCGGGCCTGCTTGCCGACATGGTGCGCGCCCATCTCACCCTCGATCTCGTCTTTGGGGGTAAGGGCGGCAACTGAGTCAATCACGACCACGTCGATCTTACCCGAACGCACGAGTGACTCGGTGATCTCGAGCGCTTGTTCGCCGGTGTCCGGTTGTGAAATGAGAAGCTCGTCGATCTTTACGCCCAATTTCCTGGCATACTCAGGGTCCATGGCGTGCTCGGCATCGATGAAGGCGCAAATACCGCCTTTCTTTTGTGCCTCAGCAACAACGTGGAGTGTGAGCGTAGTCTTACCCGATGATTCAGGTCCATAGATCTCGATGATGCGACCGCGGGGAAGACCTCCCACCCCAAGAGCGAAGTCGAGGCCGATCGATCCGGTGGAGATGGAATCAATGTTCACCTTTGGCTTCTCGCCCAATTTCATAATCGATCCCTCGCCAAATTTTGCTTGGATCGCGCGAATAGTATCTTCAACGCTTGCGCCACTCGAACGATCCTCTTTTTTTGCTTTTGCACCAAATTTTGCCATGGTTGAAATTTAAATTGGTAAATCCGTTTCAGGGGTACTGGTCGCTTGTTCTTGTGCGGGGGTAGTAGTTGCCGTTTCAGTAGGGGGCTCTTCTTGAAACAAGAACAGTTCAACACGATTTTCTGCTCTGCGCTCGAAGCGATCGCGTGCTCGTAGCACCAGTATATTGTATCCCGGATGGAGGAGCAACGACTCGCGGAAGCGTCCCTCTTCATCTGTAAAGATCTGTCGATCGTTCAAATAGAGATAGGAAACACTACGTGCTGTTCCGTCGAGTTTCAAGAACGGGGTCGTGACAGTACTACCATTCACTGGGCTCGTCACCACGATGCGGGGGCCTTTGAGGAACGGAGTAAGGGCGAATAGAGCGTATCCCACCACGACAGCCACCAAGAGAAGCGAGAGCCCTATGCTGAGGATCTTTCGCGTGGTCATGATTTATTCCCCGCTAGCGCGCTCCTCGGCTCCCGGAGGCATCTTTTCGAGCACCTCACGCGCCTTTGCGCCTTCACCGGGACCTACTACGCCACGTTCCTCAAGCATATCCAGGATGCGTGCCGCACGGGCATAACCGACCCTGAGGCGTCGCTGGAGGTACGAGGTGGACGCCTTGTTGGTCTGAATGACGATCTCGCGGGCTTGCTCGTAGAGTTCGTCGTCAACGTCGTTGGCGTCTTCAAGGGATGACTCAAAAATGACGTCCTTTCCGGGCAATTCAGAAAGCGCGATCTCGTCAGTGGGAAGGCCCTCAAACATGCTCGCCACGTGCTTTACCACGCTTTTGACCTCGGTCTCAGAAATGAAAGGAGATTGAATACGCGCCGGCTTGGACATTTCTCCTGAAAGGTAGAGCATATCGCCCGCACCGAGGAGTTTTTCTGCACCACCAGTATCAAGGATCGTGCGCGAATCAATCTGCGAAGAAACTTGGAGCGCGATACGTGCCGGAATGTTTGCCTTGATGAGGCCCGTAATGACGTTCACGGACGGGCGCTGAGTAGAAAGAATGAGGTGGATACCAACTGCACGGCTCATTTGAGCAAGGCGCACGATTGCTGATTCAAGTTCGCGCGGGTACGTGGTCATGATATCAGCGAGCTCGTCGATAATAATGACGATGTAAGGCATGCGATCGGGAAGCGCTTGGTCGTCGCCACCCTGACCTTTCTCGGCCTTCTTGAGCGCCGGTTCGACCACGGTCTTGTGGTAGGAATCAATATCACGCACCTCCTCGGTCTCCAGGATGTCATAGCGGCGATCCATTTCCTTTGCCGCCCACTTGAGCGCCAAGATCGCTTTCTTTGCGTCGGTGATGACCGGGGTCGCGAGGTGGGGGATCTTGTTGTAGAGGGTGAGCTCGACGCGCTTCGGGTCAATCATAATGAATCGCAGAAGTTCCGGTGGGTTCCTGTAGAGGAGGGAATTGACCAAGACGTGGATTACCACCGACTTACCTGATCCGGTCGTACCGGCAATAAGGAGGTGCGGCATCTTTGCAAGGTTGGCGAAATGGAGTTTCCCTGAGATACCACGACCCAAGGCGAGCATGAGCGACTTGCCTGATTTCTGATACTCCTCAGATTCGAAGAGGGTGCGCAGACCCACGGTCGTGCGCGCGCTGTTCGGGATCTCGACGCCCACGAGCGACTTGCCGGGGATCGGTGCCTCGATACGTACGGGAGAGGCGGCAAGCGCAAGTTCCAGGTCGTGTTGGAGTGCGACGATCTTGGAGAGGCGGACACCTTCAGCGGGCTTCAAGGCATAGCGGGTGACGGTAGGTCCGATTGAGATCTCATCCATCTCAACAGTGATGCCGAAGTTCTGAAGCGTGCGCTTGATGATGTTTGCATTTGCCTTGATGTCTCCCACGCCCGGTTTGCCGCGGTCGCCCTCGAGAATAGAAAGGGGAGGGGGAGTGAACACACTCGAAAGGTGCGGTGGTGCTGTCGCGAAGTCGCCGGCCTCCTCGTCGACGATCGTCGCTTTTTTGGAAAGTGATCCGAGTAGAGATTTTTTTGCGGGCTCCTCCTCCGGTGCGGGTTCTTCCGGAGTGCTCGGTTCCACAGGAGCTTCAGCAGGGAGCGGTGCGGCTTCGCTCTGTACGATGATCGGCTTCCTGCTGAAGAACCGCGCGCGTAGTTTTTGAATGAGCGCCTTCGTCCCGTCGAAGCGCACTTCGGCGTCAAAGATGATCACGACCGAAACCACGAAGAGTGCGAAGAGAATAACGAGACTCGCATAGACGTCAAAGAGGGCAGTGAACCCGGCGGCAATGCCGGTGCCGATCGCGCCGCCGACATGCGGATCGCCGCCGGCACTCTTGCCCATAAGAGAAACAATGCCGAGTGCTGAAATGAAAAACAGGAGTGACCCCAAGAATGCATGAAGGGCGAATCGCGGACGCGTCTCGCCGAACGCGCTCGTGCCGACCAAGAATGCAAGGAGGGGAATGATGAAGTATCCGATCCCAAAGAGTGCATCGAATCCGCGGTAGATATAGTGTCCGACCATACCGGCTTTTTCAGCGGAGGCGAGGATAAAAAATATCCCCAGTACGAACGAAAGTATGCCGACAATGCTCCGCTTCGTTGAGTCCTTCAAATCAGTGAACATGCCTGTTTTCTCGGGCGCGCGGTTCGAGGATCGGCGCTTGCGCGGGACATCATCCTCAATATCTTCTTTAGATTCTTTGGTACGATCTTTTGCCATATATTTTTTCTTATAGTATCACATTGCTCGGGACATCGTCGCGCAGAGCACGGATATTTTTGTGCTCAAAAATTCCTCCCATACCACATGGGCACTTCTTGTTTCTAAATCGTTAGGCTCTTAAGAAAATAAAGTCGCTCACTCCCTAAAAGCCGGAGTCTTTTTCCGAAATGACTTTGACATTCGGACAAGGAAGCCTATAATGGACAAACTATTCGGGCGTACAAATAAAGGACACTTTTGCAAAAGGACACAAAGCAGAGCAACCCTATAATATAAAAGACAATGATTCAGCACGACAAAAAAGACACGAATAATGGAGACGGTATGATGTTCCCGAATGGGGCCGGATACCCACTTCGTCCGACACCGCTTTCAGAGTTGAGCGGAAGCAAGAAGCCGGAAGAAAAGAACCTCCTTAGTCCTGCGCTCCATCGTGACATCTTTCTTTTTACTCACCGAAAGGCCGAGCGGCTTTCTGCGGCGGTATACCTCGTCACGAGCTTTTTCTCGGACAGTGAACCGATCCGATGGAAGATGCGCGAGACCGCACTTTCTGTCCTTGAAAATATTTCAGCCCTCCGCGGCGGTACGCACTACGAGCGAGAGTTCGCGGTCGCCAGCACCTTGCGTGGGATTCATGACATGCTCTCTTTGGTTGAGATCGCGGCAATGTCCGGCATGATGTCTGAAATGAACTATCGCGTACTCAAGGCAGAGTACGGAGCACTGCGCCAGGAGATTCATGAGCGCGACAATATCCACACACCCGAGCACTTTGAGATTCCCAAAGATTTCTTCAAAGAGGGAAATGAAGATGCGTCTCTCCCGCGAAAAGATACCGTGATGCCGACACCACGAGATGCTGTTCATGGAATGCACACCCCTGAAGTGCCAGAGTCATATAAAGGACACACTAAAGGACAAGATAGTGTCCTTAATACCACAGTGCACGATGCCCTTGATATGTTGAACGACACTGTTCGTAAGAATGTTTCTGTAAACACGTCAACTAAAGCACCTCTTCATGTACACGGAGTAAATGCAGAGGTCAGGACAGCAAAGCCTTCAAAGACGGTTGCGCAGAGTAATCGCCCTCTAGCTCAAGCGCCAAAGGGCGGGCGTCGCGGTGTTGTTCTGGACCTCTTTGCAAAGAACGGCGCTGCGCTTACGGTCAAAGATGTGGCAAAAGCGATCGCTCCCGTGAGCGAGAAGACCGCACAGCGTGAACTGGCGGCACTCGTCGATGAAGGTGTCCTTAAAAGGACAGGGGAGCGACGCTGGAGCATCTATTCGCGAGCATAGGAGCGAAGAGGCGCGAATATTGCTTTTTAGGCCTATTTTTGATACGCTTGTGCCATGGGTTCTCGGGATGTCCTCCGTTCGGGGGATGTTCTAAGTTATCCACACCTGAGTTTGTCCCCTTAGGGCGCACTTAGGTATAATGAGTGAAGTTTAGCGTGTGCATGTTCTATGCACCGTCAAACTATTCGTTCGATACGGAAAGCAGGAGTGGTCATTGACAACTGAATATCACACAACGCACGATTGAATTACGGTTGAATGGAAGTCGCAGAATATTCAGCAGATCTGTGACCACGTTCGCGCACGCGCCCTCGTCATTGAGTGCCGTCTACAGCGCGAACGAATACGCTTAGTTTGCCATTGGTGGTGTGCCCCGCACGGCAAGTGCGGTGGAGAATGTAAAACATTCTTCGGGAGGGATGTGCCCCGAAGGCATGACACCCTTTATTAACCCGCGGCTGTGTTCTCGGAAGTCGATACCGGAACATGATCGCGGATTCGCCCCCGTACTCTACATATACATATATATAGAGTACGGGGTTCAGTAGTAAGAATATAAAAAGTAATTTATGAGTCATTTTAGGAACACAAAAACTGCAAAGGTTATTGCAGGATTTGTCGGAACAATGACTGGACTCATGATGGTTGCTCCGCTCGCGTCTGCACAGACCGCAACGGACCTCCAGGCTCAGATCCAGGCATTGCTCGCACAGATCACAACCTTGCAGTCACAGTTGGGAACTTCAGGTTCTACAACCACAACAGGTACCGGTTACACCTTCACCAAGAACTTGAAGCAAGGTATGACCGACATGGAAGTGATGAACCTCCAGAAGGTACTCAACATGAGCGCAGACACTCAGGTGTCAGCATCAGGAGTTGGTTCTGCAGGACAGGAGACCTCATACTTTGGTGGACTCACCAAAGCAGCGGTCATCAAGTTCCAGAACAAGTACGCTTCTGAGGTCCTTACTCCGGTAGGCCTCACGTCAGGTACAGGTTTCGTTGGTGCAGCTACCCGCGCAAAATTGAATGCGATGGGCGGAAGCACAACAACGACACCTCCGCCGACGCAGACCGGTACGGGTGTCACGGTTTCACTTGCATCTGATTCTCCGGCCAACGTTGCGTTGGTTCAGGGTCAGGCAATTGCAGACTTGGCACACTTCACCTTCACCAACATGACGAGCTCAGAAGCTCGCGTAACAAATGTTGTCTTAAACCGCACAGGCATTTCAAACGATTCAACGCTCGCAAACGTCTTCTTGTATGACGGCGCTGCACGCGTAACTGACTCGGCTACGGTTTCAAGCGGCAAGATCACCTTCAACGATCCTACAGGCCTCTTCACGATCCCTGCAAACAGCTCACGCACCATTGCGGTACGTGCAGACATTGCAGCATCAACCAGCGGTCAGATCGTCGGTGTGTCAGTATCAACGGTTACGGGTAACGTCACGGTAACGGGAGCACCTGCCGGCAACAATCTTACGATTGCTGCAGCAACGCTCGCAACCGTAGACTTCAACACGACAACCACCCCGTCAGCTGCAACTGTTGCTCCTCAGAACGATTACACGCTCTGGCAGAACACGGTAAGCATCTCGACGCGCGCGGTTGACATGAAGTCAATGACTTTCCGCAACGTTGGATCAGTAAGTGCAGGTGACATCACTAATCTCCGCCTCTATGTAGACGGTGTACAGGTTGGCTCAACGATGACCAGCACGAATGCTTCTGGCTATGTTACCTTCGACGTCACGAATAGCCCTGTTCGCTTGAACACAGGCAACCGCGTGATCAAGCTCGTCGGTGATATCGTCGGTGGATCAACGAGGACATTCATGTTCTCGCTCCGCCAGGCATCAGACGCAATGCTTATCGACACTGATCTTAATCAGCCGGTTCTTTCAACCGCAGCTGGTTCAGCATTCAGCGCACGCAGCGCAACTTCAGCAACAATTGACGGTGGTGCACTTTCGATCACAAAGTCGAATACCTCACCGACCTCAAACGTCGCTGTTGACGCTACGAACGTCAAGCTTGCAACATTCGAGTTCCGCGCTTCAGGTGAAAACGTGAAGATCGAGAACATGGATGTTCGTGCAAACACGACGATCGACGGCGGTCTCGACAATGGTAAGGTCTTCTTGAACGGCGTTCAGGTTGGCTCAACCAAAGACCTTACAGATGCTTCTGATGTGAACTTTACCTTTGGATCAAGCTTCATTGTGAATGCTGGCCAGACGGCAATTGTTGACATCTACGCAGACGTGAAGACGACGACAGGCGCAAGCTTCTCGAACGGCGACACGATCCTCGTAAGCATTGGTACGGGCCCGACCGGCAACGCACAGGGTATGAGCTCACTCAACTCTTTGACGATTCCGGCAAGCCAGGTTGATTCAAACACCATCACCATTTCTTCAGCAGCCCTTACGGCAACGAAGTACTCTGGTTATGGTGATCAGACGATGGTCGCAGGAACGAACAGCGCCCGCTTGGGTTCATTCGTTCTCTCAGCAGGCTCAGCAGCAGGTGCGAACGTAAACACCATTACGGTGACGCTCTCATCTGATGAGTACGCAACGATCACGAACCTTATGCTTATGGACGTAGCAACAGGCACGCAGATCGGTTCGACGAAGGCAACTCCGTCATCATCGAATGCCTTCTCGGTTAACATGGATATCCCGGCTTCGGGCTCCAAGACGATCGATGTTGTTGCAAACATCTTGAGCGGTTCGAATGCAGGCCCATGGACAGCAGCAGTTACTGCAGACGGTACCTCAACGCAGGGAACGTCAGTATCTGCTTCGTCAGTGACCTTGCAGACCATCACGCTTGGTTCAGGAACCCTCGCACTCGCAGCGGGTGCAGGTGATCCGAACTCAGCAAACATTCTTGCAGGCGCAACGAGCGTTAAGGTTGGCGAGTTCAACTTCAGCGCAACGAACGCAAGCCAGACGATCCAAGAGATCACCATTAAGGTTCCGAACGGAGCAGCAACTTCGACCTCACAGGTAACTCTTAGCTACAAGGATTCATCAGGCACCACGCAGACAGCATCGAAGACCCTCTCAGTAGGATCTGAGGCACACGCTACAGCAGCGTTCACCGGTCTCTCGATGTACGTTCCTGCAAACGGTGACGCAACGATGAGTGTCTTGGTAGACACCACGACAGTTGCTAACGGTGCAACGTCAGGTTCTGGAATCACGGTTACGGTTGACTACAACAATGGTTTCAAAGCTATCTCTTCATCGGGAAGCTCAGCAACGACTGTTGGATCAGCTGATGTAACTGCCGGAGGCACGTTCTACGTACGCAAGACGATCCCGACGATCACGAAGATCTCAACGGGTTCGGCAACGCCGTCAACGGGAACTGCACTCTACAAGTTCACGATCGCGGCTGACGCATCGGGCCCAATTGACTTCAAGAAATTGACCTTCAATGTGGCTACGAGCGGCGTCACGGTCACCGATATGTACCTCCGTGAGGTTGGTGCAGGATCGAACGTGAACGACACGAACGTCCAGGCAAATGGCAGCGGATATGTTGCTATCTACTCTGGTACTTCGGTAAGCGGTGGCGTACAGCAGGTTGCCGCAGGTTCTTCAAAGACCTACGAGCTCTTCGGTACGGTAACCGGATGGACCTCGGGAACTGACACAGTCACGATCAACTTTGTGGAAGACAGCTCATTTGCGGCAAACGCATCTTCAGCTGGCATGTCCGACAATATGATCTGGTCTGATCGCTCAGCAACGAGCCACACCACGATCACATCTGACTGGATCAACGGGTACCTTCTTAAGGACCTTTCAGCTGACACACAGAGCTACTAATTCTAGTATCTCGTAGTCAGTCAAGTCAGAGTCTCTCCTAGGAGTGTCCTAGCTTAGACAAAACAAAAAGCCGCCCCTCGGGGCGGCTTTTTGTTGTCTGCCCCAACACCAAGAAAGCCCCGGAAAGGTTAAACCTTTCCGGGGCTTTCTGTTCTGTGCTCGATTTGCTATGATACAAGGACCAATTACGTATGAACTCATCCATGAACACCGATCTCTCGAAGCGCATTGCGGTCATTTTGGCGATCATTATCATTGCGCTGGTCGTATGGGGTGCAAACCGAACACCCAAAGAACAAGCTCCAGCAGGGAACACGAACACAGAAGTATCTTCGCCGGAAGAAATGACCGCGACCATTCCGGTCATCACCACACCTGCGCTTCTTTCGGGGAAGGGAAGCGAGGAAGTTGAGGCATCGGTTGCCGGGGCTTCGATCTCCTGGAGTTATCGCGGAGTCATTACTGATCCGGCAGAGAAGGTCGCAGCAGAGAAGTCCATTGTGGCACTACGCGCAAAGATGCAGGAACCTGGTGCAGATCTTTACGACCTCAATCTTTCGATCGCGCAAACGTACGATCGTATTGGCGATGGCGAGAAGGCGTATCAAGCGCTGATTCATGCGAGCGTTGTTGATCCGGCCAAGTCGCTTGCCTTTTTGAACATGGGAAGTCTTTTGATAAAGGTGAAGGCATATGCTTCGGCAGAGAAAGCGATCAAGATCGGTGTTGAGAAAGAACCGCAGTTTCCTCAAACACACCTCGCACTCGTTTCGTTCTATGTCGTATATGAGCCGACCGAAGTGAAGAAGATTGAGAACGCATTCTCGTTTGCGCTGGAGCGTACCGGACGAAACGAGACGATTTTGAAAGAGTACGCCACATGGCTTGAGGGACAGGGAAAGGTTCCTCAGGCGATCACAGCATGGAAAGAGGTGTTGGGACAGAACCCCGCAAATGCTTTCGCGGTGACCGAAAAGATCAAGAAGCTTGAATCAACGACCTATGCAACAGGTAATTAAGCAGTGGTTCCCCAAACTCCTTACGTGGTTGCTCCTCGGGGCGGCATTCGTACCGCTCATCTATGCAGGCGGCGGGGGAGTGATCTATCCATTTACGACGGGCAAGGTACTCGCATTCCGCACGATCGTTGAGATCGCGGTTGCGCTTGCGGGGGTACTGGTTGCGACAGGATATCGCGGACTCTCTTTTGGGGTTTTACGTAACAAGATCACCTGGATTCCTGCGGCCATGCTCGTGTGGGCATATGTTTCCGCGGCGTTTGGTATCGATTTCTACCATAGCTTCTGGTCTATTTTTGAGCGCGGCGACGGACTCCTTACACTTACGCACGTGGTCGCGTACTTCTATCTCGTCCTTTTTGTGTTTGGCGCAAAAGAGTGGCGCACATTCTTTGCGCTTACGGCTGGTACGGCAACGATCATCGCACTCTATGGCCTGGGACAGAAACTGGGATTCCCTGGGCTTATCCACACCGGAATGGATCGTGTTGAAGGAACGATCGGTAACGCGGCATTCCTTGCAGGGTACTTGGTTCTTACGGCAGGAATTACGGCGTACATTGCACACACCGCCCCCCGGGGAAATGCACGGTGGTGGTGGGCCGCAAGCGCACTCTTGCAGGTGGTTGTGGTGTTTCTCTCTGAAACGCGCGGTGCTGTTTTGGCGGTGTTGGGGACGGCGTTCCTATTGCTCACCTACAGCGCGTTCTTTGCGCGTGCACAGCGCATGCGTATGGTAAGTATCGGTGTCTTGGTGCTTTTGGTCGCAAGTGTTGGAGCGGGGTATTTAAACCGCGACACCTTGGCGCAAAGCGATACAGGGTTCCTCAAACGCTTGGGGCAGATCTCACTGAGTGACCCCACCACCAAGAGCCGTCTCTTTATTTGGAAAAACTCGATCGAAGCATCGCAAGATCGCTTTATTACCGGATATGGACCGGAGAATTTTGAGTATGTGTACAATCGCTACTATGACCCGAATATCGTCACAGAAGAATGGTTTGACCGCGCGCACAATACGTACGTTGATGCGCTCATTCAAACGGGCATCGTGGGGCTGGGCCTGCTCTTAGCGTTATTCTGGATTGCGGTAAGAGCGGCGTGGAAATATCGCAGCAACAACGAGTGGGCTGGGGTGATCCTTGGAGCAACAGTCATCGTGTACGCCGCACAGAATTTCTTTGTGTTTGATACTATCGCAACGAGCGCACTTTTCTTCGCTGTACTGGCATTTTTGATCTCAACGCAGCACGATCGCGGGGTTGTTGAAAAGGTGAAAGACTTGTTTGCGGGCGGACCGCGGTATGCAGTTTTTGGCTACGCGGTTGCTGTCGTTGCGCTTGGCTCATGGTATTGGGTGAACTGGTTGCCGCTCAAAGCGAATACCGCGCTTGCCGATGGATATATGTATCAGGTTGCCGACACGAAACGTTCGGCCGCTTCCCTTGAGCGCGGACTCTCGTATGGGACGTTCGCCGATATGGAGTATGCGTACCAAGCGTACGACATGTATTTCAACAAGAAGGGGTATGGGAAATTGCACCCCGAAGAATTACTTGCCGGGTATGAATTTTCGAAACGAACTCTCGAAGATACCATTGAGCGCTATCCATGGAACGTGCGTCTCTATATCTACTGGGCGCACATCGTCGAGGGGCGCCCTGCGGGTGGCTCGTACGATGAAGCAAAGCTTGAAGAATTCCTGCGCAAGGCGATCGAGCTTTCTCCCAAGCGATCTCAGGCTCACTACATGCTCGCTAATATTTATCTCAACAAAGAAGCATCAAGTACCGATCAGGTAGAAAAAAAGGAATCCCTGACCAAGGCGATCAGCACACTCGCGTCATACGCCGAGATGATGCCGGGATTCAGTGAACCACGGATCATTCTTGCCAATATTCTGCTCGCCGAAGGGATGCGTACTGAAGCGGATCGCTACTTTAAAGAGGGAATGGAATCGTACATCCCTTCGTATGAAGTAGCGCGACGGATCGTGGGGTACTACTTGGCGGTGAAGGATTACCAGAGTGTGGAAGAACACCTTGAATATGTGGTGCAGAATGACCTGGAAAACTATGATCTGTGGTTTGACTTGGCACACGTGTATTACCTGAACGGCAAAAACGACAAAGCATTGCAAGCGGTGCAGATCATTCAGCAAAAGAGTCCTAAGACACTCGAAAAAGACCCGGCATTTGCCGCAACTATCCTCCGCACACGATAGCGTATGAGGCTTGAGGTGCGGTATACTTGATTCTATGGAAAGCATTTTTAACAGAACATTCTTTAAGTTTACGGCGGGGTTCGTGGGAATCCTGCTTCTGGGGTTCGCGGGCATCATTGTGGTGGGGTATATGGATCAGCAAACCAGGCAAGGAGGAGAGGCACGGGTTCCCGTGGTGGTTCCATCGCAGGAGCTCGACCCACCTTGACCAGAACGGTAAGGTGGGGTAATATCCACACAAAGCCGTAGAACACAGGCAGTGCCAAATACAAGGCACAGAGGTCCTGTGGAGGTCGAATCTCAGTACGCCTGAATTCAAAACTAGGTTCGTTGCGAGAGCCTGGAAAATGTGCGAATTCGCCCGAAGACGAGTTTTGTCGTAGCAGAGCTACCCAAAACGAGGATGAGGGATGAGCTCGCGCATTTTCACGGGTCGCAGCAGGACATAGCTTTTGTGATTCAAGGCGGTTGAGGGCTTCGAAACGGTGCAAGCCGTTTCTTTTTGTTTTTAAACCATAGGAAGTATGGCATTAACCAAAGCACAGAAAGGTAAGGTCATTGAGAGAGTTGACGAGGCTGTCAAAGGCGCTCAGTCGATGGTGTTCGTGAATTTTCACGGACTTACAGTCGCAGAGACCACAATGCTTCGCCGCAAGCTCCGTGCCGAAGGGACGGGGTACATGGTGGCAAAGAAGACGCTCGCCAAGCGCGCACTTGATGCCGCAAAGATCGGAGGCGAAATGCCGGATCTTCGCGGAGAAGTTGCGATCGCGTACGGCCCTGATCTCTTGGCTCCCGCACGAGGCGTCTATGAATTCCAGAAGGAGCACAAAGACCACGTCGAGATCCTTGGAGGAGTGTTTGAGGGAGCGTACATGGACCAGGTGGCGATGACCGCAATTGCGACCATTCCGCCACGTGAGGTACTCTACGCACAGTTCGTCAATGTCATCAATTCTCCGATCCAGCGCCTCGCGGTTGCGCTTGATCAGATCAGTCAGAAGAAATCCGCAGAGTAGTCATTACCCAATCGATATAAGCATTCATTATGTCTGAAGAAGCAACAACCCCAAACGAGGTGGTAGAAGTGCCGGCAAAGTTCAAGGCTATCGTGGATTCGATCGAATCAATGAGCGTTATTGACTTGAATGAGCTCGTGAAGCTCTTCGAGAAGAAGTTCGGCGTATCAGCTGCAGCAGTTGCCATGGCAGCTCCAGCAGGTGGCGCAGCAGGTGCTGCAGAGGAGAAGGATTCCTTTACGGTAGAGCTTTCAGCAGCAGGCGACCAGAAGATCGCGGTCATCAAGGTGATCAAGGAAGCTTTTGCTCTTGGCCTTAAGGAGGCAAAGGACCTCGTGGATGCTGCTCCGGCAGTACTCAAGGAGGGCGTAAAGAAGGCAGAAGCAGATGATCTCAAGAAAAAGATCGAGGAAGCAGGTGGCAAGGTAACGTTGAAGTAACAACCCGAACTTTTCGGTTCTGTTGCAAAACCCCGGCATTGCCGGGGTTTTGCGTTGCTGTAGTTGGGGCAGGACGAATACTGGACGTCGGACGTCCAGTATTCGTGCAAAGGGCTGTCTTTTTGGCAAAAAATCGTTATACTTATAGGTAATGGATTCAGTATCGATACTCTTTGGAGGAGCGCTTCGCGTAAAACTTATGCGCCTTTTTCTCATGAACCCGGAGGCGGTATTCTCGACCGCCGACATCGCTTCGCGTGCACGTGCTGAATCACGCGCCGTGCGAAAAGAATTACCGGCGCTTCTCAAGGCGGGGCTTATCGGCAAGGCGATGACCGTCGTGGAAACTCCTTCGCGCACTAAGGGAGGGAAGTCAAAGAAAACTCGCGTTCCGGGATTTCGGTTCGACCCGTCATTCAAAGAAGCGGCGCATCTTCGAAATCTACTTGCACCAACGAATGCTGTTCAGAGTGATGATGTGGTCAAACGGTTTCGCGACGCAGGAAAGCTTAAGCTCGTGGTTCTTGCGGGATTCTTTATTGGTGATGAAACTTCGCGCGCCGACCTGCTCGTAGTGGGGGATCAACTTAAATTGCCTATCCTCGAACGCTCGCTCAGGGTTCTCGAATCAGAGATCGGCAAAGAACTCTCCTATGCTTTTTTTGATACGAAGGATTTTTTGTACCGACTGGACGTCTCGGACAAATTCATACGTGACGTACTTGATTACCCTCACGAAAAGGCCCTGAACCGAATGGGAGAGGTCCTCTAGAGACCGCAGGCATCGCCCCAAAAGATATCCACAGGAATCCTTGAGATCAAAAGAAATAAAGGGTTTTTGGTGCTACACTATATATAGGCAAGATCAAAAAGTGCGAAGTATTGCGCCGAGGCGGTTGTCGACCGCGCGGAGCAATCGCACGGGATTTTTATTTCGTCTAGCGAGGAGCGCGTGGACGAGTACTCTCGTACACAGCGTCCGAGCGAAGATGAAATATAGGTTCAACACCTCGCAGCCTGTTTGTCTGTGCGATGCATGCAGATAGGCTGCGAGGAACCTTTATTAGAGGTAATTTATACGTTTTTATTATGGAAGGAGAGATCGTGTATTCGAACCCCGACATGCTTACAACATGGGGAACTGAGCTTACGAATTCGTTTAACAGTGTTGGTGGTGGCGTGCTCAATATCCTCCCTAAGGTTATTGTGGCGCTCGTGATCTTTATCGCGGGCTGGATCATCGGTGCAGTACTTGCACGCGTCATCGAGCAACTTTTCAAAGCGCTCAAGGTAGACAAAGCGCTCGATATGGCAGGCCTTGGAGACTTGGTTTCTAAAGCAGGGTACTCGCTTAATTCAGGTGCATTCATCGGAGCCCTGGTAAAGTGGTTCGTGATCGTTGCGTTCTTGATCGCGTCCCTTGACGTCATCGGCCTAAGTCAGGTCAATGACTTTTTGCAGGGAACCGTGGTGTTCTACTTGCCTAAGGTCATCGCCGCAGCACTCGTGCTGATCATCGGAGGCGTTCTTGCCGAAGTGGTCCAAAAGGGTGTTTCCGGATCGGTGCGCGCGGCAGGGGTGCGTTCCGCTGGATTCTTTGGTGGTGTTGCACGCTGGGCGGTTTGGGTGTTTGCGATCTTGATCGCACTCCAGCTCGTCGGCATTGTTGGCGCCTTTGCGCAGACGCTCTTTACGGGCTTTGTAGCAATGATCGCTATTGCAGGCGGTATCGCCTTTGGTATGGGTGGTCGCGATGCGGCTGCACGCTATATCGAGAAGCTTCGCGAGGAGATCTCGACCAACGGTCGATAATTCCCCCTAGGGGGCCTTATTTCGGCTAGTGAGGAGCGTTGTGTGCGAGTACGCTCGTACACAGCGTCCGAGCGAAGACGAAACACAGGTTCAACGCAGCGCAACCTTTATCAGGAAAGCGGTGTCAGGCAATTGCTTGACACCGCTTTTTCTATGAGTATACTTACCCGATACCTGATATGAGTAAAGAGAACCAACACCGCAAGCGGCGGGGGTAAAACCCCACAAGAGTTCTTAATTGCTCTTGCGCCCGCTTGCGAAAGCGGTCTTTTCTTTTTTTAGAGCAGGACATGATCGTTGACAATTTAATAAGAAAGAAGAGGTCTTGAATCAATGCAGGAAATGTATTTGTTCGAAACTAATGAATTGTGGTTTTTAGGTTTCCTAATAGGAGCCTAAGAGCGTACGGTGGATGCCTTGACTCTAAAAGACGATGAAGGACGCAGCTTGGCGGCGATATGCTTCGGGGAAGTGCCTAGCAACTTTTGATCCGAAGATTTCCGAATGGGGGAACCCCCTGCGGCAAAGCCGCAGGATCCTAACATTTCGTTAGGAGGTGTACCCGGGGAAGTGAAACATCTCAGTACCCGGAGGAAAAGAAAAAAATCCTTCGCTCATACTACGGATACGCACTAACGTGTGTCCCGTAGTGTGAGCGATGGACCATTCCCTGAATAGCGGCGAGCGAAAAGGGAGGAGCCCAAACCGCGCATCACACAGGGCGAGATACGAAAGGTTCGTATCGTGCGTTGTGTGATGCGCGGGGTTGTAAGACATACACGTCGCATTTATGCGAGAAAAGTTACAAAATGTGGTGTTAGCCGAAACTGCTGGGAAGCAGTGCCCTAGACGGTAAGAGCCCGGTAGGCGAAAACATCATATCTTTTTTGTGTGTGCTCTTGAGTACCTCAAGACACGAATAGCTTGGGGGAATCTGCCAGAACTAACTGGTAAGGCTAAATACTTTTAGAGATCGATAGTGAACTAGTACCGTGAGGGAAAGGTGAAAAGTAGCCCCGTGAGGGCAGTGAAATAGACCTGAAACCGTATGCTTACAAAGAGTGGGAGCCCTGTTTATCGGGGTGACCGCGTGCCTATTGAAGAATGAGCCAACGAGTTGCTGTGTACTGCAAGCTAAGTCCAAAAAGGATGGAGCTACAGGGAAACCGAGTGTGAATAGCGCGTTCGTAGTACACATCAGACCCGAAGCCAGGTGAGCTTACCATGAGCAGGGTGAATCCCGACGAAAGTCGTGAGGAGGCCCGAACCGGTTGACCGTTCAACATCATCGGATGACTTGTGGTAAGGAGTGAAAAGCTAATCGAACCTGGTAATAGCTGGTTCTCTCCGAAATAGCTTTAGGGTTAGCGTCGCAGTTACCTTTGGGGGGTAGAGCACTGGAAGGGTTCGACAGGGAGCAATCTCGCGAACCCTATCAAACTCCGAATACCCGAAGTCAATTCTGCGGCAGTTAGGCCATGGGGGCTAAGCTCCATCGGCCAAAAGGGAAACAGCCCAGATCTCCAGTTAAGGTCCCTAAATCTATGCTAAGTGCATCACAAGGAGGTGGAATTTCTTAGACAATGAGGAGGTTGGCTTAGAAGCAGCCATCCTTGAAAGAAAGCGTAACAGCTCACTCATCGAGAGATTCTGCGCCAAAGATAATCGGGGCTAAGCATAGTACCGAAACTGAGGGTGTGCACGTTCTTCGGAACGTGTATGCGGTAGGAGAGTATTCTTGTCTGCAGTGAAGGAGTGTCGTGAGGCCCTCTGGAGCGTCAAGAAGTAAGAATGTTGGCACAAGTAACCACAATGCGGGTGAAATCCCCGCACGCCGAAAGACTAAGGTTTCCTTGGCGATGTTGATCAGCCAAGGGTGAGTCGGCCCTAAGGTGATGGCGAAAGCCGTAACTGATGGACACATGGTTAATATTCCATGACTTCTGTTGTGTGCGATGGGATGACGAAGGTTAGTATGCAACGCGCATTATTGGATTTGCGTTCGTGCGGTAAGGACGGTGCTTAGGAAAATCCGGGCACCTGCTTTTAATGGCGTTTCCAAGCTGAGCGGAAATGGGGAGGTTCGCCTCCTTAGATGTTGCAAAGCAGCTTTCCAAGAAAAGTCTCTAAGCTTCAACTCAACAGAAACCGTACCGAAAACCGACACAGGTAGTCAGGTCGAGTAGACCAAGGCGAACGAGTGAGTGTCCCCCAAGGAACTCGGCAAAAAAGCAGCCGTAACTTCGGGATAAGGCTTTCCCGCCGCAAGGCGGGACGCAGCGAAAGATTCCCTGGCAACTGTTTACCAAAAACACAGCTCCCTGCGAACTCGCAAGAGGATGTATAGGGGGTGACGCCTGACCAATGCGAGAAGGTTAAATATCGGTGGTGTATGGTCTTCGGATTATATGCTGGCTGATATAAGCCCTCGTCAATGTCGGCCGTAACTATAACGGTCCTAAGGTTCTCGGTTCAACGCAAGTTGAGTCGAGAAGGACTGGGACTGTTGTAGGAAATTGGTAAGCAATAAATTATCGTCATACGTAGCTACCTACATCACCGTAATGTGATGTTAGTCCAAACATGGTTAACGAGAGACCAACACCATGCATCCTACTAACGAATGTTAGGGATGAAGAGAGAGTCCAACGTTGAGGAATAGTTGAGCGAAATTCCTTGTCTGGTAAGTTCAGACGTGCACGAATGGCGTAATGACTGGGGAACTGTCTCGGGGGACAGCTCGGTGAAAATACAGTACCGGTGAAGATGCCGGTTACCTGCAGTTAGACGAAAAGACCCCAGAAGCTTTACTATAGCTTGGTATTGAGTATGTTTGTTTACTGCGTAGCATAGGTGGGAGAGGTTGAAGCAGTGCTCTCGGGTGCTGTGGACTCGTCAGTGAAATACCACTCTGTGAATGGGCATGCTCTAATCTGTGCGGAAAAAACGCACGGTGACAGTATCTGGTGGGTAGTTTTGTTGGGGCGACATCCTCCTAAATTGTAACGGAGGAGTTTATTAAGGTTCCCTAGGCGCGAATGGAAACCGTGCCGATAGTGTAATGGCATAAGGGAGCTTGACTGCAAGAGGTACATCTCGAGCAGGTGCGAAAGCAGAACATAGTGAACCGACCACTCGCTTTAGATGCGGTGGAAGATTAACGGATAAAAGCTACTCTGGGGATAACAGGCTAGTTCCGCCCAAGAGTTCATATCGACGGCGGAGTTCGGCACCTCGATGTCGGCTCATCTTATCCTGGGGCTGGAGAAGGTCCCAAGGGTTTGGCTGTTCGCCAATTAAAAAGATACGCGAGCTGGGTTCAAACCGTTCAGGCTCTGAAATTATTTCGGATCCTGAACCCATTTGAACCCCGAGGAATCGACATATACACGGCGGCTTGCACCAGTAATGGTGCATGATAAGTTGACTTATATCGGAGAAACCCGACTGGCATTTTGCCAAGGGCAACTTCGAGGGAATTCACATTAGTGTGGAGCCCGTAGAGACTGAATGTTAACCATCCAATTCGTTGGATGAAGTCACAGTCCGATCCACGTAGTAATACGTGAAAGTAGATGCGTGAGACAGGTTGGTCTCCTATCTACTGCAGGCGTTGATTCTTGAGAAGAGTTGCTCCTAGTACGAGAGGACCGGAGTGAACTGACCTCTGGTGTATCGGCTGTCACGCCAGTGGCACTGCCGAGTAGCTATGTCGGGAATGGATAACCTCTGAAAGCATCTAAGAGGGAAGCCACCTTCAAGATTAGGAATCGTTGAGACCCCTAGGAGATGACTAGGTTGATAGGCACTAGGTGTACGCACAGCAATGTGTTTAGCCGAGGTGTACTAATCCGTCGAGTCTCCTATTAGGAAACGTGGGAATCACAGTTCAAAGGTGGAAAACATTTTCCTGCATTGATTTAAGATCTCTTCTTTCAAATTGTAAACGTTCAAACGGGGTGTAGCTCAATCAGAGCGCCGGTCATGGGGACCGGAGTGTGGCAGGTTTCAATCCTCCCACCCCGACCAATTAGTGTTTGCTCGAATATATTACGAGCGTTTTGTTCTGGTGACTTATCGGAGAGGTCACACCTCTTCCCATTCCGAACAGAGAAGTTAAGCTCTCCAGAGGCGATGATACTCGAAAGGGGAAAGTAGCTCGTCGCCAGAACAAAGTGCTTGTAACAAACCTAATACCAAAAGCCGCCCGCAAGGGCGGCTTTTGCGTTTTCCACGGGCGCACACCGTACCTTTCTGGTACACTTATACCTATATGATGACGTGGTCTCTTAAACGGCAGATCCTTTACGGAGCGGGAGCGCTCTTTGCGCTCGTTCTCGTTCTTGCGTATCCGGCGTATCTTGTGTTCCATAACGAGCCTACGTGCATGGATAATAACCAGAACGGTACAGAAGAAGGGGTTGATTGCGGTGGGGTATGTGCCCGTGCGTGTACCGATCTCGTGGCCCCGCTTTCGGTGGAATGGGCGACATATTTTAACGTCGGAGGTGGCATGTATGACGTTGCGGCGAGTATCGAGAACAAAAATGCCGGAGCGGGTATCGCGGATCTTCCGTATCGCTTTATTCTCTATAATGAATCGGGTGCAAAGATCACGGAGCGGGAAGGGAGAACGTTCGCAAATCCGCGCGAAGAGGTGGTTGTGTTTGAGCCAAAACTGATGACGAACGGCAAGGTTCCCGCTAAGGTTGAGCTGGTGCTCGGAAGCACACCGGAATGGCTCCAGGCAAGCGTCGCAGAAGAGAAGATCACTGTCCGCGACAAAGTGTTTTCCGGAAAAGACGCGAAGCCAAAAGTTACCGCAACGCTTGAAAATACATCTCCCAACGAGATTCGCAACGTTGAGGCGATCGCCGTGGTCTATGACGGACGGGGGAACGCGGTTGGGGTATCAAGTACATTCATTGAACGCATCAAAGGTGACGGTACGTTCCCTGCATCATTTTTTTGGCCGTTGCCTTTTGTTGCAAAACGTACTACTGACGTGTGCACCGCTCCTGTCGATGTAATGTTGGTATTTGACCGGTCGGGGAGTATGGTCGGAAAACCGCTTACTGATGCTAAGGCGGCCGCACAGCTCTTTGTGGAGCGTCTTTCAAGCGAGGACCAGGTGGGATTGGTGACCTTTGCGACCGATGTAAGCGACCCGATCGACAGCACGCTCTCTTTTAGCCACGGAAGTGTTCGCGATGCTATCGGGAAGATCGCCATCGGTACAGGACTTCAATACACAAACTTGGGTGCAGGAATCGAAGCGGCAGGGAAGGAATTCACGTCCTCTCGTGCACGCGAGGGGGTAAAGCACGTGATCGTGGCGCTCACCGATGGTGTTGCGACAATGCCGGAGAACCCAAAGAACAAACAGGATAAAGTCTATCCGGAAACGTTTGCGGCGTTACGTGCAGAAGAAGTAAAGAAGACGGATACGCTTATCTATGCCATTGGTCTTGGCCGCGAGGTGAATGTGCCGTTCCTTAAAGGATCGATCGCTTCAAGCCCTGACCATTACTATGCCGCAGCAACCTCGGCTGATCTGGGGCGCATTTACGGGGAGATCATCGAGGCGGTCTGTAAAGAAGAGGTCTTTACGACCAAGATATTCCCGCGTATTCAGGAGGTTGGCGCATAGGCAGAACTTCGGGTATCATGCGAGAACAACCCACGTTCTTATAGGGAACTTTGAGTTGCGAAACTATGTCCTGCTACAGCTTCCGAAAATGCGCGATCTCATCCCTTAAATTCATTTTGGGTAACTCTGCTACGACAAAACTCATTTTCGGGCGCCCTCGCGCATTTTCGAAACCCTCGCAACGAACCTAGTTTCGTAACTCAAAGTATGGAATTCATCACCAAAGCAACCCGCACTCATATTGACTGGATACTATTTCTGGCGACGCTCCCCCTGTTGGGGGCTGGGCTCTTGACGATGGACTCATTTGCCGGAGAGAATCCATTCTTTGTGCGTCAGCTGATCTGGATCGGCGTTTCCCTTGCCGCGTTCTTTGCGGTGAGTTTCCTTGATATGCGGTTCCTGAAGCGTACGGGAGTACTGGTGTGGCTTTTTGTGGGGGCGTGCGCGGTACTTCTCGCTCTTTTTGTGTTAGGTCATACCGCAAAAGGGGCAACCAGTTGGTTTGATCTCGGCGGTTTTTCGTTTCAGCCATCGGATCCGGTGAAGCTTCTCGTAATCCTTATTCTGGCGAAATATTTTTCCCGGCGCCATGTAGAGATTGCGCACTTTCGCCACATTATTCTGTCCGGGGTGTATGCGCTCATCCCATTCCTGCTCGTCTTTCTTCAGCCGGACTTTGGATCGGCAATGATCATCTTTTTCATATGGTTCGGCATGATCATGGTTTCAGGAATCTCGCGGAAACACCTGCTCATGGTCTTTACGGCAGGGGCGCTCATATTTGCAGGGTTGTGGGCATTTGTATTCGCGGATTATCAAAAAGCGCGCATCGCGACATTCATAAATCCTCTGGCAGACATCCGGGGGACGGGCTGGAATGCATACCAATCAACGATCGCGGTGGGTTCGGGCGAGCTCTTAGGGAAGGGGGTGGGATACGGAACGCAGTCACGGCTTAAATTCCTACCCGAGTATCAGACGGACTTTGTGTTTGCTGCATTTGCCGAGGAGTGGGGGTTTGTAGGGGTCGTGCTCCTCTTTACGCTGTTCGGCATCGTCATGTGGCGGATCCTCGCGAATGCGCTCGTGGGCGCAGGGAATTTTGAAACGCTCTTTGGTTTGGGGCTCGCCATATTCCTCATGGCACACTTCACGATCAATGTGGGTATGAATATGGGGCTTATGCCGGTGACAGGTATCACCGCACCGTTCTTGAGCTACGGTGGATCGCATCTCCTCACCGAGTTTATCGGACTCGGGATTCTTATGAGTTTCCGCCGTTACGCCCGCGCCGCCCATCGCGATGATATGAAGAACGAATTCTTGGGGGTGTAGGGGTTGGCCCACAATCGTCATGGGTAAAGTGCTGTTAAGGAAGCCGGTACCACTGAAGAAAATAGGGAGATTACGGGTGATAATACACAAGACGATCTCCTGCTGGACTGTCAGCTCCCCAATTCCATCCAGCCCACACAACAGAATCACAGTACGCGGTATCTTTTATCTGGCAAGAATTCGGGTTCCCCGCATTCTCAAGTCGCGCAACTAAATCGTATGTTTGGTTGGTCCCGGATGTCGAATAGTAGTAGGAGTAATCACTCGCAGTTGTTTGAAGTACATTATTTGCAGGGGTATTTTTTGGATCAATAGGTAACTTAGAAATAAACCCACCCGCAACCACTGCATAAAGTGGATTTACCGCGATGTCCGTAGAGCTCCATGCTCCCTGTGCGCTAGAACATTCATCATACGATGTACAGAACCCAGAAGTGTTCGGGTACCTACCGTTTTGATCATAGTATAAAGCCAACGCTTTTTGAAGTTGGGTAAGATCACTTATTCGTTGCGCGTCTCTTCCTTTCGAGCGCGCAGTATTAAGCGATGAGAGTACCACGCTGGACAAGAGTCCAATGATTGAAATGACCACAAGGAGTTCTATGAGAGTAAATCCTTTTTGTGTAGATTTTTTGAGCATAAAGTCTATCTATTGATTGGGGTTTTTACAGGAACAAGTTGCTGCTCTTTTGGACTCAGCTCTGACTTTGAGGGGTTGATTGTATTTTTAATTACAAAAAATGTACCAACAAAAAATAACACAGCAATCAGCAGTAACACATAGCTTGCTTGCTTTTCGTCACGCACCAGACCAGTCTTCATCACCAAGCTGACCATTTTCGAAGAACGGGGGATGGGGTTGTTGCTGGGACTGCTGCTGTCTTCCGGATTGAATTCTATGGACATGGTGGTTTAGTCAGATGACACAACATAAAGATTAGCGTTTGAAACTGCGTTGCCACCAGAACAAAAAGAGGAGCCCGAAGGGTAGATGGACCAGTACGTGAATGCTGCAGTATAGCCCTTTGAGGAACACCTTAGCGGATTAGACATTTCAAAACGGGTGAACAATTGGTACCTTGATCCCGTTGAGTCAGTAAAATAGGAATAGGCGCTATCAGTTCCCCAAAAAGTGAAAGGATTTAGCGAGCTATTCGTTCCAGAGGTGTTTTGAGGAAGTGTTGCGATGTGTGGCGATAGCAAAGGTTCTAGAGCTGACGACCATGAATCTGAGAAGGAGGAGCTCTGGGTATAATACCTCCCGATGAAATTTGACGCGGGGGTCGGATATTGGCCGTTAGCATCGTAATAGAGCGTCAACGCCTTTCGAATTTCACTAAACTCTTGAATCTTTCGCGCGTCACGCGCCTTTGCTCGTGCTGAGCTGAGCGAAGAAAGCACCACGCTCGACATGAGGCCGATGATCGAAATGACCACCAAGAGTTCTATAAGGGTAAACCCACGATCTTTAAGGTGCATGACGGCTTTATGGATACGTGAGGTAGCACCTGCGAAGAGTATTGTTTAGAATATCTTGTGTTGCGTTTCCACAGGTTCCCGCAGGGTCAGTAAACCAGCGGATATTTGCGGCAGTACATTCCCCAGCTATGGTACGGGACGAGCACTGATACATTGCTCCTTCAAAAGTTGTACCAAGACTGTTGACGATAGGATTGAGAATGGGCAGTGAAATGAAATCATCAAGAATACCGTTCAGTGTCGCACTTTCCGACGTAGCGCCGCTCCACCCACACGTGTCGTCTGGTTGGTCACCTAAACACTTGATCCCAGTATCTCCCGGATCAGGGTATTCTCCGTTTGCATCATACGCAAGGAGAATTGCTTTTTGGTATTGCTGCATGGCCGCAATCTTGTTGGTATTTTCTGCTTTTACGCGAGCTGAGTTCACGGCTGAAAGAACAACACTGGCAAAAAGCCCAATAATCGAGATAACTACCAAAAGTTCAACCAGTGTAAAACCGCGAGTTTTGAGACTCATATTAATTTGCTCGAGAAGGAATGCTTGCGCGTTCTTCCGGGGTTAGTGTTTCTAATACTTCGAGTGAAAGGTCTTCAAGATACATCACATCAGTATTTACAGGAGAGGTATCTCCAAGCATGACCCAGATGGTTGCGAGAAAAAACAACGTAGCGAGAATAATTAATACATAGTTCGCCTGCTTCTCGTCGTGCATCAAGCCGGTCTTCATCACCCAGCCAACCATTTTTGAAGAAGAGGGAACCGGGTCGTTTGCGTAGGTACTGTGGGAGGGGTCTCCCGGATTGAATTCTATGGACATAAACCCAGTATAACCGCATCGCCCTAATGGGCAAACCGCGTTTTCCACAGGCTCTCAATCTTGGCGGTATACGGCTGTTGTTTCTGAGAGCATTTTTTTGAGGGAAAATTCTGTAGCGATCTTATGCTGGAGTGTTTCTCCCAAGGAAGTTCGTAGAGTTTTGTCTTGGGCTAGTTTTGTGATCGCTTCGGCGATCAATCGTGGATTGCGCGCAGGGACAAGAAGTCCTGAGACACCGTCCTCGATGATCTCCGGTATCCCGCCAACGCTCGTGGCGATACAGGGGATCCCTGCGGCGCCTGCCTCAAGAACTACATAGGCGAGAGCTTCCGAGACCGAAGAGAGGGTAAAGAGGTCAAGTCCTGGCAAGAGGGAGGACGCGTTTTCTTTATAGCCAACAAGGAATACACGGTCGGTTAACTGAAGGTCGATTACTAGTCGCTCAAGGTTTTTTCGTTCTTCTCCTTCGCCCACGACAACAAACGCGAACGGGACGGCAAGCTGTTTTCGAAGGATCGCCATTGCTTGTATGGCATACGCAAGACCTTTTACTTTATGGAGTTCTGCGATGGTGCCGATCCAAACGGCATCTGAGGGAAGGGTGGCCCGGACTTGTTCCGGCAACAGAAGCCCGCGGGCTTGTTCTTTGGGCATGAGGACTTGCGGAGGGATGCCGTTTTTCACGACCATGATCCTTCGTCGCACGAAAGGGAGTGCTTCCATTTGTTTTGAAATAGCATCGGAAACCGCAATGGTTTTGTGGGAAAGAAGGATCGTGAGCCATGCCAGGAACTTGATGATCGTTTTCTGGAGCCGTGACCGGTCTTCGTTAAAGGCGAAGCCATGCGCAGTAAATATGATGCGATGAGTGCCGGCAATGCGTCCAGCAAGGGCTCCCAACCCTCCCGCTTTTGAGCTATTCAGGTGAAGGATGTCAGGGTGCTCTGTACGGAGAATGCGAAGGAGAGAGAAGAAGGATCCAAGATCGTCTCCCAGGGAAATATCCCGCCCGAGTTTTCCGAGCGGAATGACGCGTACCCCAGATTCCTTAAGACGGGTGATCAGCGTTCCGCTGCCCCCGCAGGCAACGATGACCTCAAAACGGTCTCGTGGGAGGTTGGTTGCTAGGTCATAGACATAGCGCTGGGCGCCACCCCAGTTGCTCTTGGTTATGACGAGAAGAATTTTTTGCCGTCCTGAATCCATAGACATCCTTTAAATTTCAGCGAAATATGATACTATTATACTTAATATAGTCTCCGATGGGTATCTTCACTAAAAAAGAACCACTCGTCCTGTTTCTGGGCGATATCTTCCTCTTTTATGTTGCGCTTTGGTTGGCGCTCTTTGTTCGGTATCTCGAAGTTCCTTCGCAAGGCCTCCTACTCTCGCACGTCGAGCCGTTCTCGGTCATCTTTTTTGTTTGGATCGTCACGTTCTTCATTGCAGGGCTTTACGAGAAGCACACCCTCCTCCTTCAGAGTCGGTTGCCCGCGATCATTTTTCGTACGCAGATCATAAACAGCATTCTTGCGGCCCTATTCTTTTATGTGGCACCCGCAGTGGGGATTGCCCCCAAAACGAATCTTTTTATTGATCTCGTTATCTCGTTCATCCTTATTCTTTTCTGGCGCATCTCGGTTGTTCCCTTGTTGGGAGTGCGGAAGCAACAGCCGGCGCTTCTCATTGGCAGTGGTCCGGAAATGAAAGAGCTTAGGGATGAAGTGAATCATAACCCTCGGTACGGGCTCTCATTTATTTCCACCATCGATTTAGATGGTGTGGACGCACTCGATTTCCAAGAAGACGTGCTGAAAGCGGTCTACAGCGAAAATGTCACTACGGTGGTTGTTGATTTGAGGAATCCAAAAGCAGATCCGATCCAGCCACATCTTTACAACCTTATTTTCTCCGGGGTCCGTTTTGTTGATGCACATCGGTTGTATGAAAATATTTTTGATCGGGTGCCGCTCTCTCTTCTCGGTCACAGCTGGTTTCTTTCAAATATATCCTCTGTTTCTCACGTGGCATATGATGCGCTGAAGCGGCTCATGGATATTACCTTCGCACTTGTTGCGGGGATTGCCTCGCTCGTCGTGTATCCTCTCGTCGCACTTGCGATTAGGTTCGAAGATGGCGGTCCGGTATTTATCGTTCAGGAGCGCATTGGGAAAGGAAACTCCATCATAAAACTCTTTAAATTTCGTAGTATGCGCTCAAGCGATCAGGGTGTGTGGATTACGGAAGGTGACACGCGAGTGACCAGGGTAGGGAAGTTTTTACGCAAAGCGCGCATTGATGAATTGCCTCAGCTTTGGAATGTGGTCCGCGGGGACATTTCCCTCATTGGTCCGCGCCCCGACATTGTTGATCTTGGCAAAAAGTTGGCCAAAGAGATCCCGTATTACAATATCCGCTACTTGATCAAGCCTGGACTGTCCGGGTGGGCGCAGATCAAGCAAGATCTTCCACCGCAATCTCTCGAAGAAACAAAGATTCGTCTCGCGTATGATCTTTACTATGTTAAAAACCGCTCGTTTGTTCTTGATATAAAGATTGCGCTCAAGACCATCAAAACGTTATTGTCCCGGTCGGGCAAGTAAGGTATACTCTCCCCAATATGAAGATTTTTATTACCGGTGCAGCAGGATATGTGGGAGCGATGCTTGTTGATCAGTTCTCTAAGCGACCTGATGTGGACGAGATCATTGGCATCGACAAGGAGCGCCTCCCGGAATTCTTGAAAGGAAATACGAAGCTCACCTGGATCGACGGAAATATTGCCGACGATGTCTGGCAAAAAATTCTCGAAGAGAAAAAGCCCGAGGTGATGATCCATTGCGCATGGCAGATCCGCGAGATGTACGGCAAGAAGGGGACGCAGTGGAAATGGAACGTCGAAGGATCACTCAAGATTTTCGACTTTGCCTTTTCGCATGATTTTGTAAAAAAACTGATCTATTTCTCCACCGTTTCGTCTTATGGCGCAGAATCAACCAATACCCTCGAGTATCGGTTCAAGGAAAGTGATCCATTCATAGAGAATGAGTATCTTTATGGAGTTGAAAAGCGCGTCGTTGAGGAACGCCTGAAGGAAAAGTTTGATATGAAGAAAAAAGAAGGGAAGTCGCTCCCCCAGGTATTTATCGTACGCCCTGCAGCCATCACAGGCCCTCGCGGGCGGTTTATGATGAAAGAGCGGTTCGGCCTTCAGGCGGCGCTCTCAGGTAAACTCTCGAAATCACCGCTTCACAGGCTGATTTCCCTCATGGTGTCGTTCGTCCCCGCGCCACCCCTGTGGCTCCGCCAGTTCATTCACGAAGACGACGTGGCAAATATCGTAGAGATGTTCGCATTCAAACAACTAGATGGTGAGTACGAGGTATTTAATATCTGTCCTCCGGGCGATCCGGTCCTTGCTGTCGATATGGCAAAAGCAGTAGGGAAGAAAGTTCTCCCCATACCTCCATTCATGATACGCATTGCGTTCTTCTTCTTCTGGCACAGCACACGTGGGCGCGTACCAACCTCAAAAGGAGGTTGGAAATTTTACTCATTTCCTATTGCGGTGGATGGTTCGCGGCTCACGGAGCGGTATGGGTATCAGTACCAGTGGAACTCAAAAGACGCGTTTGTCTTTACTGATGGGCGCTATGGGGCCGAAGTTCCCGAGGGAGAACGCAAAACTAAAAAGCAATAACTTTGTGCGGCATGAACGATTCCTTGTTCCACGTACTCAATGGGCTTGCGGGAAGAAGTGAGGCGGGGGATACGCTCATTATTTTTCTTACCAACCCCTTTGCGTATCTCGTTGCGGTGATTCTCGTTATATTCTTTTTTCACCACAAGGATGAGGGGGGAGGGGTGCGTGATGGCGTGGTGATACTCTCAGCAGCGATGCTCTCATGGTTCCTTGCGCTTGCGCTCAAAGAATTCTTTGCAGAACCGCGACCATTTGTTGCGCTCGAAGATATCACCCCGCTTATTTCAGTCAGTGCACTTGACGGTTCTGGTGCATTTCCCTCAGGCCACACAGCCTTTTTTGCATCGGTTGTCGGTTCGCTCTATTTTTACCATCGTCGGGCGGCGTATTGGTTTGCCGCTGTACCGCTTCTCATTGGTTTCGCGCGGGTCGCGGCGGGAGTACATTTTCCGATCGATATTTTAGGCGGGTACCTTTTAGGACTTGCGATAGGCTTTGGCGTGTATGCGTTCTACCACATGCGTACTGATTCGCCCAGTGGTCGGGAGAGGGAAGGCGCGTTATGATGGTTTTGTGAAGAGTGACCGAAGGACAGCAAAGAGGTGGACGCTGTGGCGCGGGGTAGTTGCCCTGGCGTTCTTTCTGAGTATGGGTATTTCATCGGCTGAGGCAGTGGTGAAGGTGCTCGTGAACTCTCGTCACGCATATTCTCAGGCCAGCGGTGTGGTAACGCAGCTGCTGGGAAGCGGGTACTTGGGAAATGAAATCATTGTACATAGTACGAACTTGAATGGCAGCGGTGGGTATAGCCTTTGCTGTACGCCATTGTTTGATACGACTGCAACCTACTACGATCACAACGGTGCCGCCGTTGCTTCGCAGGCGCCCTATCAAATCTACTCGTCATCGTTCAATACCGGTCTTGGCGATACGGTGACTCAGTACAACCTGTACGATGGGGTTGATCTTACGCACAACCTTGCGCTCACCACGAGCCCCAACAATGTTCCTCCGTCATTCATTACTGCACCAGGAGGAGGTGGATGGGCGAGCAGACATGGTGTTGAGTGGACGATCGATCCGACACTATTCTGTGTATCAACACTCTCGTGTCTTACGGGAGCCAATGCCGGCATCATGGCGGTGTTGCGCTATCAGCACCCCGCCTGGAATTGGTACGACGTAAAAGCCGCGATGCGGCAGACAGGCACTAACTGGGACACTGGCTATGATGCTACTGACTACGGGTTTGGGCAGGTCAACCATGCGACTGCCACAGCATTCACTGACGCCGAGATCTTTTTACAGTCTCCCTCGGTAGCAACATCTACAAACAGTCTCGGCCAACTGACATTCACGGTGTACCCGTTCAAGCAAACAAGGCGGGTCAAGGAGGTGCTCTTTCAGTTTTCGAGTAGTCCTGGGTTTCAGGCGAACCAACTCACCCTAAGCGAGATACAGGCGCTTGGTGGCACTAAGATCACCGAATATACAGGGACGACGGCAACTTCGACGGCTCCGATCTATACAGCATTCACGAATGCGTACTTCGTATGGTTCACGGCTGACAATGCAACCGACGCCTCCGCAAATTTTTCGCGCATTGATACGTATGCGATCCATGGACCTTATACCCAAAGTGAGATCCATTTTTCATCGAGCTTTAGCCTCTCTTCTCCGAGCGATGGGGCAGCCGCCTCGGTGACCCCGACATTTACGTGGGGTGCCCCCACGAGTTATCTTGGCGTTTCGCACTACCAGCTCTATGTTGATGGGGTGCTTGATAAGGACATAATTGTGGGCACCTCGACCACGCCAACAGCCACTCTCTCTGAGGGCACACACACGTGGTATATCAAAGCGGTGAACGGCGGGGGAACCGCAACAAGCTCCGCATCAACACGAACGATTACCGTAATTTCTGGATATGAATCTGGATATACGTTCTATGTTGACAATGTGTTGGGGAGCGATAGCAACACCGGTACACAAGCAGCACCGTGGGCAACTATTGCCAAAGCGCGGTCTCTTGTCGGTCCCGGCGATACAGTCGTTATTGTACGCAATGCCGGCACCCCTTACCGCGAAACGCTTTCATCTGCAACACAGACCGCTACTGCATCACAACGCATTACCTTTCGAGGTGTATCCACAAGCTCAAAACCGGAAATCTGGGCGAGCGATGACATTTCAGACAGCTGGACCACATACGGGGGAGGAAACGCCGACACCTATCAGCGCGCACTCACGACTGACCCATGGATTGTTGCCACTGGAGTATCAATCTCAAATTTGACTAAACGCGGGTGGAACGCCGATGCTGCATCGCTCGAACCCGGAGAGTGGTACTGGGGATCAAATGTACTCTATTATCGCCTTGCCTCAGGAGAGGATATCAACACATTTCATGCCGAGGCGGGAGCGCGGAGTTACGGTATTGGGGGTGCGAGTTACACTACGTACCAAAATATTGTCGTGCGATACGCCAACACTGCGGGGGTCAATCTAAGTGGCTCTACAGCAGCCAGCCTTATTGGTATTGAAGTGTATGACTCCACCACCGGGTTTAATTTTCTTGTGGCGACCTCCCCCACAATACGCGACTGTGTGGCGACCGCCAATGATGAGAGCGGTATCTATAGCACCTTGACGACAGGATTAACTGTGCATCGCTGTCTTTTGTATGGAAATGGGGGAAGCGGACTCACTATTGCGTACACGGGGACCAATGCCTCGATTAAAAATAATTTATTTTCGGGTAATGGCAGTCGGCCGATCAGTTTTACGTCGCCATCTTCAATGACTGGCTTTACGGCTGATTACAATGTGATGGATGATGTATGGCAGAGTGCGCATACTGCGTACCGTGGTACCGGCAACACTGAGAGCGTAACACCACTTTTCCTGAGCGCGGGGACTGGCGATTTTCGTCCTGCAAATTTTTCACCCGGAATCGACAGTGGCACCACCATCTCAGGTGTCACGACTGACGCCCTCGGCAACCCCATCTACGGCACTCCTGATGCAGGTCCATACGAATACCAGCCGTCGTACACGATCGGGACGCACCGGATCCCCGTCGGCGGCGTGACCTCACGGATCTACCGTGACGGGAAATACCGTCCCACCACGGCAACGTCTACTGAGGCGACTGCTGATCTGCGCGTAACCCCCTCAGGTGGGTTCGGTGCAGGAAACTACGATGAGTGGATGAACGTCGCGGTTTCAACATGGCAGACGGAGGGTGCGTACCGCAAGGTGTGGACGGAAAGTTCAAGCATTGCCACCACCACGGCACACACCGTGGGCGACCTCGCCCCCGGTGGACAGTATCGTATCCTCGTCGACGGTGTTGAGCACAGCAGAGCAACCGCAAATGCCAGCGGACAACTCACCTTTGACTACGGTGGCGGATACTCTACGCACACGTTTGAGGTCAACGAAGCGGTAGTGCAAGGGGGTGTTCCGTCAGGAGCGCCTTCGGGCGGGGGACAATCGACACTCCCGGATCCAGTTCTGGTGCCCACCGCAACAACGACAACTGTAGTAGCGACCTCTACCACAACACCCGTGACCGCTACGTCGAGCAAGGATGTGCTTCAAACGCAGATCCGCACCTTGCAAGAACAACTCGTGGTGCTCCTTCATGAGTTGGTGAAGATCCTGGTGGTGGAGTTGCAAAAGGCTGGAAAAACCCTATATTGATTACAATATAAGCGCAATCGTTCGGACGATACACAAAAACTGCTGTTCTTGTGCCCGTCCTCGCTCTACGCTATAATCCTGAAATCATGCTTAAAACTCGATTCCTGGCACTCCTGGTGCTCCTCGGCGGTATTCTGGTCGGTTATTATGTGGCGGTCTCAGAGCCGACCATTCGTGCACAGTACGCCATTCCGGGGGAAGAGCGTTTTGCGGAACGACCGTTCCGTCTCGGTCTCGACCTCTCCGGTGGTATTCAGCTTGTATACCGCGCTGACGTTTCATCGATTCCAGCAAATGAGGTTGAAGACGCGATGGCAAGCCTCCGCGATATTATCGAGAAGCGCTCGAACCTCTTTGGGGTCATGGAGCCGATCGTGCAGGTGGAGCGCGGTGGAGCTGAGAACGAAGAGCGTCTCCTTGTAGAGCTTCCTGGAGTAACGAATGTCGATCAGGCGGTCCAGACCATCAAAGCAACGCCGACGCTTGAATTCATGAAGCCGCGTTCGGACGCGGAGCTTGAAGCGTACCAGAAGGCACTCGATGCATTCAGGAAGGCAGAGAGCGAGGGCGGGGAGCTCGTGCTCGACCCGGTGCTCATCGCAGGTCCCTATGAGAACACCGGCCTTACGGGACGATTCTTGCAGAAGGCAACGCTCGAATTTAATCCGACCACGGGCAATCCGTACATTCTCCTCACGTTCAACGAAGAGGGTAAGAAGATGTTCGCCGACCTCACCACGGAGCTTGTCGGCAAGCCGATCGCCGTGTTTCTTGATCGCGAGCTCGGCAACACGCAGCCCATTACCGAGCCGGTCGTCCAGGAGCCGATCCTCGACGGTCAGGCACAGATCACGGGAAGCTTTACTCCGGAAGAGGCAAGAGAGCTTGTGGGGAGGCTCAACTCAGGTGCGCTCCCTGTTGACCGTCTTGAACTTCTCTCAACGCAGACCATTGGTGCACCGCTCGGTGCTCAGGCGCTCAATGCCGGTATCTGGGCAGGCGTCTGGGGCCTTCTTGGCGTCATGATCTTTTTGGTTCTCTGGTACCGCCTCCCTGGCGTGGTGGCATCAGTAGCGCTCCTCATCTACACCGCGCTCATGCTCGTGTTCTTCAAGCTTGTTCCGGTAACGATTACCGCGGCGGGTATTGCAGGGTTCATTCTCTCGATTGGCATGGCTGTTGATGCCAATATTTTGGTATTCGAACGAACAAAGGAAGAGCTCAAGAAGGGTCGCACGGTGGCCGATGCGGTGCGCGAGGGATTTGCGCGCGCATGGCTCTCGATCCGCGACTCGAACATTTCAAGTATCATCACCGCGGTCATTCTCTTTTGGTTCGGCACGAGCCTGATCGAGGGGTTTGCGCTCACATTTGGACTCGGCGTCATGGTGTCGATGTTCTCAGCGCTTACGATCACGCGAACACTTCTGTTTGCGCTCGACATTAAGGGGACTTCCCGCAAGGCACTATTCTTTTTTGGAAGCGGATTTTCAGGTGCTCCGGTCGGCGGACAAACTAAACAATCATAATAACCACTATGTTCATCGTACAGAAACGCGCACTATTCTTTTTACTCTCAGGAGCACTGGTGGTGCTTTCGGTCATCGGATTTGTAACTAAAGGACTTCACTTCGGCATCGATTTCAAAGGCGGTTCGATCATTGAACTTGAATACCCTAACGGACGACCGGATGCCGAGACGCTCACGAATGCGCTCTCACCGCTCGGCATTGAGGCGCATATTCAGGAAGCCGGTGAGAATGCATACCTTATTCGCAGCCGCTCACTCGATGAGACCAAAAACGAGCACAGTGCAGTACTTGCCGCCGCATCACTCGGAGGGACAGCTCAGGTGAACGAAATACGGTTCAACTCTATCGGGCCGGTCATTGGTGAAGAGCTTCGCTCTCGCGCATGGATCGCTCTTGTGGCGGTTGTTCTCGGCATCGTGTTCTTCATTGCGTTTGCCTTTCGCAAGGTTTCGGAGCCGGTGTCATCATGGAAGTACGGTTTCATCACGACGGTGGCGCTTCTCCATGATGTGATCGTTCCTGCCGGTGTGTTTGCCTGGCTTGGCAAAGAGATCGATACACTTTTCGTGGTAGGGCTCCTCTCTATCTTGGGTCTTTCGGTACACGATACGATTGTGGTCTTTGACCGTGTGCGCGAGAACTTGAAACTTAAAATTTCTGATAATTTTTCTGAGACGGTGGGGAAGAGTTTGATGCAGACATTCACACGCTCGATCAACACGACACTTACCATCATGATCGTCCTCGCCACGCTCTTTGTGTGGGGCCCTGAATCAACGCGTGACTTCTCGCTCCTCCTTCTCATCGGTATGGCGATCGGTACGTACTCATCGGTATTCTTGGCAAGCCCACTCTTGGTTGAAATGGAAACACGCAAAGGGGCAGTGAAGTAGGGGTTACCTATCCACAAGGCAGATTTACCAGGGGCGCAACGGTCTCAATATCGAGAGGGATTGAAGAAGATCCTTATTTGAGAAACTTGACATTATAGTATAAACTATGGTATAATTATGTCAGAGTTTATCGCAGGAGTGTGACCATGACCGCTTATCAAAAGTTTGGGAACACAGTGTACAAGTTGTGTGGGTATCGTTTCCCCCTAGTGCCGTTCTTTAAAGCAAATGCAGAAATGGATGCCCTTGCTGAAAAGGTAACATTCATGGCCGTTGATGCATTTGCCAAAGTATTGGATGGGAATATTTCTCTCAATAGAAAACTTTCTGACTCTGTAGAATATCAAGAGATCAATCAGTTGCTGGAGGGAGAAGAAGGACAAAAGCTTCGCCAGTATCTGGAGCCGTACATTGAGCTTCGAGGTGTACGCATGTGGGGAGCATCAGGGAAAGAATATTTTCGGGACTACGCGGCAACACAGTTTAAATTGAAGTAATCATGTGCCGAACTGAGGAATCTCAGTTCGGCGCTCTTTGTTAGAGGAAACAAGAAAGCTCCCCGCGTAATCCACAGTTGCCCCTTGCGTCCGCGCCCTCGCGGGTGCATACTTTTTCCCGGAAGGGAGACGTTGGTTTCTCTTGAGCAGTCAATCAAAAAGGAGAAGGGGCTGATGAAAACAAAGATGAAAGAAGGTTTGGATGGTCAGGGGCGCACCATTGTCATGTTGCTTCCCGGGGTCATTGCGCTCAAACAGGAGCGGGTCGCAACACTCAACGACCTGAATGAATTGCACCGCAACCTTGAGGCCGAACGTGTAAACAACGCTATCGGATACTATGGGTGCTGTGCGGAGTTCCATCGTTTTGTGACCAGTGCGATCACGGCATACGAGCGTCATCGCGGTCCGAAGGATATCGATGTGCGGGTCGTTGGAAGACATGTTAAGTCATCCAGGAGCGGATGTAAGCGGTACCAGGTTGTGTTTCGGCACAATGCCGGCGCGGTGGAATCACTCATTGTTTCCGAGCATTGCATGTTCAATATCGAACCGGTTTCCAAAGAAGAACGGATCTATCAGCCGTATAAGGCCGCATAAGGCAGTAGGGAACGCATGGTATGTGCGCCCGGTCGACGCTGTCGACCGGGCGTATTTTTTTAATAATACAGAGCTTCATTTTCCGCTTGTTTTCTAAGGGATTTATGGAAAATGTAAGGGGTTGACTTCTATCCTAGGGCGACTATAATAGACGAAACGCTTTGAGAGAGGCGTTTTTGATTTCTCCCTGCCTTCGGGCTTTGGGGAGGTCCCTTGAAAACAGAATAGGAATACTAAGCAAGAACAAAAGGTTCAAGATTAAATGCAAATACGTTTTCTCTTGTTCCGTCTGAAGAACAGACCTAGTCTGTTCTTATACTTAAGAGTTTGATCCTAGCTCAGGATGAACGCTGGCGGCGTGGATAAGGCATGCAAGTCGAGTGGGTTTAGACCCACGGCGAACGAGGTAGTAACACGTAGGAACGTACCCAAAAGTCGGGCATAACCAGTCGAAAGATTGGATAATTCCCGATATCTCTTCGGAGGAAAGATTTATCGCTTTTGGATCGGCCTGCGGAATATCAGCTAGTTGGTAGTGTAATGGACTACCAAGGCTATGACGTTTAGGGGAGGTGAGAGCCTGACCCCCACCGATGGTACTGCGACACGGACCATACACCTACGGGTGGCTGCAGTCGAGAATCTTCCACAATGGACGAAAGTCTGATGGAGCGACGCCGCGTGATTGATGAAGTCCTTCGGGATGTAAAGATCTTTTATGAGGGAGAAAGTTATTGATAGTACCTCATGAATAAGGGGTTGCTAAACTCGTGCCAGCAGCAGCGGTAATACGAGTGCCCCGAGCGTTATCCGGAATCACTGGGCGTAAAGGGTGCGGAAGGCGGCGATATTAGTCTTTTGTTAAAGCTCCCGGCTTAACCGGGAAATCGCGAAAGAAACGGTATTGCTTGAGAGTGTGAGAGGTATGCGGAACTCATGGTGTAGGGGTGAAATCCGTTGATATCATGGGGAACACCAAAGGCGAAGGCAGCATACTGGCACATTTCTGACGCTCAAGCACGAAAGCGTAGGTAGCGAATGGGATTAGATACCCCAGTAGTCTACGCCCTAAACGATGTTCTCTAGTCTTTTGGAGTATCGACCCTCTGAGAGGCGTAGCTAACGCGTTAAGAGAACCGCCTGGGAAGTACGATCGCAAGATTAAAACTCAAAGGAATAGACGGGGACTTGCACAAGCGGTGGATCAGGTGGCTTAATTCGACGGTAAACGAAGAACCTCACCAGGGTTTGAAACCTATACGACGTTCTTTTGAAAGAAAGAATTTCTCACAAGGACGTATAGGCAGGTGATGCATGGCCGTCGTCAGTTCGTGGTTTGAATTGTTCCCTTCAGTGGGGTAACGAACGCAACCCTCGTTGCCTGTTATATTTGTCAGGCGAGACTGCCCAGCCCAGTGAGCACGAAGCATAAGCTTCGCGAGCATTGGGCTGGGAGGAAGGCGAGGATGACGCCAGGTCAGCATGTCCCTTTGATACCCTGGGCTGCACACTTGATACAATGGTCACGACAACGGGTCGCGACGGGGTAACCCTGAGCCAATCCTAATAAACGTGGCCTCAGTTCGGATTGAGGGCTGAAACTCGACCTCATGAAGCTGGAATCGCTAGTAATCGCGGGTCAGCTATACCGCGGTGAATACGTTCTCAAGTCTTGTACTCACCGCCCGTCAACTCAAGGGAGTCGGGAGTACCCGAAGCCCCTGCTTGCAGGGTCTAAGGTAAGCTCGATGACAGGGAGTAAGTCGTAACAAGGCACGGCTAGCGGAAGCTGGTCGTGGATCAATTCCATGCGTGTTGTGTTCGCTTCGGCGAATGCTTACACGGTCGGTCATTCTCTTCGGAGAGTGGAGTAATGATTCTCTAACTCTAAATAGGAATCCCGTGCTCCGGAGGTACTGGAGCAAAAGTCCTGTAACACTTTGTGTTGCAGGCCGGACGGAACAATAGAAAGCGCATTTGTATATCCTATTCTCAATTCAAAAGAAAACCCCAGACATATTTTGTCTGGGGTTTTCTTTTGTGGAGAAATAGGTATACTGCAAATTAAGAAACGGTTCTTTTGAGGAGGTGATGCGATGGACACAGAAGAGAAGAAGCGATTGATTCGTTCTCCGCGAGAATTTGGCCCCGCCGAATGGTTTGTGGTGGGGTGGGTAGTACTGTTCTTGGCGGTGGTGTATGAGGCACTCAGCCCGTACTTCTGGAGGTTTATACCATAAACGTGAATAGCGATTCTTCGATCAAGCCCCATATAGGGGCTTGACTTTTTATATTAAATATGCTATACTAAAAATCAGTAAGAGCTCATCAAAAAAGGGGAAGGACATGATTCGCAAGATAACGCTTTTTGTTTTCGGCATTGTTTTTGGAATCTTCGGTGGCTTGCAGATTGCTCAACGTATGAGCAATCCGGTCGACGAAGCGGTGGAGTACGTTTCGGAGAACGGTGAGTGTCTCCGGGTGGTATTCCAGGACGAAGAGTTGATTTGCTCGTTCCTGGATGAGCATCGGGACATCCGCGTCACTGTTGAGCTCGGCGCTCCTAATGATATGATTGCCGAGCAAAAAGAAAATGAGCGCCAACAACGTTTCGAAGAATGGCGCAAAACTCCGGAAGGTGTCGAGGCAGGGCAGGCCTCATTCTAAACCTTCCCAACGCAGTTCGGCCGGGTTCCATAAGGAACCCGGTTTTCTTTTGCAAAATTTTTCCAAAGCAAAAGGCGCCCAGAGGGCGCCTTTGTGGATGGGGGAGGGTTACTCACGAGACCTTCTTATGAATTCCTGCTTCTCTGTTGAGTCGATCAGCCCGTTCACGAGCGGCTTTGACACCAGGGTGATCATCATCACTTAGTGCCAGTTTTTGTTGGGCGCGAAACAGTGCACGTGTCACGTTTGGTCCGGTTTTTTTGACCGCGGAACGAGCAACAGCGCCGTCCTCGGGACGGGAAGAAGAAGGGGTTGTTTCGTGAGGACCAAGAATACGTTTCAGTAACTTTTTCATGGGTCTTTCCTCCTTTGTGTATGAAGAAAAGGATACTATATCAAGGGAGTGTGATCATAACGATCTCCTCTGTCTATAGAACCCCTTTCGATTGTTTTTGTACTGCCTGAACCGAGAGTACCCCAATATGAATTTCTTGTCAAGAAATGTAGCATTGCAGCGTCAAGTTTACACACGCACACTCCCGGAGCTTCTCTAAGGGTGTCTTTCCTTCCATCCCCAGCCCACGGTGTTTCTTTCGGTAATTGTAATACTGTAAAAAGAGCGTGAGTTT
>Ga0208375_1000427_pt1 | contig 62221 bp, 70 predicted proteins | sample RifOxyD1_FD_184038 | JGI IMG/M metagenome (GOLD analysis project Ga0208375, IMG submission 184038) | Soil microbial communities from Rifle, Colorado - Rifle Oxygen_injection D1 (SPAdes) | ecosystem: Environmental > Terrestrial > Deep subsurface > Rock core/Sediment | place: Rifle, Colorado... | reverse complement strand
AGCCATTCCCATGATCTATTACCACTCTGTTGCCAAAACCGAAGTTATCAGGCCAGCCTGCCACAACCACTCTCCCCCCGTCTGATGCGGCAACACCGGGAGCAGCGCGGTTGGCAATATCAATTCCCGGATGGTACCAGGAAAAGTATTGGGTCATAATCCCATTTGTCGGCCAGACAAAGCTTCCACCACCCGGAGCGCTGAATGTCTGTGAAGCTGGCCCTTGGGCTAAAAATTGAGGCGCCCGCCGTGATGAAGGAGAAGTGATAGGTGCCTGCGGAGGCACTCCGTCCGGAATAATCAAAACCTGCCCCACCTTAAGACTTAAATCATCAGGTATATCATTAAAAGGAAAGTCTACCATAGGCTGTTGTTCTGCCGAGTATTTCTTGGCTACAGATACCAAGGTGTCGCCGCTCTTGACTGTGTGGGCAACCCCGGAAACAGGCAAAATCTTTAAAGTTTGGCCGGGCTTGATAGCATTGACGTTGGTAAGGTCATTTGCCCATTTGATGGTATCTGCCGAAACATCAAACTTATCGGCAACACCCGAAATGGTATCACCTGATTGTACCTCATACTCAATAATTTCTGCGCGGGGTTTCTCTGATACAACAGTCTTTGTGTCGTAAAAAGAATTAAGTACCGGATCATTTAATACTTCAGGGTCAAAATTGGCAGGGAAACGCGGGTCTTTTTCTACCACCCCGGGGAAAGTAGCAGAAATGATGGTTTGCCCTCCAAAAATGCCGGAAGTAATAATGCCGAATGCAGATAAGGTAATCACGCTTGAATGCCAAACCTTCTTTTGCATTACTCCCCTTTTAAACATCAAAACATCAACCAGTATATTTTTAAGGGATTCAAACTTAAAAGCCGAAAATATAACCTTTTTATTAAGGTAGCGGATTAAAAAGCGCCCAAATGAAAATAAATCAGAATAAAAAGGCTTCAACGAAGACTATTTTAACCCAATTAGTCAAATTAGCCAAATTTGACTAATTTACTACTTAACGTCTTTCAGAGTCTCCAGGAATTCTTTATTCGAAGCTGCCTTGGATAATCTCTCCAAGAACACTTCAGTTCTTTCCGAATCATTCAGAAGCGACAACATCCGCCTCATAACCACAATCTTACGGTATATATCTTCCGGGAACAACAGTTGCTCCTGCCTTGTCCCCGAGCTTTCAATATCAATGGCCGGGAAAATCCTTCTTTCGGAAAGTCCCCTGTCCAGATGAAGCTCCATATTACCCGTTCCTTTAAATTCTTCATAAACTAAGTCATCCATCCGTGAGCCCGTTTCCACTAAAGCCGTGCCGATAATAGTCAAAGACCCGCCCTCTTCACAGTTTCTGGCTGCCCCAAAAAACTTCTTTGGAGGATAAAGCGCGGCCGGATCAAAACCGCCTGATAACGTCCTGCCGGAGGGAGGAATTGATAAGTTGTAGGCCCGCCCGAGGCGGGTAACGGAGTCAAGGAGTATCACTACATCTTTGCCTTGTTCAACCAGCCTCTTGGCCCTTTCCAGGGCTATTTCAGCAGCAGTGGTCTGATTTTCCGCCGGCTCATCAAAATTGGAAGCAATCACATCCCCTTTGATTGAACGGGAAATATCAGTCACTTCCTCCGGACGCTCACCGACCAATACCGCCATCAAAACCACATCCGGGAAATTGGCAGTAATGCCGGCGGCAATATCCTTCAAAATGGTAGTTTTGCCGGCCTTGGGAGGAGAAACGATTAAACCCCGCTGTCCAAACCCGATTGGAGAAACCAAATCAATCACCCTCTGTGACACCGGAGTTTTGCCGGTTTCAAGTTTTAAGTGCTTATTGGGATAGATGGCCGTCAGATCTTCAAACCTAACCCTTTTGGTCCGTCCTGAACCTGGTTCAGAACCTGCTACAAACTTTTCTGCGTCTTCTCCATTGATTTTATTGACCTGAAGCAAGCCAAAATAGCGCTCGTTTTCTTTAGGCGGGCGGGCTGCACCATCCACCAAATCACCGGGGCGGAGATTAAACCTCCTGATTTGTGAGGCAGAAATATAGACATCGCGATCTGATGGAGTATATTTGGGACGTAAAAACCCATGTCCTTCCGGCATAATGTCTAAAATACCGGAAACTTCTTCGGTCGGGACATCACGATCCCTTTCCGAATAACCGTTATTGCGGTAGTTATTCCGGAATTCCGGATTTTCTGACTCTCTGATATTCTGGCTTTCTGGGTTGTTCTGAATAGGCTTCCCCACAAACTCATCCGCAGGGATAGTTTTTGGTTTGAAAGAACGGGTATTTGGCATAAAAAGTTATTAGTTCACGGCTATTGGTTGGTAGTTAAAATTGAGAATCCATTACTATGTTTTGGAAAATTCCGAGGACTGACTGTCATAGTATCCCATACCCAAGACTTCATGTCAACCCCTAAAAAACTCCCTTTTTTGCCAAAAGTAGCGGCCGATATGTCCCAAAGGCTTAACTCCCGCTCCAAAACGACGGAGTCCCACCCCAACCGGCAATAGGGATGACAGTAACCATGCTCCTTCGGGCAAACCTGTTTTTGGAAGCTGGGCAACCTTGGTAGCTTGAGCCTGCCCCCCTGCTCCTGCCACATTAATATTAATTTGGCCTGTTTGGGCGCGGGCCTCTGCACGCGAGCCTTCAACTATGATCCGTTGGGCTGGTTGCTGTGGCTGTGGTATCAGTACTACAACCGGGGTTGGTTGGGGAAAAACTACCACCGGAGACGGAGTGGGATAGATATTGCCGGGGATATAAAACTGATTGGATGAACATCTCGCAGAACTTCTCCCTCCCCCGTCTGTAACATAGCCCGTGACCGTAAAATATCCGGATGTTGTGTAGTTGTGAGTCATACTGCTCATAGAAGAAAATAAATCACCCGTTCCGTCATTAAAGTTGAAATAATAATTAATGGGATATTGGGCATTCTGGGCGTTTATATAGGCTGTCACGCCCGAACCGTAATTTTGGGCGCTTATATAGCAGACCGGATTATAGCTATAGCTTGGCGGCGGGGTGGGATAGATTGGGTAAACAGGAGGATAGTACGGCGTTGGTGTAGGGTAATAATATACGGGCGGTGTGGGTGTAGGATAGATAAAAACAGGGGTGGGAGTGGGCTGGACCTCTGCACTTTCACAAATCGAAGGATTAAGTACCTGCCAGCTGATACCGCCGCGACAGCGGATGCGGTCGCCGTCAGCTTCACAATTACCTCCCACACTCCCTTCGCCAATATTGCAGGTATAGCCATAAGTATTTAACGTGTTGGCCCAAGACTGGCATTCATTTATAGTCGTGAAATGCTCCCATTCATTACCCGTGTCCGCAGTGCAGAAGTTTTGCTCAATTCCTGCCCGGCAACAGGCATCCTGGGGGGAAGCAGGATAGGCAAAAGCTGGCTTTGAGAGAAAAAATACCATGAAGAGAGAAACTAGGATGGTTAATACAAATTTACACAATAGCAAATCGTTATTTTTCATTTTGGATTTAATACAGCTGATTATACTATAAGATTAACTATAAAGCAAGCACCAATATTATTTCTTAAGGAATTCACGGCGACGCCAGAGGAAACGGCCAATGCTTCCGGCCGGCTTTATTCCATTACCAAATCTCCTCAACCCTACCCCAACCGGCAAAAGTGAAGACAGGAGCCAAGCACCTTCCGGAAGACCAGTTTTGGGAAGCTGAGGGACATTGGGAATTTGGGCCTGCTGCCCCCCTGCTCCTGCCACATTAATATTAATTTGGCCTGTTTGGGCGCGGGCCTCTGCACGCGAGCCTTCAACTGTAATCTGGGAAATTTGTTGCTGGGGTTGGGGGAGGGGCACAAGTACCACTACAGATGTTGGCTGGGGGAAAATAGGAGGCGGAGGATAAAAAATGGGTGGTGTGGGATACACCGGTGGATAATAAGGTGGAAAGTATGGTGTGGGTGTAGGATATACCGGTGGGTAGTAAGGTGGGTAATATGGTGTTGGTGTGGGATACACCGGTGGATAATAAGGTGTAGGAGTGGGATAAAAATATATTGGCGGTGTTGGGGTAGGATAATAGTAATATGGTGTGGGAGTAGGATAAGTATAAGGAGTTGGGGTTGGCTGGGAAGGATAATATGGGGTTGGGGTTGGTTCAGGTGGATAATATGGTGTAGGGGTGGGCTGTTCCTGACCACCACACTGGCCTAAATCACCCATATCACTGCATTCCCAATAATATTCACAATCCCATTCATTGACTCTCTTATGAACATAAACGGTATGAGTGTCCGGGTAAGAAATTCCATTACAAGTTCCACCACACTGGGGATATTCATCTGGTTGCAAAGTACAGATTTGTTGAGCATAAATTTTTGTGGCACTGAAGGCGGATACTTGTAGCACATACAGGAGTGCAAAAATAGCGCAACCTATAAAAAAATACAGTTTTATACGAAATGATTTTTTCATATGTTTATCCTCCGTATAAAATACGATTTACCAGTGACTCGTCCATTAAATCATCGTATCTTACTCGTAACCCAAGTCCATCAATTTCATCAAAATATCCTTGAGATAACCCCGCCGTTTTCGCTTCTGACCGCAGCAAAGGGGAATAAGCTTCTTTTATGCTTCCTCTTGGGATCTCCACAGATCCCACGTTAAGGTTGGTAGCCAGAAATGATAAACCATCGGGACTTACTCCATATACCGACCTATACCATTTACCTCTCTGATCAGTCCTCCCTGCTTCAATATTAAATCCTAGACCCTCATTTCTTAAACGATTAATAAAATAATCTAAATTTTCCTGAACCACAACCTCAGGATCTCTATTAAAAACTGGTTTAAATTTAATGTCTCCCGAATCAAATGTTGATCCAATCCCTACCCTATCCAGATAGGTAATTGTAACTGGTTCTCCACTAGCCAAAGTAAAAGTTTCATCTCCAGTAATAGGCTGGGGCCAACGTAAATTAAAATCGACTAGCCCCTTGCACATACCTGCCCAGTCCCTTGTGCCTCCAAATCTTGCCAGATAATTAACAGAAAAATTATTCAGCCCACCATTTAAATTGCTCGGTCGGCCAAGAAAATGTGTATGTAATAAATCATACTTCCCTGCTGGACTTTGAGCAGGGTTATCCGGATTAAAATACCTCGTTAAACCCAACCGCGCGGCTACATCAGCGGCAAACGGACCCCATTCGCGGTCTTGCCATAGTTCAGAGGCATAACTCCATCCTTCCCGAGGATGATATTGTCTTGCCGGAACAATTCCATGGCTTGATTGAGTATCTTTTGCTTGAGCTTCACCGGGTCGAACTAAGGAAAAAGGACCGAGCGCTGCCCAGCTCCCCAAACTTAGGGCTATAGCTGTACTCAAATTTTTTAAAAACGACAGTCGCGATTTTCCAAAAGCATCTAAACGCTCTTGCTCTTGATTCGGAAAAGACGATCTAGTCTCATTGATTAACATGCGACTATCATAGCACTATAGGGCTGGATAATCAACAATTTGATTGTAATAAAAATGTAATAAAATCTGGTGGGGACTTGTCCCTGCCCAAGACAAGTCCCCGCTAGAGTAAACCATCCCCTCAGCGTTTTTCCCCTCTTGACAACATTTCAAAATTATGAAATGTTAATTACAGAAGGTATGGTTTTTCTGCTCTAAAGCCATATTTTCGAAATTAATAAAAGGGCATTGCTATTCGAGTCCGTCTGCGGTAGTAATGCTCTTTTTTTTATGCCTAAAAAAAGATTCCTTGGTCCGTCTGCCTCCAAGGAATCTTTTTTAAAGCTTCATTTTTTGCTTTTTAACCTTTGACCATCACAATAAGTTTCTGGTCCGATGCTTCAAGCATCTTTCTAACCTGCAGGATTAACGGGTTAATCCGTTTCCCCCTGACCTTTCCCCTCGTTTGATTAAGCTTGATGTTGAACATCCCATCTAGCATATTACAACAAAAACTATTTGTCAAGTATTTATAGTCCCATAGGAGAAAATACGGATAAAAACAATAGACTTGTAGTTTAGTAAAGAGGATACTTATAATAGTTACGGTTACTGTAACAACCTAAATAGAACATAGCTTTTTAGATATTAACAATGATTTGAGAAATGTGGATAAGTAGATTAAGAATTGACCTAATTTCTAATTGACCTAATTGACTTCAATAATTCCAAAATTTAAAAATTAGAAATTATTTAGAAATTAAAAATTAGGAATTAGTAATTTTTCCAAATACCATTCTGCCTGAAGGGACTTGGAGAATTTTACTTACTTCAACTGCCTTTTCTTTGCCAACCAACCCTGACCCATCCTGGATAATAACCATTGTACCATCCGGAAGATATCCTACCCCCTGATCGGTTTCTTTACCTTTATGCAGCACTTTAACAGTGATCGTCTCGCCCGGCACAGGCAAAGTCTTTAGAGAATTGGACAGCTCATTAATATTTAAGACTTGGACACTGCGGATTTTTGCTACCCGGTTCAGATTAAAATCGGCTGTCAAAAGCTTCGCTTTAAAACTCCTGGCTAAATTAACCAGTTTTTCATCAACAGTTTCCCCCACTTGCAAATCTTCCCCCAAAATTTTAACTTTGATACCTTTTATTTTCTTTAAGCGGTTAACAATATCAAAACCACGCCTGCCCCGGCTGCGTTTTACGGGATCGGCACTATCTGCCACTTGTTGAAGTTCTGTCAAGACAAATTTTGGCAAAAGCAACGTTCCGCATAAAAATCCAGTTCTCCCAATATCCAAAATCCGGCCGTCAATAATTGAGGATGTGTCGATAATAATCTGATCGCCAAAGCTCTCGTCGTGTCCAACTCCATGAGAAAACATCTTTGAGGCATGGGTAAATTGTTTGGCAATTTCCAGCGAGAGAGTAATAATTGCTTTTCTGATCAAATAAGTCGTAGTCCTAACTACCCAAGCTGCCAGGCGGGCAAAAGATAATAGCCCGATTAAGACTCCAACCAGCGCAAAAATTGCGCGATATTTATAATCAATCAGGCCACCCAGCAAAAACCCCACCAAACCTAAGGCAAAAGCCAGGACAATTGTTGCCCAAAACTTGAAATTCCTCATTGAAGCAATTGTAGTCTAAGATAGTGGCAAAGTAAATGTAAAAGTGGTGCCTTTACCTAAACCGGCTGATGCAGCCCGGATTTTGCCCCCATGAGCCTCGACAATGCCTTTGGCCACTACCAACCCCAACCCTGTACCTTTTTTATCCCCATTTTTCCCGTTGCCCAGCTGCTCAAATTTGGAAAAAAGTTTTGGTAAATTATCCGCCGCAATACCTTCGCCGCTATCGGAAATAGCAACTTCAAGGACACCGCCGGTCTTCCGGGCAGTTACTTTAACATATCCTGACAAGGTGAACTTTGCAGCATTAGACAAAAGATTTTCCAGCACCTGCCCCATTCTGTTCCGGTCAAACCGGGCTTCAAGGTTTGTGCCTATTTCAGAAATAAACTCCAAACGCTTTTGCTCCATGAGCGGCTTGAAAACCGTCATTTTTTCTTCAATCAGTTTACCTAAATCATCTTCAACTTTGACTATTTCAAATTTTCCGGCTTCAATTTTAGCTACATCCAAAAGCTCACCCACCAATTCCAGCATTTCCCCCGATTCTGACTTGATGATGGCAAGATATTCCTTTAAGGAAGGCTCGGGACGAATTGAAGCATCGCCTGAAATGGCGTCAATGGTGTAATTGATGGTCGTCAAAGGCGTGCGCAGTTCATGGACCATCATGGCAGTAAATTCTTCGCGCATCTTCTCCAGGCGCTTTTCACTCTCTATACCGTCCCGGAGCGTGCCAATTTGTTTTTTAGAGGCTTTCTGGAACTTATGGAAATAAACCCAGGCAAGAGTTGCTAAAGTTACATTTCCGGCAACAATTATAAAGAGAATTACCGGCTGCATAAGATAAGTTTACATTACGGCCGTTTTTTGAGGGATTAACGATTTTACCCTCTCTACCATTTGGGCCGGGACAACCTGATATTTAACCAGAACCTCGCTTACTCCCAAATCCTTGAGTTGCTGCTGGTTTAGATCCTCAACATAATTGGTCATCACCACCACCGGCAGTTTGGCAAAGCGGGGGTCAGCGCGCATTGAGGCTAAAAAATCTACCAATTGCCCATCCGGCAAAAGGAAATCAGTGAGAATTGCGTCAAATGGCCCGGAACCGGACAACATGGTTTTGGCTTCGGAAAGTGACATGGCCTGTCCCACTTCAAATCCATCCATTTTAAATTTCAAGGCCACCAAATCCGACATGGCCTTTTCATCTTCAATTATCAAAACCTTTGCCATAACTTATTTTACTTTATCCTTCCTAATGGGAGAAGTCAAGCACCCCCTTGACATACAATTGTATTATGATATAATTGTATTATATGAATTTTGTGACCACCAATATCAGGCTTCCTGAAGAAGAATATTTGAGGCTAAAATCCGAAGCTGCCCGGGAGCGTAAAAGTTTTGCCGCTGTTGTAAGGGAAAAATTAGGAACCAAGGATACTCCCCCAAAAACTCAGCTCACGAAAATTCTTTTAAACCTGGTAGAAAGAGCTGAAAAAGAAAAATGGGGAGGCCCTACTGATTTAGCTACCCGTCACAATGATTATTTCATTAAATGCATCAAATGAAAATCATTGTTGATACCGATGCCCTGCTAGCGCTTATAAACCCTCTTGATTCCCTTCACTCAAAGGCTAAGACCTTGCTCACGGCAATGTTTGCCCAAGAAGTCCAATTGTTCTTATTACCGACCACCCTCTCTGAATTTGCCCTAATCGCGGCCAGCCGGGTTGGGCTTAATCAGACAAAAGCAGTTATAGAGGTGTGGACTGGAGGAGTAAATCATCAAATGATTGAAATTGACAAAGAACTTATAAGCAATGCAGTCAAATTGTTTCAAAAACAAACTTCCAAAGAAGAATCCTTATTTGATTGTTTTATTATGGCGGCAGCCGGAAGGTATAAATATGATGCCATCTTTTCCTTTGATAAAGGTTACTTGAAGAAAATTAATGTCGGGCAGAAGCTAAAACTGGTCTCAGATTTATTCCCTGGTCTAAACTGGTAAAGCCTATTTCTTCCCTATTACCACTTCCAAATCAGCTTTATCAGTTGATTTTAGGGGGGTGGAAGATTGGGTAGCTTCAAGATCCGGGGCAAGATCAGCAATCAAGACTTTGACTACTTCCTCCATTCCTTCCTTACCTGCAACAATTGTTTGCTCTATGGCTTGGTTTTTGGCATTACCGGCAGAAAGAGTGCCCCAGCCTTTTTCCTTCAAGACCTCCAGAAGTTTTCCGGCAGCTCCGGTTGTAGTTGTGCCGTTTAGTACCCTAATCTTAAATTCAGAGCGGTCAATGCTTGGGGTTGGCGTGGGAGTTGGGGATGGGATTGGTGTTGGGGTTAAAGTTGGGGCCGGGGCCAGAAATGGGATTTTCGGTAAAATCTTGCTCGATATGGCGTCTCCTTTAAAAAATATCAAGCCTGCTGCAATGCCTAAGACGACAAGAATTGGTAAAAAGACCAAAAAATTGGAAGATGATTTGGAATACCCTTTTACCGCTCCCACTCCCACACTGGCAGGCCTAAAGGGTGATTTTTGTTCATCCTCAACATCAACTTTACGGTTCGCAATGTCGCCATTTTCTAAATTATCCAATTTTTCTTCGGCTTCCTTCGGTACGCGGGTGGTTGTCATAAAATGTCCAACTTTAATATTAAACTCATTTTTGGCAAAATCCAAGATGGCGGAAATATTATCCTCTAAATTGTCAAGATTGGATGAGTTGCGGGCGTATGCGTGTCCATCCCGGACTAAATATAGCTCAAGATATCCCTCACTTTTAGGATCCTCACTTCTCCCTCTATCAATCATGATGGCAGGGTTCCCGCTTTTTTGCTCTGCCGCTACCACTTCCGCCGGAGGCAAGTCGCTTGCTTCTCTACCCGAGTCCTTAGGATATGCCCAATACTGGACCAGGTCGTCACCCAGTTCCTGCTTGCCTACTACCAGGTTTTCTTCCGGCACCGGCCAGTCCGGTGCTTCTCCAACTTTAACAACTCTTAGGAAATATTCTTCCCGGGCAGACTCATCCATAAATTTATGTTATCACGAACACTTGAAAAAATACAACATTCTCGATGGATCTGGTTTCTGACTTCCGGCTTCTGATTTCTGAAAGACCCGAAACATAACCCGAACTTTGACCCGAAACTAGGCAGATATCCCCAAGTTATCCACACCTGCAGGAGATGCTTGACATTAAAAAAAGTGGAAAAATTATTGTCAGGAATAACGATCTGTCCACAGAAGCAGGACGATGGTATGAGAGTGGAACTGATGTAATCGATCTGTTAAAGGTTTCGCCAGTCGAGGAAGAGTTTTTGCGAGAGTGTGAGGATCGTGATCAAGCTCCTTCTAAGGAATTTACGGATTTCCGCGAACGCGTAACTCGCGAAGATTATTCGTCCAGTACTCCCAAACCCAGGATAGTTATTAAATAGAGATTTGGAGTTTTCCGCCTAATGCCTTAGAAACTTTTTCCAGGAAAGCAACCGAGGGGTTAGCATTACCCCCCTCAAGTCTGGATATAGCAGATTGTTTAGTACCAATTTTATCGGCCAGTTGTTTTTGGCTCATCCCTTTTTGCAATCTTTTCCTGATTACTTGCTCAATAATACTGTATTCCAGTTCCAAAGCATCATATCCTTTTTTTACCTCAGGGTCTTTTAGGGCTTCTTTTAAAACATCTTCAAATGGTATGGGTTGAAATTTATCCATGTTTGTATATTACATATATGTTATATGTTTGTCAATATAGAGATTCTGGCTAATGCAGTTTTGATCTCTTTTTGGGGAGTTTTTTGTGACTTTTTAACAAAAAAGTGCACTACTACTGCCTGGTTCTGATGGTAACAATAGAAAATGCGGACTTCTTGGCTTCCCCTAACCCTTAACTCATAAAGATTGTGAAGTATTTGCTTAGAATAGGGCATTCCTAATTTATTGCCAAACATTCTAAGCAGTTGAATAAGTTTAAGAGATTTTGATATAGAAGGTTTTTCTAAAGAAAATAGTTGTGTTTTCGTTTTTAGATCCAAGAAAATAACATTCATATTTTCATGATAGCATTTACAATAAATCTCATTTCAGGGATAGTTTGACTGCTTCATGTAAAGATTTGGCATTTTCAGGGGAGATAATTTTGGTAAAACCTAACTTTTTGGCCTCTTTTACCCTTCTATCAAGCCCCCGAACCGGGCGGAGTTCCCCCAACAGCCCCACCTCCCCTATTAAAAGTGTTTTGGGAGAAATGGGTTTATCTTTGAGTGAGGAAATAATGGCCATACAAATAGCTAAATCTGCTGCCGGTTCAAACACCCTTAAACCTCCCGTTACAGACACAAAAATGTCCTTATCAAAAAGAGGCAAACCAAGCCGTTTCATCAACACTGCCACCAGAACCTGCAGTTTATTGTTGTCCACTCCCAAACCAGTCCGGCGCGGCATTGGCAGAAAAGTTTTAGTAACCAATGCCTGCACTTCCACCAAAATTGGGCGGATGCCGGACACTGTGGCTGTGATGGCCGAGCCCGGGGCATCAACCCTTTCCTGTAGAAAAAGCCTGGAGGGGTTTTTCACTTCTACCATTCCGGACTCCTCCATTTCAAAAATCCCCACCTCATCAACCGGGCCAAACCTGTTCTTTTGGGCGCGTAAAACCCGGAAATTTGAGGCCGGATCACCCTCGAGCGACAAAACTACATCCACTAAATGTTCCAAGGTTTTGGGCCCGGCAATGGATCCATCTTTCGTAACATGGCCCACCAAAAATATGGGGATGTGTAATCTTTTGGCTATTTTTTGCAAGCGGTGCGCGCATTCTCTAACTTGCCCAACCGATCCTGCCACTCCCGTAAGGTCTGAAGTTTCCATGGTTTGGATGGAATCAACAATGACCAAAGACGGCTTGATGTTTTCCAAAACTCCACAAATTGCATCAACATCTGTTTCATTTAAAATGGCCAAATTTGCCCCCTTAACAACTCTGTCTGCCCTGATTTTAATCTGTTGGGCCGATTCCTCACCAGCGATATAAAGAACATTATTTGGTAAGGCGGAAGGAGGCTGCCCCCGAACGTTGCGAGCCTTAGAGTCGCCGCAGGCGACCGTATCCGAGGGCGCCACAGGCGACCGCAGGACGCTTGCGTTGGTGAGCGAGTGAGCGGGGTTGCCGACTGAAGCTATGGCAGGACCCCGATTCAAGTTAAGTGCAAGTTGTAAAAGCAGGGTTGACTTCCCAATCCCCGGATCCCCGCAAACCAAAATAACCGAACCCTGAACTATTCCGCTTCCCAACACCCTGTCAAATTCTTCAATTCCCGTGCTTATCCTTTGAAAATGTTCTTTTTCAATATCAGCCAGATTAACAATTTCAGCTTTTTTTTGTTCCTGACTTTGCACTTTTCCCTTTGCACTTTGCACTTCTTCTACTTGCTCCACCAAGCTATTCCAAGTCCCGCATTCCGGACATTTACCCAAAAATTGGGAAGAGCGGAAACCGCACTGCTGGCAAACATATATGGAGTTTAATCTCGGCATAAAGCATAAGGATTATAACAGTTATAACCGTTATAATCTTTATTTGTAAATCAGTCCTTTAGTTGAGGTTAAAAAGGGAGCTAAATTTATTCGCCTCCTCTTTAGATCGACGTTATCCACTAAAAAGTTTCCCTTTTGCCCAATCTGGTAACTCGATCCTTCCATCTTCTCCGACGGTAAAAATCCTCCAACTTCCCCTTCCAGCTTGATATCAGCACCCTGTCGGGTAATTTGAGTAACAGTTCCCGTTACTACATCGTCGACCTGAAACTTTTGGGAAATTTCTTTAAAGGGGTCTTCTGACAGTTGCCTGATTGATAAATTTAATTTACCCAAAGTTTCATCTTTAGCGCATACTTTCGCTTTTATCTCCTGCCCAACTTGAAATTCTTCAGCAAAATTTTCATCTTCCCAGGAAATTTCCCGACTCAACACTATCCCTTCCAAACCGTCAACCGTTACAATCAAACCGAATGGAGCAACAACTACCAGTTTTCCCGTAATTTCCTGCCCCACTTCAATTTTGGCAAGTTTTAGGAGCATTTCTTTGGAAAGTTGCCGACGGGAGGAAAAAATCAAACGATTATCTTTTTCATCAATTTCAAGAACTGTTAAAGGGATGGTATCACCCACTTTAGTTTCTATACTGCTCTGTGATGCCGGCAAAAACCCCCGGACCCCTTCCGCCTCTATTAAATACCCGCCTTTATTGGCTTCCAAAACCTGGCCCTGTAAAGTGGTTTTCCTGCACCAAGCCTGACTGACTTTCTGCCACTTTTTACTGTTCCCTCCCCCCCTCTGGCGGGGAGGATATAAACTCAAAAGTATTTGCCCGTCAGTTTCGGAACTTACCACAAAACTTTCAATATTCTGGCCTATCTTTAAGGCAGAAAGAGCATCCGGGGCGAAATCTTTTTTGCTTAAAATCCCTTCAGCTTTTGCCCCGATATCAACTATAATGTCGGAATCCGTCCTGGAGATAATTTGACCGGTAGTTTTATCACCCTGCTTAAAAGTCTTGAATTTAGAAGTATTTTTGGCCAAAAGCTCGGCCATAGATATCGACATTCATTATCCCTTCTTTCCTCTCATCTTAATTTAATCCGGCAGTGAGGTATTTTCACAAAGCCTTTCGGCTTCATTATCGTCCCCGCTACAAGCTTTTACGACTCTGTTCGGGATGGGAAGAGGTAGTACGCTTGCGCTCAAACCACCGGATTTTGATTATACAATAGTTTATTGTTCAAAGCAATATATCCTGTGATTGTTACTACATTCCCGTGAGATATTTGCGTCAGTCCACCGAAAATCAGTGATATAACCCTCGTCGTTACTGATCAAAAGATTCTCACCTATTAATCCAAAAGAGGTAGAAATGCTCTGCAACCAATCTCCACAATCAGCGTTGGCCGTTGATGCCATTTTCCCCTCCGTTGTGGTATTGGTCCAAATATCTACATCTGCTGCGGACCACCCGCGCTCGTCAAGATAAATGGCGTTTGCTAAAGTGCCATCTGTCAGGTCTGCCCAGTTGTTGGCTATCAACAAACCCCCGTACAGTAATTTGTATGGAACAGTGCTTTTGGTAAAACTTGAGTCGTAATAAGGAGATCCCGTATTATCGCTTAACCAGGCCTTCCATGATCCTCCCAAAGAGACACTATCAGCCATACTCTGGCATTTAGCATCCGCCCCGGCGCGCCCTCCCAGATTGCCACTGTATATTCCGCTACTGACAAAAACCCTTTTATAGGAAGGGGAAGGCGGAAGGGGTGAAACAGACGGCGTCGGAGTTGGTAGGGCGGGGTTATTGGTTGGTGTAGGTGTACTAGGGGCAGGATTATTCGTTGGCGTGGGAGTTGGCCCGGATTGGTCAACAATAATCGGGCTGCTATTCTGGCAGGCACTTACACCGCCCGGTCCCATGACAGCCAGTTGTATTGTATATGAGCCGGGTGTATCAGTACTCCAGTCAACACTGGACACGATATTGGAAGGAACATATGTACCGCTTACCGGTCCCGCTACAGTTTCCCAATAATAGACATCAACTGCTCCGGTCGTGGTTGAAGTATATCTGCCTGCTTCTCCGACGGTCAAAGATTGCGATCCGGTAAAGGAACATTCCGGGATTGGTACAAAGGTGGGCGTTGCAGTTGGAGGCACGGAAGTATCGGCAGGGGTAGGAAGAAGGGTCGAAGTGACAGTTGGAGTTACCGGGGGAAAAGTACTGAAGGGTGTACTAACAGGCGTGGAAAAAGGAGTTATAGTTAAACCCGGGCCAGGAGTAGAATCAGGAGGCAGTGCGGGAGTGAGACCCGGAATTAAGGCAAGGTTCCCTTGAGAAGAAGTTTTGCAAAAACATGTTTCAGAAGGAATACTGCATTGGCCTCCCGGCGCAGGATCTCCCTCCAGGGCAGCGCAAACCCGGAAAGCCGGAGCAGTACCTGTAATTAAACCGTAATAGTCTGCATTTCTCCATTCATCCCGGGGTATAACATTGGAACTGAATTGGGCTCCGGTTAATTCATAATACAACCCATCACGAAATGCAACCTCGTAAGCCTTGGCAATAGAGACAATATCAGCCCTTCTTCTGGCATCACGGGCATTTTGGATAGATTTGATGAAAAGTGCTACCACTACCAATAATAAAATTACAATGATAACAACCACTACCAAAATTTCAGTCAAAGTGAAACCGGCATCACCGGCTTTTTTCTCCATATGTTTCCTCACACTTATATTCATTCCTTGATAATATAAACAGCTTTAACTTGCGCTGAACTTTTGTCAACGATTACTAAAATCTCCTGTCCGGCTTTCAGGGCAGACAGGGATGAAGGGCCAACTCTGGCATCCCCTTTTTCAACAGTGCCGGAAATGACTTTCTTAAAATCACGGGTCTTTGCCAAAGAAAAAATTCGAGATTTGCCATAGACAGCCACGGTAATGTTTGTTCCATTTATCGCAGTCAAAAGGCCTCTATTGGGAATAGCGGTGGCCGGGACCGGTTTGGAAATTGGGGGAGGCTTGGTTCCTGTCGGAGCAGTTAAAAGACCGGAGCGGAAAAGGTACACTGCCAATACTGTCAGGAGAAATACACCCACTGCTAAAGCTATCAAGGTAATGGTTCTCCTGTTGACTCCGGGCGAACTGCCTGGTTCTCCAGGAATTGGTATATCCCCTATGGTTTGCAAAGGCTGATCTACCTTTCTATTCATTAATTTAATATTAATGAGATAGATGCCAAGAGTCAACAACCGGCGGTGTTTTACACCTTGGAATGTGAATACGACATGAAGGTTATTAACTGCCCCACTCCGCGTAAAGCTTCGCGGGACATAGCCAAAAAACTCAACTTCAACCATTAGTAAGTGTAAGCTTAATCCGTTACCGGACTTCCACTGCACTCCTATCAACGTAGTAGTCTGCTACGGGTTTCAAAGATACCTAATCTTGGGGTCTGCTTCATGCTTAGATGCTTTCAGCATTTATCAGTTAGAAACGTAGCTACCCGGCGCTGCATTTATCATACAACCGGCACACTAGAGGTTTCCTCGTCTCGGTCCTCTCGTACTAGAGACAACTCCCCTCAAGTATCCAAACGCCCATACTGGATAGAGTCCAACCTGATTTACATCGGTTTGAACCCAGCTCGCGTACCCTTTTAACTGGCGAACAGCCAGACCCTTGGGACCTTCTTCAGCCCCAGGTTAGGATGAGCCGACATCGAGGTGCCGAACGCTCTCGTCCTTGTGGACTGTTGGAGAGCACTAGCCTGTTCACGAAATTCTAATATCACTATTAGCGCTGACTATATCTTCACCCGCCCGCAACTGCGTAGCTGTTGGCGGGGTACGGCATATGATGCAAGATTAAACCTCACATCTCGCCCGGGAGTTATATCGGTAACTCCTTTAATGGGCCTCAGTCGATACGGGGTCAAAAGGTAATTTGTACTTCATTGAAGAAATAACAAATGGTTTAATAATTTGTACCAGCTTTTCAGTTTCAACAACTGAAAAATTAAGTACATATTCTCCCCTTTTCTTAATTTTAAGAATGGGAGATAAACTAAAATTGACTTTTAATACATCCAACAAATTATTAATTGAGACATGATCATATTTTGGCAAATAGAGATAGGCCATTTTATCTCTTTGATAATAGTAACCATCATCCATAAACCAAACCGTCAAACTCACTGGATCTTTCATCAAATCAAAAATCTTATCTGGTATAACTTTTTTACCAGCTATGTAAAATAGCCGATACAGTTTTCCAAATTCAGGTCCTGAATAAGATTGAGCCCGAATATATTGATAAGTCTTACCAAATATGGGATTATTCCGTTCCAAAATTTGTGGTTTGGATTGAAAGTAATTACCCAATATCTGGCATTTCCAGATCAAATATTCTTTTTGTTTTAAGCTATGTTCCAACCTCAAACGGGCATTTTTACTGCCGGTTTTTTGTATAAAACCATCTCCTAAAATCGATCCGATAATAATCGCTTTTTGTATTTTTGTCATACCTTCGACTTCCCACGGTATTGTCTAAAGATCGTCTCGATGTTTGGTAAGACCAAAACCACCAATCAGTAGAGTCCACCGTTATTAGCCGTATTTACGTCCCGTCTTCATTATATAACGGGACAGAACATATCACATATCCCCGGGGTAGCTTTTATCCGATAAGCCCCGACGTTCCCACGAACAATCGGGGGATCACTAAAACCTGCTTTCGCACCAGCTCGACTTGTGAGTCTCGCTATCAAGCACACTGTATACTTTTGCGCTTTAAAGGTCGGTTGCCTTTCGACCAAAGTGTACCTTTGTACTCCTCCGTTACGCTTTTGGAGGAAACCGCCCCAGTTAAACTGCCCGCCAGACTTTGTTGCGCTGCCAGTTTATGGCTAGCGTTAGAGACTTAAAAATTTAAAAGAGAGGTGTTTCATTGGTGTCGCCGAGGCGACTCCCTCCTACGCTACACAATCAAATTTTCAAATCAGAATCAGGCTACAGTAAAGCTCCACGGGGTCTTTTTGTCCAAGTATGGGAAGGCCGCATCTTCACAGCCATTGCAATTTCGCCGGGTCTATCCTCAAGACAGTCGCTAAGTCGTTCTACCTTTCGTGCGGGTCTGAACTCACCAGACAAGGAATTTCGCTACCATAGAACAGTTATAGTTACTGCTGCCGTTCACCAGATCTTAGACCCTTTCCTCGCCAACCAATTACTTGATCAGGTCAAAAAAAGTTTTAAATTACTGGCACTGGGCAGGTGTCAGCCCCTATACATCAGCTTTCGCTTTAGCAGGGACCTGTGTTTTTGATAAACAGTCACTCAGCGTCATTTATTGCAGTCGCCTTGCGGCGACAGGACATCTTGCTAACTTACGTCCAGCTGTATTGCCGAGTTCCTTAAGGATAGTTCTCCCGATCGCCTTTGTATACTCAACTCGCCCACCTGTGTCGGTTTGCGGTACGGCTAAAATTACTCCCTTTGCGAATCTTTTCTTGAAAACAGAACTCGCTCGCTTGCGCATTCGCAGCTCGCTTATGCGGTATATCGTAATGCCTTACGGCTCTTCGTCTATCGAATATCGGTTTTGCCGATAAGCGATCTACGATAAACGATATACTGACCCACTTGCGCAGATTGAATACGGATTTCCCTGTATCCACTAGCTCACTGCTTAGAGTCGCCATTGGCGACCCGAGTTAATCCCATTTTGTCCATCCGCAAAGTTTTAAACGAGTAACTCCAGTACCCGAATTTTAACGGGTCGTTCATCAGCTACGCCATTTGGCCTCGCTTTAGATGCCGACTAACCCCCCGCTGATTAACATTGCAGGGGAAACCTTGGGCTTTCGGCGGTCGCCTTATTCTGGCGACTTTCGCTACTCATACCGGCATTCTCACTCCTAACCGCTCCATCCTGACCTCACGGAAGGACTTCACTGCAGTTAAGACGCTCCCCTACCCCCGCCCTCTCGCTTGCGCTTGAGAGGCGGGCCGTAGCTTCGGTACACACTTTAGCCCCGTTTCATTGTTGGCGCAAGAACCCATAATAGACCAGCGAGCTGTTACGCTTTCTTTAAAAGATGGCTGCTTCTAAGCCAACTTCCTGGCTGTATAAGGATTCTCACAACCTTTAACACTTAAGTGTGATTTAGGGACCTTAGCTATCGGTCTGGGATGTTTCCCTTAGGCCCCACTCGCTTAGCCGAGCAGGACTGACTCCCATGTTGTGCCTTCAGTATTTGAAGTTTGATTGATCCGCCTCACTTGCGCTTGGTGGACCATCCAGAGCTCTACCCCTGAAGTTAAAACATAAGGCTATACCTAGATATATTTCGGGGAGAACCAGCTATCTCCGAGTTCGTTAGGCATATCACCCCTAACCACATCTCGTCCCAACCTATTGCTACAGATACGGGTTCGGGCCTTCCTCGCCGGTTAAGGCGAGTTCACCCTGGACATGGTTAGCTCACTCGGTTTCGGGTCTAATTTGCACTCCTAACGCGCATTTCACGCTCGCTTTCACTACGCCTCTGCACCTTGCGGCACTTAGACTTGGAGTACAAAATAACTCACCGGTTCATTCTTCAATAAGCACGCGGTTGTCGCCTAGGGCGACTTCCACAGCTTGACAACATACGGTTTCAGGTACTATTTCACTGAGCGTTCCGCTCTTCTTTTCACCTTTCCCTCACGGTACTAGTTCACTATCGGTCCGAAAGCATATTTAGCCTTACGACGTGGTCGTCGCAGATTCACCCGGGATTACACGTGTCCCGGGCTACTTGAGGAACCCACCATGGTAGTTTGAATTTCGTTTACAGGGCTATCACCTTCTTTGGCTACTCTTTCCAGAGTCTTCTCCTATTCTCACTACTCACTACTGTGGCCTCGCAACCCCATTCGACTCGGCTTCGCCTCGCTCAGGGTCAATGACCCTTTTAATCTCACAGGCTATAGCCTTGAGTGAGATTTTGCGGAGCAAAATCGAATCGAAAGGTTTGGGCTCTTCCCTTTTCGCTCGCCGCTACTGGGGGAATCATTGTTATTTTCTCTTCCTGCGCCTACTTAGATGTTTCAGTTCAGCGCGTACCCCCTCTAACGCTATGAATTCACGTTAGAGTATCCATAAAGGATGGATTGCTCCATTCGGAAATCTCCGGATCAAAGCTTTTTGGCAGCTCCCCGAAGCTTATCGCAGCCTAATACGTCCTTCATCGGTACTTTCGACCAAGGCATCCACCGTATGCATTATTGTTGAGTATTTTTTGGCTCATTATTATTTGGCCTTCACCACATTCATGTAAACTGAACGTGGTTCATACATTTGTCGTATTCACATTTCAAAGTGCAATCCTTCGACTCCATTCAGTCGCTCAGGACGAGTTTGAAAACTCGAAACAGTCAACTTTTTATTGACTATTTCCAATATTCAAGCTGCCTGCACTAAGCTTGCCGAAGTGTGGACCGTGGGAGACTCGGACTCCCTACCTCTTCATTGCAAATGAAGTGTTCTACCAGCTGAACTAACGGCCCAAGTCATCCAGTCAAAGTTAAGGTAGTCCTTCGACTACGCTCAGGACACTTCTCCTCTTTACTACAAATTTTGTTTAATGATAAATTCCTTCTAGCTAGCTTGCACTGAGCGAGTGCAAACGAGTCGAAGTGAGGGATACAACGCTTGAATGCTTGTCTTCCTGCGGAGAGGAAGACCTCAAGCGCAAGATTTAAGATGTAATTGCGTTGCTTCTCATGTGTCTCACTGGTAAGAGTTTACCAGAAACCGGGTTCACCTGTCAACTGATAGAATTTGGTAACTTTTGTTGACTATTCTATTAATTTCTTCCATAGCTTTTTTACCCGAGAAAATTGTTTTTTTAATCTTTTTGCCCTTTAGTCTTCTCATGGCAGAGATGGCAATCAAAGGCCAGGCAATGGTGGCATCATCCATCACTTCCGCAAAATTTAATCCCTCCTCCATCTGTTTATAGTCCATCTTCCCCCAGGAAACACCTTCCATATAAGTACAACCCGACAGATGGCCAAAATGAGGTGGATCAGGACAAATCCTGACTCCATAGGAATACATGCCCGGGGCACTCTCCCACCATGCTGCCTCCCCTCTTTTTTTCAGATCATGTCTTTGTCCAATTAAATCAAGACAAGGGCCAATCTGTTGGGCCCAATTTCTGGGTACTCCTCCCCCAATGGTAAAAATCCCCCACTTTTTTTGTTTGGCCATAAGCCTCGTAAAATGGTCCAAATCTTTCAGGCCGTCATGGACCAAAAGAGACTGGCCAGCTTTAAGTCTCAACAGCCTGTGTAAAAAGACATCAATTCCGCCGGCCTCACTATCTGTCATGGCCGGAGTATAAATTGGGACACCCTTAAGGTAGGCACTTTTTAAAATGGCCCGGCCTTTATAATGTTTGGCCAAATATTTGCCAATTTCTGACCAAAGTTCATATGAGGCAAAAGGAATTTTGGGATCTAAAGCCTCCAGGGCTTCAAAAACAATGCCTTCGATCTCATCTAAATTAACTTCCGGCTCAATCACATCATAAATCCTGTTGTAGCCTTTCTTTAACAGTTCCTGGTCGGGAACATTTCTGGGGGCTTGATAATGATGAAGCCCCGACCCTTCCACCAAGCCATGCGACATCAAGGCTCCGGTTGAAGTAATCGCATGGATCAAACCTTGATCGATCATGTCACAAATTAGAAGGCCCATTTTAGCGGCAGTCATGGCCCCGGAGAGTGTTAGCACCACAAAAGTATCTTTATCTTTGGCCATTTTAGTCAAAACTTCTGTCGCTTCCCCAATAGTCCTGGCCCCAAAAGCCGTCTGGCGCATTGCGGAAACTAAATCGTCAACAGTTTTGATTTTTGATGAATCAAGGGGCACAACGGGTTTTAAATGGTCGGATGCCCCGGTTCCCTTCCCTTCGCGGTGGTATTTGTAATGAAGAGTAATTTGGGCTTTGCCTGAATCGGAAGTTTTTGCCATGTTTTTATTTTACTGCTCATTTTTATTATAATTTTTACTACAAGTCAATAATCAATTTTTGCCCGCTAAAATATACCCCATTATTTTGTAGACTAATTTGGCTGCAGTGAAGGTACATGCATGAGGGCCCAGGTCCGGGGCCAACTCCACCACATCAAAACCCACAATTTCCCTCTCTTGGGCCACTTTTTTCAAGATGGTCAAAGCATCATACCAGCCGGGCCCTCCCGGTTCAGGAGTACCTGTGGCAGACATGATAGATGGATCAAAAAAATCCACGTCAAAAGTAATATAAACTTTATCCCCCAACCCTTCCAATATTTGATCGGTCAAATTAGACAAATTAGCCAAATTTGACAAATCGGAAGCATTATATTGTTTAATATTTTCTTTTTTGGCAAAGAGCATGTCCTCTTTGGACAGGCTCCGCAGTCCAACTTGGGTAATTTTTACCCCCATACCATGAATGCGCCTCATGGTAGTGGCACCGGAAAGTTTACTGCCTTCATACTCATCCCGGGTATCACTATGCGCATCAAATTGTAAAACAGAAAGTCCGGGATATTTTTCCATATAGGCCTTCACTACCCCAATGGAAACACTATGATCACCGCCCAGGGTACAGACAACTTTTTTCTTTTTTAAAAGCATTTTAGTGACACTGTAGAGTCTGTCTACCATATCGCGGGCTGCCCCCAGGGCCGGGATCACATCAGGCAAAGTGTGAATTCCCGCCTTGAAAGTTTCCTTGTTTATTTCATCATCATAAAGCTCAATATATTGGGAAGCGCTGATAATTGCGGGCGGCCCGTCCTTGCATCCCCCGCGATATGTAGCACTCACCTCATAAGTGGCAGACACCACCACAAACTTGGCTTTTTCAAAGTCAGTGTATTTTTCATCAATTAAAGCAAAGTTGAGCCTTGGGTAAAAAATATCCGGATCAAGTTTCATGCCAAGAATTTAACAATTCCTATAAGCCCTGTCAATATAGTATAATAACTTCATGACTGAAGAGACAGGGAGTGTTTCCGCCACATTAACTAAATTAACCGAAACTTCCAGACAAAACCAACCGGTTTGGCAAACTATTGATGCGCAAGTAGTTAAAAGCAAATTAACCCGGACTTCCCGTTTCTCTCCTGAATGCGAACTGACCATTGAAGGGGCAAAATACACTGTTGAAAAGGTTACTAATAATGAGAAAGGCGATATAGGCAGAATTTATCAACTTTTAGTAGCTAATTTTAAACCCGAAGAGGTGGAGCCGGAAGAGGTTTTAATAGAAAGGATTGACAGGAACCCTATTCCGGAAGTTGCGTACAAACATCAAGCCTTTGCCATTAAAAATGCACAGGGAGAGATGGTTACTGCCTTTGTGGGAGTCCATTTAGATCTAAGAGACGAACAAGGCCATCCAACCGGGGAAACCATGTTGGCAATCGGTTATGTTGCTACCAACGGCGACAAAAGGTTCAATGATCTAGCCCGGGAAATTTATAATTCAGCCCTAATTGATGCCGCCCTGGAAGCTGAAAGTTGGGGCAAAAAGCTAGTCTTGGCTGAAGGTGAATGTACCAATGACTCTGAACCTTTTTGGAACGCAGTTGATTTAAACAGAATTTACATTGAAACCGGCGAAAAAGATCTTACTGAAATTCCCTATAACCAACCCCCTCACGCATTTAATCCGGAGACGGGTGAGGTCCCAGAAGGCGCGGGGGCAGTACCAGAACATTTAATGGTTCAAACTTTTGGGCCAATTGCTTTGAGCAAGGAAAGACTTATTCAGTCAGTTAGTGTCTCTTACCGGGAACTCTACTTTAAATCAAGAAATAATTTTAGAAATGATGATGCCTACCAAAAACATGAGAGAGCTGTTCATCAAGAGGAAACCATGATCAAGGGTTTCCTAGACGCGCCTGGACAACTAATCTTCCTAGGTAGAGCAAACAGGAAAAAAGTTCAAGAAGAAGGCTTCACGGTTCATGGCCAAGAGGATGCTACTCTGTAATCCCAAAACCCTCAAGGCATTTTGTGTCTGTACAGTGCACGCCTTGTGAATTTATGTTAAAATATGGGCATGAAACAAATTGTAACCGATCCAAAAATTATGCTTGGGAAGCCCACTATTGCCGGGACGAGAATTACCGTAGAGTTAATTCTTAACTTAATAGAGCATGGCCAGACTATTCCGGAAATTATAACAGACTATAATTTGACGAAGGATCAGATCCTGGCGGCGGTCAACTATGCTAAGAAAACTCTGGATGAAGCCTATCCTCCATAAAGAGCCATTGCCCATGAAATTTTTATTAGACGAAAACATCGGTAAGGAAATATTGGAGTTTTTGGAACAGTTAGGCCATTCTGCTTCACGCATCAGAGTAATTCAGCCAGGACTCACAGATTCCCAAGTATTAAACCTCGCCGTTTCTCAAAACTCAATTCTTATTACTTCAGACAAGGACTTTGGAGAATTAATATTTAAGTATGGTCAACTGTCTTCCGGTGTAATTCTTCTAAGGCTCAAAGACGAGACTTCCAAAAATAAAATCAAAGCATTAAAGAAAGTTTTAACGGGACGTAAACAAATTAAGGGTTTTACTGTCGTCATAGAAAGAGCTGGAGAATTTATAGTTAGAAGGAGAGTTAACCCAGTTCAAGAAGACTGACTGAGGCAACACCTAAAACCAAACCAATAATTTGTGGGAAAGATAGGCTTTCTTTAAAAACCAGCCAGCTGATAATTGATAATGTCACTACATTAAAAATTACAATTACCATTGAAGCCACGGCAATGTTTTTATACTTAAAACTTTGGGCCAAGAACATCAAACCCACCAGATATATGGCCAAACCCATTATGTAAAGGTAAGTTTTAGAAGAAACTACCCATTCTTTCATGACAATATCCCCTATTGTTAATACAACCCCACCCAGGAAAAGAATAACGAGAGGTAATAGTTGCATAAAGCCAGCTTAGGAATTTTGAGGGGTTCTGTCAATATTTCATTTTAGAATTTGGATCTTTAACCCATTTTCTTTTTTCATCATTCCACTGAAATCCTAGATCCATCATTATCAAATCCACAAATCCCCCGCTTTTGAGAACACTTATAAATAGAGCCGGACTGTAAATTTCGTCAGTCTCGGCCAATCTGGCTATGGCATCGGCAGTTTTTAAGGTTTTACCGACCCCTTGATCTGGATTATTCCCAGCTATCAGCATTCTATATTTTTCCAGACTCAGGTGAACTAATAAAGGACAAAAGCCAAACTCAACTTTAGCTTTTCGCATGCAAGAATCTTGGCTAGCTGCTAAACCGTATAGGACATGCGGTGGCGTAGGGATCTCGCTTCCCAAGCGATTCGCCTCGGTTGTAGAAATCTCCAAAATTTGCTTAACAGCATCCGACATAGGCAAGCTGGTTGCATTCTCATTTGACATATTGGTATTGAAATACATTATTGGAAAATGTTTGTCAATACTTAAATTATTTTTGGGAAGATTTTTCCGGGGTTTGAGAAGATTGAGTGGAGTTTTCTCTGAAATTGGGGTAACGACGGGTAAGATCAGTATGTTTTAACCTGATTGGGTCGATTTTGTGTAATCCGACAGCCTGATCTTTCATCGTCACTTCAGAAGATTGATTATCAGTCATCACCTTCCAAAACCATGTAATAGCCTGGCACAACGGCCTCAAGACTCCCCCGGAACTTTTTCGTTCCGGTTCTGCATGTTGAAAAACTGATTCTCCGACCCCTCCCCATTCAGTCATAATTTCTCCTATCTTATCACATCTTGCCAATATGGGCAACCATTTCTATGAGTCTGTTCGAGTACCCCCACTCATTATCATACCAGGCAAAAATTTTGATTAGGTCCCCATCAACTACCTGGGTTAAGGGTAAATCAACAATGGCCGATTCCGGTCTTTTGATAATGTCAGTTGAAACCAGATTATCATCAGACCAGGCCACTATCCCCTTCCATTTTTCTTCTGAACAGACTTGTTTAAATGTCTCATTTATTTCTTCCACCGTTGTTTTTTTATTTAAAAGGCAGGTAATGTCCGAGATTGAACCTACGATAACAGGGACGCGAAGCGCCCGCCCGTCAAATTTACCTTTCAGTTCAGGAATAACTTCCGTGACGGAAACGGCCGCGCCTGTAGTGGTGGGAATAATATTGGTGTAAGCGGCCCGGGCCCGGCGGAGGTCCACTGATTTTCCCCCCGGTGGCGGACCGTCAACCAAATTTTGCTCGGCAGTGACGGCATGCGCCGTAGTCATCACGGCTTTTTGCACACCAAATTTTTCCGAGAGAATAGACATGATGGGTGCAATGCAGTTGGTGGTGCAGGAAGCGTTACTGATAATCTCCTCACCCTGATATTTATTGTGGTTTACCCCCATCAGATAGGTCTGTACCACGCTAGACACCTCGGGGGTGGGCTTTCTCGTCCCGAGCGTAGTCGAGGGAGACTCCCCCGAGGTGGAGGATTTGGCAGGAGCCGTTACCACCACTTTTTTAGCCCCGGCCAAAATATGCTGGTGTAAGTCTTCATATTTCGAAAACCTGCCCGTGGCTTCAATAACTACATCTACCCCCAAATCCTTCCACGGTAAATTGGCAGGGATCTTTTCTGATAATATTTGATACTTTTTGTTATCTATTATAATATTTTGACCGGAGGAAAATACTTCCTTTTCCCATCTGCCAAAAGCGCTATCATGTTGCAGAAGATGGGCTAAAACATCCGCAGGGGTTAGATCATTGACGGCTACAATTTCCAATTCATCAGGAAAGCGTTCTAAAGCTACCTTAAAGGCAGCCCTCCCTATTCTTCCAAAACCATTCACGGCAACTTTTAGCATGGCAGTAATTTAATAGTAAACAAAGGAAGGAAATTATTCAATTATTTTACCGTACAAGTCTTCCCCATATTCCGCCAGACACAATTTAAATCAGTGTATTCAACTCTACCGTTACCATTTACATCAGCAGCCACACAGCGGTCCGCTGCACTCCTGCCAAAACATCTGATCACCGCCATGATATCAGCAAATGATACTTTGCCGCTCTTTGTAACATTAGCCTGGCAGGGGGTGCAGGCAATAGGCGTAGGTCTTGGGATGGGAGTTGGAATGGGAGTCGGTTTAGGGCTGGAGGTTGGGCCAAAAATCGGGTTGACTGTTAAACTAAACATCGCATCTGCCATGCGCATGCCGGTAGTTTTATTTTTAACCACCACGTAAATTCTGGCCGATCCTCTGGGCATAAAGGTAGTGATATTGGCATGGCCAAACGGGCAGGGAGACAAAACTCCTTCAACACAAAAAGCATACGGATTAACCTTGGCCAGCCTTGGGTCGTCTATACTCCATTCATAGCTGAAATTATCCTGACGGGCAACCGGCTTTTTGGTGGCTTTATCTTTCAGGACAACATAGATATCATTAATTATTTTGGTATCGCTGGGAGGAATCCTGACATTGTGAGTTGACTGGTCCAAAAAGTAAGCACTCGGGGCATGGGTAGGAAAAGGAGTCTTGTCCGGCCGGGAAACAGGCTGGGTAATAGGAGGGGGTTTGGTTGGTCCGGCAGACGGCGGAGGTGTGACAGGCTTGGAAATAGAAGACGCTCTGGGAAAAAGACCGGTTTTTTGTCCTGCCAAATATACGGAAGCTACAAGCCCTATTGCCAACACACCTACTGTTACGACCTGGGTAAAACCCTTTTCTTTCATACAATCTAATATTTACACTGCTTTCCTCCCCTGTCAAGACTTACTTTCCCTATCAACTCCGACTAAATCGGGGTCAATAATTCCTGCCAAAAGCCAAAAATATATCAAGTGGATAATAGACTGGTTTTGAAATTGCACCCAAATTAAATATAAAATTAACGAGGCAAAAATTGGCCAGGATTTAACTTTTTTTAACATTAACCCCACTACTCCCAACCACCCTAATAGCCCTAACACTCCCGAGAACACCAGCAAATCTAGAACATAGTTATGCGACCGGTCTATCCCTAAATCTTTTAATCTAATCAAAACTGATGACTGTTTTAGATTCTCTTCAAAAAAAGCATGATAATTTACCGCGAAATACTTTTGCCAGGCCGGGTAAATATTTTCCAGGCCATATCCCAAAATAGGTCTTTCTTTAATAGTCTCCCAGACAATCGGCCAGATATAATACCTTTTTTCAACCGCCCCGTCAGCCGGAGCGAACTGGTCAAAACGGGTAAATTGCGGCAGGGTAAACTCCTGCCAGATAAGCCCCGAAGGGGTATCTCCTGATAAATATAGAAATCCCCCTAAAATTACCGCGCAGAGGATCCCCCCTCCCCAAAAAAACAGCTTATTTTTTAACTTTCCCAAAAAAAACAAAACCAGAAGGACTAGCATTAACACAATTGCAATCCGCGACCCGGAAATTAAAATCCCCACTCCTGCCCCCAACATCCCTAATTCTCCCCACCGTCCTAACCTTCCCAAAAAAGGCATCCCCAATAGTAAAAATCCTGCATAAAAATTAGGCTGGCCAAAAGTGGAAACTACCCGTCCGGAGTAAGTTGGGATATTTTGATGGAAAAAATTTAAAAGGACATAATCGCCAGTGGCAAAAAATGACACAATTAAGGAAGATAAAAGCAGGGTTTTTGCCCAAATCTCTTCTTTGATACCGGAGGCTGATACCAGCAAAAAGAATAAAAAAAGGAAAGCGTATAAGATGAACCCCTGATAATAAGGCTCTACTCCCAAAAGCGAATCCTTGGGGCTAATTCCCAGGATTGAACTTACCCCCAATATCCCTAAAAACCCCAATCCTCCCAACTTCAACGGCGTCCACTTAATTTTAGGTTTATCTTTGAGCCAGAGAACTCCTGCCAAAGTCATGCCCAAAAAGAAAAACAACACCTTGCTTTGCTCGTAGCCTAAGCCAAACCACGGCCCAACTAAGGGCACCAGAAATAGCATTGCCAGAAGCAGTATTTTTACCAATTTTAACTTTAAACTTTGCACTTTGAACTTTTAATTTACAGCAGGGCTTCTATAGTTGGTAGTGTTCCTCTTATCAAAAATTCCAGCATCGCCCCACCACCGGTTGATATGAACCCGAACTTCCCCAACAACCCTAACTTCCCTAAATAGGAAATCGTATCTCCTCCCCCAATAATACTTTCAGCACCGGATGAAATTATCAAATTGGCAATTTCATGTGTCCTGAAATTTTTGGGTTCTTCCACTTTCCCTAAGGGCCCATTCCAAACAATCATTTTAGCCTTTTTAATAATTGGCCCCCACTTTTCTACGGTTTCAGGGGTAATATCAGTTTTTTCTGCATTTAGTGACGCAAGAGTTATATTTTCCGATAAAGGAGCGCTGGGGTTGTTAGGGGTGGCGGGCGCGGGGGCCCCCCGACGAGTGCCCGCAGCGTCAAGCGAGGACATCGGGCGGGGGTAAAGCCCGACAGGACCCCGATTTGCGTCAGATCCTCGAGTCGCAAGCTCTTCCACTATTTTCCCTCCCACCAAAACATAATCTGCGATCTTTGAAAGCGCGAGAACTGCCGGCAATTTATCCTCCGCCTTCACCCCCCCAATTATGGCTACCAGACCGGGTCTGGGAGCCTGGCGGACTTTAGTTAATTTTTCCACTTCCCGGGCAAAATGTAATCCGGCGAATGCCGGAAGAAGAGTTGGTAAAATGGTAGTTGAGGCAGCCGGATGATGCGCGGCAAAAGCCTCATTGATATATACTTCCCCCAATCCAGCCAGTTCTTTGGCATATTCCGGATCGCATTTATTTTCACCCTCTTCAAATCTCAAGTTTTCCAGGAGTTTTAGCTTTCCACTCATCAAGTGGGAACTCAAACCTTGTTTTTCCAGCCAGTCATAAATCGGAGCGACTGACAACTCCTCCACCTTTTTCCCTTTGGGCCTGCCAATATGCCCCATGGCAATCACCTCGGAAGCATGCTCAAGACAAAGTCTGAGGGTGGGAAGGGCCGCCTTTAATCTGAAGTCTTCATCAACTTTTCCATTTTCAATCGGGACATCCAAATCCAGGCGGAGTAAAACTTTCTTGCCAGCGATAAATTCCCGGGAAACAACCTGCATGACTTCATACTAACACAACAGGAGAAATTTTTAGGAGTTGGAAAGGCGGATGCTGGTTTCCTCTTTTTGGGCAAATTTATGCAGAGTAAAAACAGCTATACCGAAAAGTATGGATAAAAAGGTTGAGGCAAAGCCGGCAACAGATGAGTCCCCTTTAAACGTCAAGTCCCCCAAAACACCCCCCAAGAGGGCTGCCAGAACAGAGAGGGTTAGAGAGCCTAAAAACTTCCCGCCGGGCAATTCTTCTTCATAACTGGTGGAGATCAGGCCGATTGAAAGTCCCAATACCACCCAAATCATCATGTCCGTCTGCATGTTAGGGGGTATGATAAAGTTTTTCTTTAAGAGAAGGATAATAACAATGTAAAAGATATGCAAGACAAGTATATCAGACTATGGTAAAATTATTTCTGCTTGGGCGCATGGCTCAGTGGTAAGCAAAGCTTGCCCGTCCGCCTTTGGCGGAGGGTAGAGCGCTAATAGTTACAAAAATGGGCAGTTAGTTCAGCGGTAGAACGCTTCACTGATAATGAAGAAGTGAATGGTTCAACTCCATTACTGCCCACCCTTTCTTGATCCGGTACCCAAGTAGTCCAAGGGGTCGGTCTGCAAAACCGATATTCGCGGGTGCGAATCCCGCCCGGATCTCACAGGACAAAACAGGCAATTCATCTCTATTAAAACAGTTTCTCTGTTTTAAAGGTGGGGAAAAGAAGAGATTTAAGGCTAACTCCGCCTTTTTCTGCTATAGAGATCGCTTCCAGTACCACTTTAACTCCTTGAAGGTTTATCCCCTTTTCCTGAGTTAAAAACTTAATAAACTGCAAATCCTCCAAATCTTTTTCTGAAAACATTCTTCTTTGTGTATTAGTCCTGTAAGGCGTAAAAAGTTTCGTTTTTTCATAAAGCATTATTGTTCTGGGGTGGATATTCAAAAGCCTCGCTGCTATTGAGATAGTTAATATTGGTTCTCCCATGCTCATGATAGATTTTGTGTTACATAACAAATATAAAAGTTTATATTATTATTGTCAAGTGATTTAAAAAACTTGATTTTGATTACATATTTAAATATCATAAAATCAGTTCAGCATTCTGCAAGTTAACTATAAATATTTCTTCAATTTTATTTATAATAAATACAACATATTTTATACTTAACTTATATAAAGTATATTACACTAATAAATTCATAGGTAAACTAACCTATATTCATAAATAAAATTACTATAGCAGGTTAAATTATAGTCAATTATTTTTTATAGAAAATCGGAAGCTTTAAAAAACCTATTGATTAGCCTATTTCAACAACCTATTAAAGAGTATATTTATTGTTCAATACATTTTTGAGTCCCGGAAAGTATTTTAAAATTTGCCGGTCTTTTCTATAATGTGAAAAGCTTATAAGATAAAAATGCCCAAAATATGTGTTTTTTAATAAAAAAATTGCTTTTATTATTCGTTTTCAAACTCAACTTGGGAATTTACTCTCATCTATGCATTGGCTAGCCACCTATGCATCAGTTAACCAACCAGGTTGCTGATATTTGTTCCGAACAGGTTATGCCAGTATGAAAACGTTAATATCTGGACTATGCCCTTTTTTTGCATTAAAGTGGCATTCAGAGCTTCACTTAAGGGTATTTGTTTATCTTTGTTAGCTCGGAGTATCCTGTGGGCGGTAATCAAATCTGCTTTTTGAGGAAATAATATCTCGATGCCTGTTTGAAGTATAACTTGAAGGAATTCTAAAGCGACCGTAGTGCCAATATCTCGATGAAGTACAGCATAAGAGTCTGTCACTACTTGCAAGCTGGTATAGAGGCTGAAACCTATGCTTGCCAAATCCTCTATCGCTTTTGAAGCTTTTAGGTGATTAAGAGAGCCCCTATCAATGAACGCTGTAAAAATTGAAGAATCTATAAATATTTTCCTGCTTGTTGTAGCCATATTTTAATTGCCTATCTTTGTATGCCTAACCCAATTGCCTTAAGTCTAAAAAGCGGGTCACTGAAAGAAAAGTTAGCCTCAGCTGATAGGGGATGCTCTTTTTGGCTCCTGGGCCGGGGAACAAAGCTTTGAGTAAACTCTCTTAAATCCGGCAGGGCAATACGTATGCTTCCTCCTGCACGGAAAGCTTTCAATTTGCCTTCCTTGATGTGTCTCCTGACTGTGAGGGGGTGAACTTTTAAAGTTATAGCTGCCTGATTAACTGTGTAAAATTCTTCCATATCAGAGAATGAAAATATTAACAATTATATACAATTTTATATATTATTTAACACACTTTGTCAACAGTTGACAACTATATAATAAATAGAGAAACTGATTATGCAGACGGAGAAGTGGAAAAGGTTTACCTAAGCAGAGGATAAGCAATACATAGGAAAATATGGGTGCCAGTCTGCCAAAACATAAAAAGTTAATCCCAATCTCCGAAGCTACCAAAATCCTCGGTGTTTCCATTGACACAGTCAGAAGGTGGGATAAATCGGGCGTTTTACATTCGGAGAGGCCGGACGGGAAAAACCGTTATTTTTCTTTAGACGAACTTGAAAAATATAAACTTTCTCAACCTTTGTCCATTTCAGAAGCAGCCATAATGCTCAACATCTCCCCTACCACTTTGCGCAGGTTGGAAGAGAGAGGCTTATTCAAACCAGGGAGAAATAGCGCGGGAGAACGGGTTTACGATAAACAGTCGCTAAAAAACTTTTTAAATAGCGATTATTTCTTGAGAAAAAAACCAATTGAGAAGAAAATTATTGAGCCTTCCCGGGAAGAAGTTAAAAACACCCCTAAGGAAAGCATACGAATAAACTTGAAGCCTTTTCAAAGAACACCTGAACTTCTGGCAGCAACAGTAATGTTCTTCTTACTGGTAGCAATCGGGGTAACAAATATCCAGGCTCCGGCAGTTAAAAGCCCTTTATCTTTCCTGTTCTCTAACAAAGTGCCTGCTCCGGCAGTGCTTTCCCAAACCATAGAAGCAGTCCCCGAAGCAACAGCCGAAGCAGAACTTAACCCTTCTCCGGTTGCCAGTGCCGGGGCAGTGCTTGACGCATTCCCCACTGCTACTCCTATTGCTACTGCTGAAGCTGATCTTAGTGATATTGAAACCACGCCTATGGAAATTGTGACAGTCATATTTGAGGATAAATCTTCAGTAGCCAATATCCGCCAAAAGCCTTCCACAACTTCCCGTATCATCGGCCAGGCCCCAAATGGCAGCAGCTACGAATTAATTTCCAAAACCACAGACTGGTATGAAGTCAAACTGGTAAATGAATTAACCGGTTTTATTTCAGCCAAATATATTTGGAAAGAAGAGGGAGATAACTAATGCGTAAGACTTTATTATTTTTCTGTTTTATAACTGCCACTTTAATGGTGTTTGGGATGTTCATCAGCGCGACATCCTACATTCAACTGGTTGTTGCTGTTGTTACCTATCCCCTGCTGGTATATTTTGCCTTTGTAATTTTCCCCCGTAAAAATTTCAGCCATATCTCACCTGCTGCTACAGTGGCCGTCCACCTGCCGCTGACAGAGGAGAAAACCGAGTCAGAGAGGGTGGAAGGTATCGGCATTGCCGATATTGACAAACGGGTATTCCTGAAGTTGATCGGAGCTGCGGGGCTTTCCCTTTTTCTTTTCTCGATTATCAACAGAAAAGCCGAAGGTTTGCTTTTCCGGGGCGTCCAATCACCTGCGCTATCCGGTAAACTGGCTTTGGAAGATCTTGACGGCAGGAAAATTAGCCCGGCTCAAAATCAGCCTACTGATGGATATAGGATTTCCGAAGTCGACGACAATACAACCGGGTTCTTTGGATTTATTAATGCTGCCGGTGCCTGGTATGTAATGAAACAAGACCCGGAAACAGGTGCTTTCCGTTATGCCAGGGGAAACTCCGACTTTCCCGGAAACTGGGCTAACCGGGGGAAGCTCAACTATGACTACTTTAATAACGTTTTCAGTAAAAACTCATAATACGGGGGTATTTACATTTCTGACAGGTTTTGTTATTCTGGGCGCGACACAGCCACGAACGATCACAGATTATGAAAAGCGGCATCGCCATTGTCTTGCCATCCTCCAGAGAAAACCTATATAAAAATGTTTTTTTGCCAAAATGGAAGGGTTTATTTGAAAAGCATGAGGCATTTGTTCTTACTATCAGGGACGGTGAAGACCCCAAAAAGACAACTCTTCAGATAAACAACAAGGAGAGGGTAAGTATTGGGAATATCCTTGGGAAAAATAGTGATCTGGTTTGCAACAGATACGCAGGGGTTCGAAGTTTAGGTATAGCATATGTTGGACTAAACATGCCGGAAATAGAATATATAGTTTGTCTGGATGACGATGTCTCCCCCGTCGGAGATCCGATACAAGATCACATCGACGCTTTAAGTATGAGAACACCAATAAGCTGGATGCCGATTGGAAACGCTTATACCCGAGGTTTTCCTTATGATGTTAGGCAAGAGGCAGAAGTGGTACTATCACATGGAGTTTGGGAAGGTATCGTTGATTTTGATGCCCCCACTCAATTGGTAAACGGAAGCAAAGAAATGGAATTTTACAAAATGACAATTCCCAAAGGGGTTCTTGCCCCAATCTCATATATGAATACTGCCTTTAAAAGAAAACTAATCCCTTATATTTTTATGTGTCCCCAAATAAGAGGAGAATTGGAAAGGTGTGACGATATTTGGTGCAGTATTGAGGCGAAAAGGGTAATAGACAGGAAAGGCTGGGCAATGGTGACCGGATATTCCAGGGTACTTCATGAACGGGCTTCTGATGTTTTTTCCAGTCTTGTAAAAGAAAGTAAGTTTATTCAATTGAACGAAGGATATTGGAAGGGTGAACAAAAAGATCCTTATTTTAAAATGTATCACGAAAGGAGAAAAAGATGGGAAAATCTGGCGTGGCGATAATCGGCTTTGGCTGGGTCGGAAAATCAATGAAACAGCTGTTTCCCGATGCCCTTGTTTATGATCCTAATCTACCGGATTCGGTTACCAAGAAGGAGGTCAACCGGGTAGGAATAGCTTTTGTTTGTGTTCCGACCCTCGTCATAAAGGAAAGAAAACTGGACATTTCAATAGTTGAAAAAAGTGTAAAATGGTGCAAATGCCCCTTACTCGTTATTAGATCAACTGTTAACCCCGGAACTTGCGACTATTTGATCAAAAAGTATAAAAAGAGGATAGTATTTCAGCCAGAATATCTGGGAGAGAGCCCGGCTCACCCGATGCTCGACCAATCGAGCCGTCAGTTTATGATTGTCGGCGGTAAATCCAGAGACAGACATGAGCTACTCGAGCTTTACTTTAGGAATGTCTATAACGCCAATGTCTCCGTACGACAGGTTACTAACCTGGAGGCAGAAATAATTAAATTGTCCGAGAACCGGGCAATTGCCTGGAAAATAGCACAGATACAAGAGTTGATAGATACCTGTAAGAAAGCCAGCATCGACTATTATAATATCAGAGATGCTGTTTATGGCGACGATTTCCGCTTTAATCTCTGGTGGACAGCAGATCACGGCGACAAAAAGGGATTCAATTCGAAATGTCTTCCCAAGGATGTCTATGCCTGGTGCGCCTGGGCGGAATCCGTAGGGTACAACCCCGTAATTACCCGGGCTATTCTTAAGAAAAATAAAGATTGGATAAATAAAAATCCTCAAGATAAAGGAAAGTGAATTTTTGAGTATGCTCATATGCTCTTGTTGATATATTAAGTGATATCTTGATAGCAAAAATTATAGTTAATAATGGTGATTTCCTTTTTCTAGATTTGACTTTTCTATCAAATTAATATAAAATACCACCGTTAATATAAATAAAACATGAAAATTGAACGGTTTGTGCCTGTTTGTCTTCTCAAACATTTTCCTATTAAAGCTAACTCTTTACCCTTATATGTTAGACTTCTTTGGGAAAAAGAAGCCGGCATAGTTGAAGCAGAAGCAGCTGTTCGCCATATGTATGTGTACGATCCGCAAGACAAACCTTCTCCCAATAACATACATGAAGCTGTTGGGATTATAGCGAAATTTACTGCCAGATCCAAAAGAGGTATACCTTTACGGTATTACGAGGGATATAACATAAGAAAAAGAGGGGCAGATAAAAATACTCCTTCTTTCTCGGACGTAGAACACTTAGATGATCCGGAAGGTGAAGATGCTCAATTAAGAACAATACTAACAATACAAAATAGGTTAGATTTTATTAAAGAAAGACTATTTGTTGAAGCCTTTATTATCCATAATGGAAAAAGGTACACTGATGATGAAATTGACCTGCTGAAAAAACAGGTACTGGTAAAGAAAATTACACCCTGGCACCCAATTGCGTACTAAAACCGATCCCGGGTATTTTTTAATCGCTTTTTTTACTACTTGAAACCAAAACTGTAAATAGTGTATTCTCTCGATGATGTCAGATATAACTTTAAGTGTAGTTATCCCCAGTTTTAAAGACCCCTTGCTCATTAAAACCATCGATTCCCTCCTGGAAAGTTCCGAGTTGGACGACCGCTTGGAAATAATCGCGGTATTGGACGGTTATTGGCCGGATTTTGAATTAAGAAACGACCCCAGAGTCAGATATATCCATTTAGGTAAAAACGGAGGCATGAGAGACGCAATAAATGCAGGAGTCGCCATATCAAGAGGAGAATTTATCATGCGCTCTGATGAACATTGTATGTTTGCCAGAGGTTTTGACTTAATTATGACAGGCTCTTGTGAACCTAACTGGATAATGACGGCCCGCAGGTACGCTCTTGACCCTGTAAAGTGGGAGCTCATGGATCTACCTTATGTTGACTATGAGAAACTCGTTATTCAGACTGCCAAAGATACCAGAAAATTTACAGGACTACCCTGGCCGGAAAGACAGGAAGAAAGAAAAGACGTTATGATAGATGAAACAATGGCTATGCAGGGTTCATGTTGGATAATGCCCCGCAAATGGTGGGATGAAGTGATTGGCGAACTTCAAACTGAAGGGTACGGGCCAATGTATCAGGACTCCCATGAAATGGTGTTTAAAACCTGGAAGAGGGGGGGGAAATTAATGGTTAATAAAAATACCTGGTTTGCCCATAAACACGTCAGTTTCCCCCGCACCCATAGTTATGGGAATACCGACTTCTATCCTAACTTAAAATATGCCCATGATTTATGGCGGCCATATTATGAGGAGATAAAAAGGAAATGGAAACTTTAAGCATTATCATCCCCTGCTATAACGACAAAGATATACAAAAAACAGTTGACGACATTCGTGCTAAAGCAAAGGGCAACATTGAAATAATTGTAGTACTTGATGGAATTCATCAGGAAGTTAAAAACGCCATAGTTTTGGAAAATACGAAACAGCTTGGGATGAGGGCGAGTATTAACAAAGGTGTGCAGTATTCAAAAGGTAAATGGTTAATGAAATGTGATGCTCATTGTGTTTTTGGTGAGGGTTTTGATGTAAAAGTGCTTGCCGATATAAAAGAAGATTGGATAGTCATCCCAAGGCGGTACAAACTGGATACCGATAAGTGGGAGGTGATGGATGAACCTCCGGTAGACTATATGAAACTCTTTGCCAGTGAGGATAAAATTGGCGGAGTAGAATGGAAAAGGCCCGAAAGAGAAAGTATCTTAATGGATGAAACAATGGTTTTTCAGGGTTCATGTTGGTTTATGTCGCGATCATACTGGGACCGGCTGGGAGGACTACAGGAAGAAGGATATGGCACATTTACCCAGGAGCCTATTGAGCTGGCTTTAAAAACCTGGCTGGGCGGGGGTAAAGTTATGGTTAATAAAAAGACATGGTATGCCCATAAACATAGAAGGTTTGGCAGGACCATTGCAGGACTCACAAGCTCACAGGAGGTTAAAGACGGGAATGCCTATTCAAAAGATTTCTGGCTTAATAACCGCTGGGATAAGAGGATACACGACCTAGATTGGTTGCCTAAAAGATTTAATACCAAATTATGATTTCATTCTTTGCGAAAAGTGCATTCTTAAGAGAGGATAAAACAACTGGGGTTTTCGTAACTCGAGTTTCTTCGCGTATAAGGGGTGAGGAGATATCTGAATATCTAGGGGCAAAATATAATCCTGAAGAAAGAGATGGTTTGTGCATTTACCTTAAACCAAGGGGTCTGGATAATCTGAAGGATGGAGACTATGTTGATATTCTAGACGAAATAAGTCTTATACCTAAATTAAAGGAACACCCTGGGCTAAAGGTGATTGCAATGTCTCAAGCGCAATATGAATATTTAAAAGAGAACCTTAAAAATGAAATCTTCCTGATTCATCATCACCATATAAACTTTGAGAGATTCAAAAGAACAAGAAATAAAAATCTTGTCGGCGGTGCTATCGGTCATTCTAAATACGCTCACGATTTATATGAGACGATTAAAGATGCCCTATCTGGAAGTGAAATTGATTTTGTCAGTATTCTTGCTTATCAGACTAGGCAGGATATGCTCGATTTTTTCAAGAAGATAGACTTTCTGGTTGCCTGGAACATTGATGAATATAAGGACTATCCACACAGTCATCCGACAAAGATAATTAATGCCGCCTCCTTCGGCATCCCTACACTGACCCAACCGATAACAGGATATAAAGAGTTTGAGGAATTTTATATACCGATAAAAAATATGGATTCTCTAGTCGAAGAAGCGGAGAAACTTAAAGATGTTAATTATTATAATCAGTGGTCAGAGAGAGTTTTTAATGAAGCAGAGAAATATCATATAAGCAAGATAGCCGAGTTATATAAACAGCTAAAATGATAAATAGCGTATTCGAAAACATATTTAAGAATCGTTCTTGGAGGGGACGTGAGTCAATCTCTGGGAGGGGCTCAGACTCAGACCAGACTAAGTATATAGTCAAAAGGGTTCCAGCTCTATTTAAAAAGATGAGTATTTCAACAGTGCTGGATATTCCCTGTGGAGATTTTAATTGGATGAAAAATGTTGATTTAAATGGAATTAAGTATATTGGTGCCGATATTATAGAAAAACTCATTAAAAACAACAAAGATAAATATGGGAAAGACAATATTTCATTCCAGTATATAGATATAACCGAAGACTCACTACCACAGGTAGATTTAGTCCTTATGCGAGACTTCCTGGTACATCTATCTTATGAGGATATTTTCAAGACATTGAACAATATCTATAGGAGTGGGGCTAAGTACCTTTTGACAACATCATTTACCAATAGAAAAGAGAACAAAGACATTATTACCGGAGGATGGCAGCCACTCAATCTGCGAATTGCACCATTCTTTTTCCCGAAACCGATTAAGATAATAAACGAAAAATGCACACAGGGGAGGTTATCCTATACAGATAAGTCACTTGCGCTTTGGGAAATAGCTGAACTATATGAAAACCTTTTATAACGATATAACAATAATCTTTTTGACCCTAAATAAGGTCCCAAAGAAGTGGGTGCCATACCACAGGGAGATGTTGGAAAAAGCTGCCGATGGCGCGCCTATCATCTCCGTCAGTAGAGAGCCTATGGACTTTGGAACAAATATCATCCAAACCGAACCGGCAAGTGCAGTCAATATATACTGGCAGACACTAAAAGCGGCTAAGATTGCGACTACACCATATATTGCCATAGCCGAAGATGACACTCTATATCCAAGAGAACATTATCACGGTTTTAGACCCTCTCTTGATACTTTTGCCTACAACAAAACGCGCTGGGGATTAAATACCTGGGGATTGCCGATATATTACCACGCACAGCGGGCGAGTCACATGACCCTAATTGCCCCGCGGAAATTAGCGGTTGAAGCACTTGAAGAAAGATTTAATAAATACCCTATTGATAATGCCGGCGGAAAGAATGCCGGGGGTGAATTAGGAAAGCAGTGGATGGAGGAGCGGTTGGGAGTGACTTTACGAAAAAGTGTAGAATTTTATACCAGCGACCCGGTTATGTACTTCCAGCATATTGAGAGTATCGACCCCCTAAATGTAAACCGTAAAAAGCGGATGTCCAGAATACGAGCCCTGGAGATACCGTACTGGGGCCGTTCAGAAGACATGATTAAGAAATTTGTATGAAGAACTTAATGATTTACGTACATCCATCGAAAGGGTTTACCGAAGAGTATGCCGGTTTAGTTAAGGTGCAGATAGATGATGCTGTACGGAGGTGGAAAAAGGAAAATATAATACTGGCGGTTAACTTCCCCTATTCTTATAACGGGATTGATTCAATCGTGGTGCCTGATGATTTATTCTGTGGGCACCACAAGAAAGCCAGCAAGATAAATGTGATTTACTATCTGATAGACAACAAAATGATAGACGGATTATGTTGGTTTCACGATTTCGATGCGTATCAGCTCCAAGAACTTCCGGAAGATCTATTAGGAGATAAGGATGCCGCTTTCACTGATTACGGATTTAATCCATCGTGGAATACCGGAAGCTTTTTCTTTACCCCAAAAGCAAGAGATGTCTTTGAGCTTATCCGCACAACCATGGATAGAAGACACGCAAACGAAGAACAGACCCTCAATCTACTAACCTCCAAAAATACTGCCAATATCAACCAGCGCTATAAAAAACTTAATAATACCTATAATCTGGGGCAGAAATGGGAAAGTGATTTTGCCTACAAGAAGGCTGATAAGCCTATTAGGGTGTTGCACTTTCACCCCCGGATGCCGGATGTTTACGAAAGAGTTAAGCCACTTATCCCGGATTATTTAATGGAAATATTTAAAAAACATGGATACTAATACAACACTTCTTATAATGACAAATGGCCGCAGGAGATATCTTGAACGAATACTGTCTACCATCGGAAAATTACATGGTAATTTTACCCGTAAATTAATTCACGATGATTCAGGAGATAAGGAATTCCAGGATTGGCTTAAGAAATTCAACTTTGAAATTGCTGTCAGTAATAAAGTAGGTTTTACTTTAGCTATGATATCTGCCCGGGAAAAACTAAAAAGAGATTCCAATGAATGGGTTTTTCACTTAGAGGAAGATTTCCTTATTGAGGATGATATATACATAGACGATATAATCGGGGTTATGAGCAATAACGACTATATTAAACAGATGGTATTTCTAAGGCAACCTCTTGGTGGAAGAGAATTGCAAAAGGGAGGAATAATCGCTTCCCATCCGGAGCGATATGAGGACAAAACGGACGGTGTTAACTACTGGGTAGAACATAGAGTCGGCTTTTCCTGTAATCCGTGTCTCTATAAAAAATCCCTTATTTATGAGCATCCCTGGCCTAATAAACCACATTCAGAGCGTGAATTTGGTCTAACATTGTTTGAGGATTCAAATGCAAAATGCGCCTATTGGGGGAAGCGTACAGACAGTCCAAGAGTGATACACATAGGGGAAAAAAGGACTGGATTTAATTATTAATGGATACAACAATAATATATTATACAAGCAATAAGGAGACCCCGGAGTTTGAACAGAGGATAATAGACAGCCTTTTAAAGGTTTGCGGAGACTTGCCGGTTATTAGCGTCTCCCAAAAGCCGATGGATTTAGGTAAGAATATCTGCGTAGGAGATGTCGGGACTTCCGGATTCAACATGTTCAGACAGGTGCTGATTGGATGCAAGGAAGCGAAAACAAAATTTATAATAACAGCCGAAGCCGATTGTCTATACCCGCCTGATTATTTTAAGTTTGTACCAAAAAGAGCTGATATCTGCTACCGCAATACAAACACCTATTTACTTGGTCTTCGCCGTGATTATTTCTATAAAAAACCAGAGGGAGGGACTTGGTCGCAGGTTATTGGAAGAGAGTTCTATATCAACAGATTAGAATATTTATTCAAGGATGCTCCACAGTGGAGCGTGGAGGAAAAGAACTTCCCCAAAGAGAGGGGTAAGGGTGTGGATATCTTTACAACTGACCAAATAGAAAGATTCGAGACAGAATACCCTTGTATATCAATAAAATCAGGAAAGGGAATGAGGCATTATTCCCATTCAGAGAGAGTCCCGATTTATGATTTACCATACTGGGGAGATAGTAGGAAATTTAGAAAAACATATTTATGAAAGACAGAATAGAACTGGCTAAATATTTCGCAGAACTAGGCCTCAAAACAGGAGCTGAAGTCGGAGTTTATAAGGGAGCATACTCTGTAGAATTATGTAAGGCTAATCCAGGTCTAAAATTATACTGTATAGATTCATGGGGAATAGGTAAGAAGAATCAAGGTCTATATAAAAAGATATATGATTATGCCCAACGCAGACTTTCTATATTTGGTGCTACTTTAATAAAAGATTTAAGCATGGATGCTGTAAAGAAATTTGATGATAATTCTTTGGACTTTGTATATATAGATGCAGAGCATGTATATGAAGAATCTAATCAGGATATAAGAGAATGGGCAAAAAAGGTTAGACCTGGTGGAATAGTTTCTGGACACGATTATGACTGGGTTGATGTCGGAAAGGCAGTTAATGAATATGTATCAAAGCATAAATATAAACTGAACACAACAGAGGACAAAAACTGCAGCTGGTGGTTTATTAAATAACTATGAAAGACAGAATAGCACTAGCTAAATATTTTAAAAAACTAGGCTTCAAGGTTGGAGCTGAGATTGGTGTATTAGAAGGGTCATATTCAAGAGCATTATGCAGGTATAATCCAGAACTTAAATTATATTCCATAGATGCATGGGGATTACTTGATAAAAAAGAGGGCATGAGGGCTTTCCATCTAAAAATGTACAAACGGGCCAAAAGAAAACTTTCCTTCCACACCGCCACTCTAATTAGAGAGCCAAGTACCGAGGCTGTAAAACGGTTTGGGAACGGTTCATTAGACTTCGTTTATATAGATGCTAATCATTCGTATCCTGCTGTTTTAGAGGACATAACTATCTGGACGCCGAAAGTTAGAAGCGGCGGGATAGTGTCCGGACATGATTATAACTTACCCGCTGTTAGCAGGGCAGTGCGTGAATACGCAGAAAAAAACAATATGCAAGTAATGTTAACAGATTGCGATAGGATTAATCCGCGCATTAAGGGGATAGAATATAGTTGGTATTTTATGAAACCATGAAATCAACAATATATTATACAACAAATAAGTTGGACAAGACTATTACAGAAATGGTGCGTAAACGCATCTTAGAAAGCGGGCTGCCAATAGTAAGTTGTTCATTGGAACCAATAAATTTTGGAAAAAATATAGTATTAGACTTAGAACCGGGCCCAACAACGATGGTTAAACAAATACTGACTGCTCTTGAGGCTAGTGAGAGTGAATATGTTTTCTTCTGTGAACACGATGTCTTATACAACCCAACACATTTTGACTTCACTCCCCCGCGCAAGGATACATTTTATTACAACACAAACGTTTGGAGATGGGATTATAAAGGTAATAAAGTTATTACATACGATCATTTCTGCTCTGTATCAGGACTTTGTGTATCAAGAAAGAAAGCATTAGAGCATTACCAAAGACGGCTCTCCGCAATAATAGAGAAAGGGTTTGATAAGTTACCGGGCAAAAACCCCACCTGGGCAAGAAAAATGGGTTACGAACCGGGCAAGAAAACAGGAGAGTTAGTTGGTGAATGGAAATCAGAATATCCAAATATAGACATCCGGCACAATAAGACCCTAACACCAATTAAGATGACTCTGGAAAGTTTTAGGCATAAACCAACAGGCTGGAGAGAATCCACGATAGACCAAATAATATGAAAAAAACCATTGCCACCATCATTGACGAGCTTATTTCCACCAATATCAAGATTCATCATCTAATGGAAAAAATACAGCGGAATGAACATACTCCTGAAGATACCAAAAAATCCCGGAATCTCAATAAATACCGTCTGGAACTATGCAAAGCCTTGAATATGTCAACAAAGATATCAACAACGATGAAAAAAACTGTGGCGACCATTATTGATGAGTTAATCTCAACAAATATAAAAATATATCATCTGGTGGAAAAAGTACAAAATGATGAACATACCCGCGAAGAGGCTAAAAAGATTCAGGATCTTAATAGCTATCGCAGCGAACTCTGCAACGCCTTGAATAAAGGGTTTAAGGAAAGAGAGATTATAAAAACATGATAAAAGAAAACATATCAGTTACTGGTGGTGCAGGGTTTGTAGGATCTACACTTGTTGATGAACTTATTAGAGAGGGTCACAGAGTATCTGTTATAGACAGTTTGATAACGGGGAAAAGGGATTATATTAATCCACAGGCGGATTTTTTTGAGGTTGATATTTGTTCGGATAAAATAAATAAAATATTTAAGGAAGGAGGATTTAATATTGTTTTTCATCTGGCTGCTCAAATTGATCCTCGTTATTCAGTTGAACACCCTGAAATTGATAATCAGGTGAACGTTTTTGGGGGACTGAATATTTTACGAAATTGTTTAGATAATAATGTAGATAAGATTATTTTTGCTTCAACTGCGGCAGTATATGGTGATACAAATCAAGTTCCCACGAATGAAGAAGTTCTTCCCTACCCGATGTATCCTTATGGTATTCATAAATTAACATTTGAAAAATATCTAAGTTATTACTACAAGGTTTATGGTCAAAAATATACAATTATCCGTCCGGCAAATATATATGGTCCGCGTCAATATAAAGGCGGAGAAGCAGGGGTGGTTTCGATTTTTATCGATAATGCGGTACATGGACGGAAAAGTGTAATGTCTGGAGACGGCACTCAAACTAGGGATTTTGTTTATGTAGATGATGTCATTCAGGCTCTTGTGAAAGCAATGAACTTTAATTATATGGGTGAAATTAATGTAGGAACGGGCGTTGAGACTAATTTATTGCAAATTGTTGATGCAATAGATTCAGCTATGGATCAAAATATTGAAGTGGAACATGGCCCTGCTAGGCCGGCAGAACAAATGAGGAGCTGTTTGGATTGTCAACGGGCCAAAGAAATCCTTAATTGGGAATCTAAAATAGATTTAACAGAAGGCATCAAGAGGACTTTAGAGTGGTCGAGAAATAAATTTGCTTATCTATGATAAAATCGCTACCAGCATAAGTTATGAGAGATTTATCCATACTAATTCCTGCAAGAAATGAGATGTTCCTGGCCCGCACGATAGAAGACATCCTGGCCAATATTGAAGCCGACACTGAAGTTATTGCTGTTTTTGATGTTGACTGGGCAGACCCGCCAATTCCTCAACACGAAAGAGTTCACATAATTTATAATCCCAAACCGATTGGGCAGCGTGCTGCTACGAATGTAGCCTGTCGGTTGTCTAAAGCCAAGTATGTTATGAAACTAGATGCCCATTGCGCTTTTGACAAGGGATTTGACCGTAAGATGTTGGAAGCCTTTAAGGAAACGGGAGATAACGTTACCATGGCTCCCACTATGAGAAATCTTTGGGCTTTTGATTGGAAGTGCATGAAGTGCGGTAAGAAATGGTATCAAGGACCGACACCTACTAAATGTCAGGAGACGAATTTTAGAGGTACAGGTGAACAATGTGACAGCGATAAATTTGCCCGAAAAATAATGTGGATAGGAAAAGAAAAACCCCAAAGTAATTCGTATTGTTTTGATGCTACTCCGCATTTCCAATACTTTAACGAATACACCAGACGTCCAGAATATATTAAAGGTTTCGAAAAAAACAGTTTAACAGAAACAATGTCTTTACAAGGCTCCTGCTGGATGCTGACCCGCGATAAATACTGGGAACTTAATATTTGCGATGAAGCCTTTGGCAGTTGGGGTTCTCAAGGAATTGAGGTAGCCTGCAAAACCTGGCTCTCCGGAGGAAAAGTTTTAGTAAATCACAATACCTGGTATGCCCATATGTTCAGGACCCAGGGAGGAGATTTTGGCTTTCCCTACCCTATTTCTTCCAAAGATCAGGAAAAAGCCAAATCCTTCGCCCGTAATTTATTTTTCAACAATAGCTGGCCACAACAAATACATCCTCTGTCCTGGCTGGTGGAAAAGTTCTGGCCGGTTAAAGGCTGGACCGAGGAAGATTTTACTAAATTAAAAGAGAATAAATTTGAATTTAAAACTTCTACTACTACCACTGTTAATACTGCGGAGATTGAACCGGAATTGGTGGAATCGGAACCAGCTAAAGAACTACCAACCACCATTACAGCTTTGGAAATTGCCGGCGTCCAGCCGGTAAATGAAGAATCAAACATAAAACCTCCGGAAATTAAGCCTGAAACAGACGGAATAAAAAGAGGCAGGCCCAAAAAAGCCTTCAAAGACGTCACTATTATCGGCAATGGCTGGGTAGGTAAATCCATCCACCGCCTTTTTCCTGATGCTTATGTGTATGACCCTCCCCAAGGGGGAAAACAGCGGGCTAATCAAGGAGAAATCGCCTTTATCTGTGTTCCTACCCCTAGCATAAGTGAGGATAAACTGGATATTAGTATTGTGGAGGAATGTGTAGCCTGGTGTGAGTGTCCTTTGATTATTATCAGATCAACCGTCAATCCCGGAACCTGCGATTATCTGTCCCAGAAATACAACAAACGGATTATTATGCAACCGGAATATATTGGTGAGACAGTCCAATACCCTCCTTTTGATGAAACAAATACTCCATTTATCATCATTGGGGGCAACCCGGAAGACCGAAGAGTATTAATTAACCTCTATAGCAAAGTTTACAATGCCAATGTCAAAATCAGGCAAGTAACAGCATATGAAGCGGAAGTAATAAAACTGACTGAAAACAGGGCAATTACCTTCAAGGTTGCCCAATGCCAGGAACTTTATGATGCCTGTGAAAAAGCCGGTATCGATTACTACACTATCCGGGATGCTGTTTATGGTGATGATCCCAGATTTAACTTATGGTGGACTTCTGTTTCCCCCGATAAACAGGGCTTTGACTCAAACTGCATCCCCAAAGATGTTTATGCATGGTGTGCCTGGGCAGAATCTTGTGGCCTGGAACCCAAAATAACCAGGGCCTTACTTGCAAAGAATAATGAATGGATAAGATAATAGATTGGAGAATAAGTTCATGGACTGCTCAATATGGCTAATTATGCAAAGAAAATCAGGGATGAAGTACTCGCCAAACATCCTAATGCTTCTGTAACCGGAAGAACCCTAACTTCAATCAGGCACGATCTGGGCAATGGCAAGCATTCCATTGACATTAAACTTGCCCCTATCCATTATGACGATGGCGGAGTATTAAAAGAAGTTGATACCACCTTTACGGCTTCAGGGCTGGCAGGTTTTACCAACAAGGTAGACAAAGCCTCTTATATTTTACATTCGGACGGAAACAGCAGAAGGAGGATGTACCCCAGAAGGGATGTGCCGGATGAGTATATTGAACTTGGCAGGCCGCAATACTGGAATGGTTCTACCTGGATAAATATTCCTTTACCTGCCAGAAGCGTCAGTGATGACACTATTACCTGGGATGCCACAAATTTTGCCATTAGCCTTACGGCTACCCTTACCCAATGCAAGGTTGAGGTTATCCTTAAAAATGACATAGCTGCCAAGCGGATCCGCTGGCCAGTGACTTTAACAGGGTTGTCTTTATCTAACTGGACTTTAACCAGTACAACAGACAGCACGGTTGTTGCCAGGGTCAGCAAGCCCAAGATAACAGCAGATGCCAATGGCCTATTGTTTGAACCAAGGGATGTCAATTGTATTTTATCAGGCGGGGCAGTTGAGATTACAGCTGATGTGACAGGTTTGGCTTTCCCGCTAACCATCGACCCGACTATTGATGTGACGGTGGCAGCGACGGGGAATGACGGATGGGTAAACGGCAGCACCTTCGCTACTACGACGACAATGTATGTCGGGTCATTCTCAGGCACGGTATACAAAAACTTCATGCGTTGGGCGAGTGGCATCTCTGGCTTGAGCGGAGCCACCATCAACGTGGCCTATATCTCGACCTGGACGACGGCAACTGCGGGATCAGCAACGACCAATATCTGGGGGGATGACCAGACAGCGCCCGCTGCCCCCACTGATACCACAAGTTATAATAATATTACTAAGACTACGGCTTCGGTAGCGTGGAATGGGGCGTTAACGACAGGACAATATAATAATTCCCCATCTATTGTTGGCATTATTCAGGAATTGGCTGACAGTTATGATCCATCAGTTATTCAAATCCTTATCATCGGGGTTACGGGGTCGGCAGGCGGACATTACAACTCTGTCGAAGATTATAGCGTCAATGCGGCGAGGGCTGCCAAGTTGCACATCGAGTACACGGCAGGAGGTTCAGCTTCTCCTTCTGTATCTCCTTCAGCAAGCCCGTCAAAAAGTCCATCAAAATCACCATCACAATCTCCATCAGCTTCAGTATCTCCTTCAGCAAGCCCGTCAAAAAGTCCATCAAAATCACCATCAGTCTCACCGTCCGTTAGTCCGTCAGTTAGTCCCAGCGCTGCCCCTCCAGCAGAACCGTGGCGCAAAGCAAATATTGAAATCGGGAAGCTATCAGAGTTTGATTCAACAGCTACAAGCAACGCTACCATAGCTGCCAGCACAACTTCACCCTTAAGTGGTTCCTACTCCATGCGGGCTAATGTCACTAGCGCCGGAGGGGCAGCCTGGGGCGAGTGGCTTTCAGCAGCAGACATGGCAACAGATACTGACGGTTGTCATATACAGGCGTTAGTCCGGATAGATACAGGCATCAATTTAGGTGCTGATGGCTCACTTGTTTACATGACAACTTTACTAGACGGCGACGATAGTTTCCGCTGCTCCGCCTTCATCTATACCGTATCCGGCATCCCCTACCTGATACTTAGTTATCAAGACTCCGGCGGACAACAAAACGATGCTGCGGGATGGAATTATCCATTAACCAAAGGTACAACATACAGAATCGAGATTGCCTATAAAGAACATGGCAGCGCCGGCTACGCAAAACTCTGGCTGGACGGCACACTTACCCACGATAACACCAGTAAAAATACTGGTTCACTGCCGGTCAAGAAGGGTTGCGTTGGCCAACGGCTCAACGCTGGCATAACCGGAATCATTGATTTTGATAACTGCGTTCTTGCTAATACTTACATCGGGACCACTCTGCATGATGAGGCAACTGCCACCAATATTTGGACGCAGGACTTTGAGGCAGATAATGACCTGACTCTCACTGAAGCCGGTGTTACTCCTGTCCAGCTAACCTCCGGGGCAAACTCCACAATCGATGTAAATACCGACCAGAACCATACTACTGGCGGAAGTGGCGCCTTAAAACTTCATTCTGGTGGTGATGCTTCTGGGGATCTGGCTGAAGTCTTTGTCTATATGGCCGAAGACCCGGGACTGATTAAGGCGACATTTTGGACATACATTACCCAAATACCTAACTATGATACAGGGAACAACTACATATTCATCCTGCACCGATCAAGCGACAATAGTGATTTGTTTGCTTTTGGACTTGATCAGAATGGGTCTGATTATAGGGCATTGGGTTTACTACGGAATGAAGCCTTAGGGTACGACACTTACTACGGAAGCAATATATCATCTTTCACTAATACATGGGTGGAATGGACTGTTGAGTTTAAACGCCATGCCACAAACGGCTATTTCCGTGTCTATTGCGACACTGGGGGAGGATTGGTAGAGGTCCTGACCCAGAATAGCCTGAATACTACCTATGGTGGGTCTCTCACATCGGTTAGCTGGATTGCCCAAGCAGATGCCGGGGCAATGACCACTTACTTTGATGACATTGAGGTAGTACTGTGGACTGGATCGCCCAGCCCCAGTATTTCACCTTCAGCCAGCCCATCAGCTAGTCCTTCAGCCTCACCTTCAGCTTCACCTAGCCAAAGTCCTTCAGCCAGTGTAAGTCCATCTGTTTCTCCATCTGCTTCACCTTCAATAAGTCCTTCAGTCAGTCCATCAGCCAGTCCATCCCAAAGTCCCTCTGCTTCTGTGTCCCCATCTGTTTCTCCATCTAAAAGCCCATCTGAATCACCTTCAGCTTCACCTTCCCAGAGTCCATCTGCTTCAGTGTCACCCAGTATTTCACCAAGCGCTTCTCCAAGCCAAAGCCCATCTGCTTCAGTCAGTCCATCAATAAGCCCTTCTAAAAGTCCATCTGAATCACCATCTGCTAGTCCATCCCAAAGTCCAAGTGCATCAATAAGCCCAAGTGTTTCACCCAGCGCCTCACCTTCACAATCTCCATCAGCTTCTGTGTCCCCATCTGTTTCACCTTCTAAAAGCCCTTCGGAATCTCCATCAGCATCACCATCACAGAGCCCTTCTGCATCAGTGTCACCCAGCATTTCACCCAGCGCTTCACCTTCCCAATCACCATCAGCTTCTGTGTCCCCTTCAATAAGCCCTTCTAAAAGCCCGTCTGAATCTCCATCAGCATCACCATCAGAAAGTCCTTCAGCTAGTGTAAGTCCATCGGTATCACCTTCAGCCAGTCCATCACAATCACCTTCTGCTTCTGTATCCCCATCAAAAAGCCCGTCCGAAAGTCCCTCTGAATCTCCTTCAGCTTCACCCAGCCAAAGCCCTTCAGCATCAGTGTCACCCAGCATTTCACCCAGCGCTTCTCCAAGCCAGAGTCCATCCGCTTCAGTCAGTCCTTCAATAAGCCCTTCTAAAAGTCCATCAGAAAGCCCAAGTGCAAGTCCATCACAATCTCCCAGTGCCAGTGTTTCTCCTTCAGTTTCCCCTTCAGCTTCACCTTCCCAAAGTCCGTCCGCATCTGTTTCTCCAAGCGTTTCCCCTTCTAAATCTCCTTCAGAATCACCATCAGCCAGTCCATCCCAAAGTCCAAGTGCATCAATAAGCCCAAGTGTTTCACCCAGCGCCTCACCTTCACAATCTCCATCAGCTTCTGTAAGTCCTTCAATAAGCCCTTCTAAAAGCCCATCTGAATCCCCATCAGCCTCACCCAGCCAAAGCCCATCAGCCAGTATAAGCCCATCTGTTTCACCAAGTGCCTCACCATCTGAATCACCAAGTGCTTCTGTATCCCCATCAGTTTCACCATCTAAATCTCCTTCAGAATCCCCATCAGCCTCACCCAGCCAAAGCCCTTCAGCTTCTGTTAGCCCAAGTGTTTCTCCATCTGCATCACCATCCCAATCTCCATCAGCTTCTGTAAGTCCTTCAATAAGCCCATCTGTTAGTCCTTCAGAAAGTCCATCTGCTTCACCTAGCCAGAGTCCTTCAGCCAGTGTAAGCCCATCTGTTTCACCCAGCGCTTCACCAAGCCAGTCTCCATCTGCATCAATAAGTCCATCTGTTTCCCCATCTAAAAGTCCATCTGAATCACCATCTGCTAGTCCATCCCAAAGTCCAAGCGCTTCTGTCTCACCAAGCATTTCCCCATCAGCCAGTCCATCCCAAAGCCCATCTGCTTCAGTCAGTCCTTCAATAAGCCCATCTAAAAGCCCATCAGGATCACCATCAGCATCACCATCAGAAAGTCCAAGTGCATCAGTAAGCCCATCAGTTTCACCTTCTGCCAGCCCATCCCAAAGTCCAAGTGCTTCTGTGTCCCCATCTGTTTCACCTTCTAAAAGCCCGTCAGTTTCCCCATCAGCCAGTCCTTCAGAAAGCCCATCTGCATCAATAAGCCCAAGTGTTTCACCCAGTGTTTCCCCTTCCCAAAGTCCTTCTGCTTCTGTCTCACCTTCTGTTAGCCCAAGCGAATCCCCCAGTACTTCTATTAGTCCAAGTGTTTCTCCTTCAGAAAGCCCATCTGAATCTCCATCTGCTTCTGTATCCCCATCAGAAAGTCCATCTGCTTCAATTTCCCCCTCGGTTAGCCCCTCTGCTTCTCCTTCCCAGTCTCCTTCTGCTTCTGTTTCACCGTCCGGATCTCCTTCTGTTTCACCCTCCGTGTCTCCCTCGGAGTCGCCATCCCAAAGCCCTTCAGCAAGTGTTAGCCCCTCTGCTTCTCCTTCCCAGTCTCCTTCTGCTTCTGTTTCACCCTCGGTTAGCCCATCAATTTCACTTAGTTTAAGTCCATCAGTCAGTCCTTCAGAGTCGCCAAGTGCATCTCTCTCCCCCAGCATCAGTCCTTCCGGATCTCCTTCTGCTTCTGTTTCCCCATCAGAAAGTCCATCCGGTAGCCCATCAGTTAGTCCCTCAGAGTCGCCATCCCAAAGCCCTTCAGCAAGTGTTAGCCCCTCTGTTTCTCCTTCAGAGAGCCCATCAGCTTCTGTCAGTCCAAGTGTAAGCCCATCGGTAGGGGGAAGTGCTTCTCCTTCAGCCAGCCCTTCAGTCTCACCTTCGACAGCAGTTTCCGCCTCACCTTCAGTCAGTCCAAGCCTAAGTCCAAGTGCCAGCCCGTCTGTCAGCCTTTCACCAAGCATAAGCCCATCAGTAGCAGGGTCTGCTTCGCCCTCCGTGTCCCCTTCACCCTCTGTATCCCCTTCACCTTCACCAGTTATTCCTGTAAGCCCCAAGACTGCGGTAAAGACGCCGGTTGCCGAGTCCCCGGTAGTGTATAGACACTCTATGATCTTTACAAAATCCGAAGATACACAAGAAACTTTTATCCTGTCAGGTCATCGTAGAATTCCTGCCTGGAACGGTACGGGCAGACCCAAACAGGCCAAGGCCGGAACGTTTGGTTTTAACTTTCAAACAAATAACCTGGAATACTGGGATGGTAATAGCTGGTTATCCCTCCCTACGAAGAAACTATGAAACTTTACCCTTGACCTAAGCTTATAACTGATGTACACTCTGCAATACAAATGGAAACTCTATATCAAGGCTTACCAGATTTTTTAGACCAAAATCACATTGGTGTTCTGATGCGAACTTTTGATTCCAAGGAAACTAATATCCCCGGAAGTGTACAACTGGTTGCGGAAACTTCAGGAAGGTTAAGAGATTTTCAAATTAATGGCTCCCCCGTTTTTGATAGAATTGATGTTTTGGTTTGGAAAGATCAAAGGCATCATGATTCTGACTGTGGGAAAACCGCTGAAGCGCTCCAACAGGCAATTAGAGACCCCGGAATAAATATTCAGGAAATGGATGGAGATTTGTTTTGTGGATTGATGAATTCCGGGATTGGCCTTCAAACAGGGGAGGGAATGGATTACACGGTTAGTATTTCACCAGATGCCAACTCTTATGCAACTCCGGAAACCTTAACCAGTATGATGGAGGCGGCCAGCAGAGGAGCTCTGGCAGTAGGTGTAGCCATTGATGAGTTGACCCAGTCAATTTTAGAAGGCAGAATCGCCAATACCTTTGCTATGTGGCATAATTTAACACTTATTGGTGTCGGCGGATTTGACTTAAAAGCTGCGAAACCAAGTGATGACAGGCTGGCTCACTATATCCGGGGAATGGATGAGGCCGGAAATGAGATATTTTACCCGTTTGCCGGAGTGGAGGAGGTAATCCCTTTGGCTAGAATTTTTGATAGGCTCAAAAGACCTTTTATTGCGCCAATATCACCTAGTGGGGAAGGGGTGAGACAATATGTGTTGCCATCTGACCCTGACCATTTAAAAAGACATACTGTTAAGATGGCTTCAAAAAATGACAGACAGCTTGGGATGTTAATCAGCGAAGGTTTCAATTTTTCCTGGCTCAAAGGGGCAGTAATGCCTGAATACCGCAGATTTTAACTACTGGTATAATAACCATCATGTGGCTATTATTTTCCCTTCTTAATGCTTTTTTTGAATCAGTAGCCAATGCCTTAAGTAAAAGGGGCGCGATAAAAATAGATGTTTTATCTGCCGCTTGGGCACAAAGATTTTTTTCTCTCTTTATCATATTGCCTCTGGCTTTAATAACCCGTTCCTTCCAGTCCGTAAACCAGACATTCTGGATCGCAATTATTGCCACATCACTACTAAACACTTTAACTACAATATTGTTCATTAGAACAATTAAAAGTTCACCTTTATCTTTAACCCTGCCAATAGTTACTTTGACACCGGTTTTTTTGCTTATTACCTCACCTTTAATGCTCGGAGAATTTCCCAAACCTATTGGGTTAGTCGGAATACTGTCAACTGTAATTGGTGCCTATATTTTAAATTTAAGCAAAAGGACTCATGGATTATTTGAACCATTTTTAAGTATTTGGAAAGAGCCGGGACCCCGTTTAATGCTCCTTATTGCATTCATCTGGAGTATTACTTCCAATATCCTGAAGATTGGAGTCAAGAACTCTAACCCGATTCTCGCTGCCTTTGTTGAAGAATGTATCATCCTTTCTCTTCTGACAATTATTGTGTTATTTAAGAAAATCTCGTTGAAAAGAGTTGCTCAAAACGGCTTTGTTTTGGCTCCTATTGGCATCGCGTCCGGTCTTGCTATAATTTTTCAGGTGATAGCATTCTCAATGGCTATTGTTCCTAATGTTATGACTATTAAAAGAACAAGTACCCTGTTTGGTACCCTCTGGGGTAAAATCTTTTTCAAAGAAAAAAATATTAAAGAAAGGCTGGCAGGCGCAGCAGTTATGTTGTCGGGAGTGGTTTTAATAGCGATAAGTTCTTGAAATTCCCGACATACCCGAATTATAAGCAGAGCTTGAAATTCTCGCTTGGCTCGAATTATAAGCAGAGCTTGAAATTCTCGCTTGGCTCGAATTATAAGCAGAGCTTGAAATTCTCGCTTGGCTCGAATTATAATAACTATGAAACAAGATGGCAAAAAGTTCACCCCTCCTGATTGATATCGGTTCCGGCTTGTCTATTATGGCCAGTCTTCCCACTCTTAATTCCTGGGAAACTGCTGATAGGCCAAAACGGGCCAAGGCTGGAACGTTTGGTTTTAACTTTCAAACAAATAACCTGGAATACTGGGATGGTAATAGCTGGTTTGCAGCATCTATGAAGGAAAAGTAGTTTTGTTTTGACGTCTTGTCTTTTTTTGTTTGAAGTTTTATAGTAGAGGTAGACCAAAATGCTTGACTTCCTAAAAAATATCAGTCCAACAGAACTTATTATCATAGTTGTAATACTGGTTGTCCTTTTTGGTTCCAAAATTATAGTGGGGGTGGCTAAAACTGGCGGGGAAACTTTCAAAGAGATCAAAAAAGTCAAAAAGGTATTTACTGAAATGGTCAAAGACGATGACAAACCTGGCAAGAAATGATTGCTAAAATTATAGCGAGAGGGGGTGACAAAGTTGAATATTCTTCAATCAATTGGGCTAACTGAATGGTTAATTTTAGCTTTAATAGTCGTCTTACTTTTCGGAGGCAAAAAAATCCCGGAACTTTTTAGAGGTGTGGCTGAAGCTATTAAAGAATTTAAGAAGGTTGCCAAAGATTCTGATTAAAGCAGTATAAGGTGGAAAATGTCAAGTCCTCTGAAACTCCTGAACTAACTGGGTTAATAAGCAAATACTCCCCTTACCTTTTTGAGATTAGAAAAAGAGTCTTTTTTACATTAATTGTTTTTGCAGCCGCCACGATTTTTGGCTTTGTTTTTTACGAAAAAATAATTAAATTCATGATCAATCTCTTACAACTGGAAGGGATTAACATTGTTTTTACTTCACCATTCCAATTTATTAATCTGGCAATCAGCTGTGGCATTGCTTCCGGCGTAGTACTTACTTTTCCTCTTCTGATTTATCAAATTTTTTCTTTTCTAAGGCCGGCTTTGAGGGAAAAGGAGTTTAAAATGTTAACCGGATTTTTGCCTTTTTCCATTATTCTTTTTTTACTTGGATTTTCATTCGGATTTCTAACTATGAAATGGCAAATTCAATTATTCCTGACCAAATCGGTATCGCTTGGCATTGGAAATGTACTGGATATCAGCCGCCTGATCAGTACGGTGATCGCTGTATCCGTACTAATGGGACTTGCCTTTCAATTCCCTATCATAATATTGTTCTTGTTGCGCATCGGAATTATCAAGCACAATCAACTTAGCAAAACCCGCATGTGGGTTTATCTGGGGTCTTTTATCTTTGCCATCCTGCTGCCGGCGGATTCAATATTGGCTGATGTCCTGCTCTCTTTACCTCTCATAGTTCTGTTTGAATTGACACTAATATTAAACCGTATCCTGGAAAGAAAAACTGCTTGATTTCAAAAAAGTGGTGGGGTCGCCTAAGGCGACTGGTTTTTTATAGAAGTCCAAAAACTTCTGTCCGGCCGTGAGACCGGACCTGTCCCGCAAGAATGCGAACTTCCCAATAAAATCAGGATTTAAGTAATCATCTCATGCAGGAAAATCTCCAGAAAGGAGGTGATCCATCCCCAGCTTCGGCTAGGGATACCTTGTTCATGTTACTCCACCCATTACTGGGGGCATGGACTATATCTTCATCCCCGCCAGTGGCGGGGCGCCGACGTATAATATGAGTTTTTATCCAGATTATCTAGTACCTCATATATCAGTCTCTACAGGGTCTACGGCGTTCGATTTTATATTTCATCTTCGGAATAATATACTGTGCAATTAGATTTTTAAACCTAAACGCGCTTCCATCTGATGTAGGAATATAAACCTGATACCCCTTACTATCTTGGTATAAACTTACATTTATCCCAAAATTTTTACTTAAACAGGATTTTAGTAACAGATTACCTTTTAAACCGAATGCGTAAGTACTAATTCTAAACGCATTATTTCTAAGATACCCATTACCATCATCCATAAACCAAACAGCCAAACTTAAATTACTCTTTAAAATATCAGAAATATTCTTAGGAATAACTTTTACTTTTTCAATATAAAAAGCTTTCATATATTCAAATATCAAAGAGTGAGAAACAGTTCTGAAAATTAACGAATTGTTAATTTGATGGTATCTCGGTTCAGCAAAAACCCAATCCTTAAAAATCTGCTGTTTCCAAAAGACATATTCTTTTGAAGAAAACGAATGGCAAATCTGTAATTGAGCTGCTTTACCTGAACGAGAAATCTTCAAACATCCATCTCCTAAAACTGTTCCTATTAAAACATCTCTTTGAATCTGAGATAAATTCAAAGTCAATTTATATTGTTTCAGCCAATTGCTGTTTGTATATTGCTTAAGCATCGTAGACTTCCCTCGGTATTATCCTCTATTTCCAGATTACCCAAAAGTAACCCGAATGTCAAGAAGGACTTCACCGATTTCAGTCGGATTTTTCTGGTAAATTACTTTACCAGGTCGCATAGACTTATAGTCTGGACGACTTAAGCTTCATCGCTGGTTTCACCTTCGTCGCCTGAGGCGACTTCGGGTGCCCCCAACTTTGCTGCCTTGACGGGCGGTGTTCTGAGGTTAGATGTTGGATTACTCCAACACTATCTCTACCACTGGACACGCGGTTTTCCCGCATCCTAGCGGAATGCTATTCAAACATTGGTCGGCGCTCGTTCATAAATTCCCTGATTTTCATTAACTGGTTTATTCCCTCTTCAGTTAAGTGCTTTTTTTGTTTAAAAAGCTCTGCTGCCTGACAAAAAAGTTTAAAATCTTTACCTTTCTTACCCGGTAGAGGAAATTGTTTAAAGAATGGTATAACCTTATAAAATATGTCACTTTGTTTGGTAACATGAAATTTTACATGAGGCTTCCATCCGTATCTTCTATAATCTAAATGCAAAAGATACCCGCAGTTTAGTCTTTTTTGAACTAATTCCAGGATCGGACGGTCATCTGCCCTAAGTTCAATCTCAAAGCAGAGCTTCGCGTCTTTTCTCAGTCTTTTTGTTTGGTGTTTTGTAATAAGAATACAAAAGCATCCTTCTCCATCGACTAAACCGACTATATACCAAGGACTTATAACTCTATATGCGCTCATCTTTGAATAGCTTCGGTCCTTCTCCCGCCAAAGGCGGGATACTACGACCTCTGCAGACTTCCAATATTTATTCAATATTAACTCGCGTTAATGTCTACTTCCAGATTACCCAAAGGTTATCCGAAAGTCAATATTGGATCTCCCTTTGTAACCAGAATTTCCATTTCTTAATATCTCGAGTCCAAATATCTTGTATTTTACCTTTAGTTAAGAAGCTTCCCTATTTGTACGTAAGGTCGCAAAAATACAAAACCGTTACAACTTCAAGCTATTAACTGTTACTTTAGCCCTTCTCTCTTCAGCATTACTGCTAAAGGATGCTATTTCACTTTAAGTATCTTACATTGCTTAGAAGGAGTTTCACCTTCTGGAAAAACTGGCCGAAAGGCGCAATTTAATAGTACAAGAGGCGAGAACGTATTCACCGCGACCTGCTGATTCGCGATTACTAGCAATTCCATCTTCATGAGGTCGAATTTCAGACCTCAATCTGAACTGAGGGTAGATTTTAGAGATTAGCTTGCCGTTACCGGCTTGCAACTCGTTGTTACTACCCATTGTAGGGTGTGTGTAGCCCAGGACGTAAGAGCCGTGCTGACTTGACGTCATCCCCGTCTTCCTGTCGCCAAAAGGCGACCTGTTCCATATGAATTATTTAACATACGGTGGGGGTTGCGCTCGTTACCCGACTTAACGGTACAGCTCACGCCACGAGCTGACGACAGCCATGCAGCATCTGTACTAGCCTTCTTGCGAATTTCCCCGGTTTCCCGGGAATAGGACGCTAGCATGTCAAGTCCTGGTGAGGTTTTTCGCTTTGTGTCGAATTAAACCACACGCTCCACTGCTTGTGCGCCTCCCCGTCAATTCCTTTGAGTTTTAAACTTGCGTTCGTACTCCCCAGGCGGTCCGCTTAACGTGTTAACTTCGTCACTGAAGAAAAAATCTCCAATAACCAGCGGACATCGTTTACGGCTTGGACTACGCAGGTCTCTAATCTGCTTCGCTCCCCAAGCTTTCGTGCCTAAGCGTCATGAGTATGCCAGGTGTCTGACTATCCTTTTGGCGTTCCCGATCATATCAACGCATTTCACCGCTCCATGATCGGTTCCAACACCCCATCATACCATCAAGCCCGCGAGTTTCCCCGCCAAACTCAAGGTTGAGCCTTGAGATTTCAACGGGGACTTCATGAGCCGCCTACGCTACTCTTTACGCCCAATAATTCCGGATAATGCTTGCACCCTACGTATTACCGAGGCTTCTGGCACGTAGTTAGCAGGTGCTTATTCTTAAGGTACCGTCATAATCTTCCCTTACAAAAGGAGTTTACAACCCGAGGGCCTTCAATCCTCCACGCGGCGTCGCTGGATCAGACTTTCGTCCATTGTCCAATATTCCTAGTTGCTGCCACCCGTAGGTGTATGGGCCGTGTCGCAGTCCCATTCCGGCTGACCATCCTCTCAGACCAGCTACCCGTCGTTGCCTTGGTAGGCCATTACCCCACCAACAAGCTGATAGGACGCGGGCTCATCTCAAAGCGATAAATCTTTACCCTTGCGGGCACATTGGAAATTACCTCACCTTTCGGCAAGCTATGTCCAACTTTGAGGAAGATTCCCACGCGTTACTCGACCGTCTGCCACTATATTGCTATCGTTCGACTTGCATGCCTAAGGCACGCCGCCAGCATTCATCCTGAGCCAGGATCAAACTCTCAAAAAAAATTGACAAGAATTAACACTCTTGTCTTTTCGATCCGCCTTGACTAGGCGGACCATTTCCCACCACTTTTTCAAAATCAAAATGAAAAGTGGTCATTCGATTATCAAAGTGCGGGTTGGGAAAAATTAGAATGGATTAACTTACAGTTAAATACATTTGCATAATTTTTAATGCTTCGACTCCGCTCAGCATTACACTGGGTTCATCGAAGTGTAAACCCCAACACGGGTATTTTATACCAGCTTCTTCTATCAGTCAATCGGGCATTTAAAAATTGGGGGCTTGACAGAGGGTATGTCTTTTTTGTACTCTGATCAGATTTTTAAAAATATATGGAAAGAGAACAAGCACTAGTATTAGACCAAAAAACAATATTGCGGGGTCTGCGGGAGATTGCTGCTCGCCGCGCAAGGAGCGCAGAAGAAACTCTCCGTTCTGTAATCAACCAAATCAGGGCAGAAGGCGGGGCTAGAGAACAATTAGGCTCTACAAACCAGCAAGTTAATCCCGTGGAGCTTAATACCCCAACAGAACTTACAATCGCCAGATTTACCAATACTGCTTTAATGCTCGAAGCAATTTACAAGAGCAGTTCAGAGCGGGCAGGCAACATCGTCTGCCATGGGACTGCCTGTGTATTGGCAATTGATGATGAAGGGGACATTTATACTTGGCCGACTGTTATTTACGATCCGGACCGTACCCCAGCGCGTCGACTATTGACAACTGCCCGTTCATTTGTTCACTTCGAGCCAACCGATGGCCTCTACGGGTCGGCTCTTTTGGGCAAACCTCTTGGAACTACCCTTGCACTTGAGCACCTGCCGGGAGCGTCAGTCACTGTTTTGCCTTTTGACAGCAGTAAGCTTCCCCAACAACCTTATACAATACAATCCCCAAACTTACCATCACATTCAGGCTAATATTAACCCCAAACATGGGAAGTTCCACTATCCCGTCTACCTCTTCCAAGACTTCTTTTGACACTCCATAAGTTTCATTACCCACAATTAAACATATAGGCATTTTGTATTCAAATTTATCGTATTGGGCCGCCGTGGCAGACTGTTCCACTGCAACAGTCTGCAAATTTTTAATTTTTAATTTTAAATTTTTAATTACCCCGCCGATGGCGGGGGCATATTCCCACTCCACCCACTCCGTAGTATTAATAGAGGCCTTCTTTATCCTTGGGTTAGGTGGTGTTTCAGTCCCCCCGCAAAGATAAACCTTTTTTGCCCCCACCGCATCAGCCAATCTAAAAATAGATCCCACATTATATGTATCCAAAACATTGTCCAGGATAATATAGATTTCATTTTTATTTGACTTTGCACTCTCGCCCTGAGCGAAGCCGAAGGGTTGCACTTTGCACTTTGCACTCCCCGCTCTTAGTTGACCCGCATTAAGTTTCATACCCGCCATTTTACCTTTGCAAAGTATGTTTGACAACTCGTGATAACTCTTCTACTATAAAAACATGGAGCCCAACCAGCTTGTCCAGCCTGCCCCGATTCCGCTGCCACAAACCCCGAACCAGAACGGTTCAGGACAAACCCAGAATAAATTTTATAAAAGCCCTCCCCTTTTAATCACAGGAGTTGCCATAGTTCTTATAATGGGCATGCTTATCTATTATTTTATTTCACAAAAAGGGAGCCCGACCGTATCCCGGCCCCAACAGCCAAAGAGCAACATTGTCTTTGCCGAAAAGCTTCTCAACTCATATCCGACAACAGAAGCTGACTTAAAGGCCCAAAATACTCCCTTTACTTGCCCTCTCCCCTCCTCTTTTTGCAAAACAGCAGCCAATTTTAAGGAAAGTTCCATGTCGGCCAATATTCCGGCAAATACCAAAATTTTAGCGGTTTTTGACGGCACAGCCGAAGGCCTTAACTCTTCCCATCCGGTGCCGGGCGGAAAGGATGAAGAGTTTAAACTGATTATTTTAACCAACAATAAACTGGGCCTGATGGTCACTTACTATCTAAACGGTACTACCGTCACCAGACAGGAAATCAAGGCAGGGGAACAAATTGGCATATCTTCCGGAGTGCCAATCAGTTTTATGGGCAATAAATCTTTTATCCTTGATTTAATTAAAAACAGCGCGGGAGGAGGCAGGCTGGAGAAACTTTCACCGGCTAATTTTAAATGAAAAAGATTATATCCGTTATCTTCGTCTCCGCTTGTTTCCTGTTCCTGGGAGTTCCCAAAACCCAGGCCGGAATAATTTTACCAACTGATGGGTTTGATGCCGGTTGGATTAATATGGGAGAAGCAGGCTGTTTTGACGGAACCTCACCATACGGACATGAACCGTCGGGCTGGACCGGCTGGCAGCTTCAAATAAACCGTTGTACCCAGATAGAAACAACCACTGTCTCATCCCCGCCTATAAGTTTAAAGATTGTCAATAAAGATGACGGATCAAACCCAATGGGTATTGCCATAGGTGGCATTTACCGCCAATTCATGGCCACCGGCGGAGTCACATATACCTTAACAGGTAAAAGCTACCGTTACAGCAACAGGAGCGCTGATTTCGTGGGTTTCCGATTTGATGGAGGGACAATTTACTGGCGCGCCTTATACCTTTCTCACGGGACAGGCTCATGGGCCAGTTTCAGTGAAAATATCACTGCTCCTGCCGGAGCAGGCAATATTACCATCTTTTTAGCCGGAGGAATTAATAGTGCCGGTGCGGGCGCTGATGATGTCTATTTTGACGACATCGGTTTAAGTGCTACCGATGCAGATAATGCCTCCTGCTGGGCTGTATCTGTCCCGGCTACAATTTATGCCGGACACAACTTTACCGCATCCG